>Ga0209025_1001517_pt1 | contig 29808 bp, 22 predicted proteins | sample AraplaMF_Col_mLB_FD_184256 | JGI IMG/M metagenome (GOLD analysis project Ga0209025, IMG submission 184256) | Arabidopsis root microbial communities from the University of North Carolina, USA - plate scrape MF_Col_mLB (SPAdes) (version 2) | ecosystem: Host-associated > Plants > Roots > Endosphere... | reverse complement strand
GAACGCGCAATCGCGAGAGGGTATAACGCCCTTCGGGCTGATCATATCAGAGATTATCGCCGTCTCTATGACAGAGTTACGATTCAGCTAGGCGAGTCAGAGCATCCAAGTCTCCCGACGGACGAACGTCTGCGGTTATTGAAGACGGGACAAGCCGATGACCCCGAACTGTTCGCGTTATTCCTGCAATATGGCCGTTATTTAATGATTGCCGGTTCGCGGGAGGACTCGCCGCTGCCATTGCACCTGCAGGGCATCTGGAACGATGGGGAAGCCTGCCGGATGGGATGGAGCTGCGACTATCATCTGGATATTAATACCGAGATGAATTACTATCCGGCGGAAGTGACGAATCTTGTGGAATGCCACCTACCTTTAATGCGCTATATCGAGGCGTTGTCGCAGGCAGGCCGTGCGGCGGCACGCGATTTCTATGGCAGCGAAGGCTGGGTAGCACATGTCTTCTCCAATGCTTGGGGATTCACGGCTCCGGGCTGGGAGACGTCTTGGGGGCTCAACGTGACGGGCGGATTATGGATTGCAACGCATTTGATGGAGCGTTATGCGTATAGCTTGGATCAAGATTTTCTAGCGAAGCGTGCTTATCCCGTCTTGAAGGAAGCGGCCGAATTTTTCTTGGATTATATGACGGTCCATCCGAAGCGTGGTTGGCTCGTCACGGGACCTTCGAATTCACCGGAGAATCACTTCTACAGCGATGATCGGAGTCAAGGCGTGCAGCAGCTGTCTATGGGATCGACGCTGGACCAAGTGCTCGTACGCGAATTGTTCACCTTCTGTCTGGATGCGGCGGACCGATTGCAGATAGATCATGCCTTCCAGCAGCAGGTGAGGGAGGCCATCGCGGTACTACCCCCGCTGCAGATCGGCAAGGACGGCCAGCTGCAAGAATGGCTGGAGGATTATGAGGAAGCGCAGCCGGAGCATCGGCATCTTTCGCACCTGGTGGCGTTGTACCCGGCTCATCAGATAACCCCGGAAGGGACGCCTGAACTCAGCGAAGCAGCTAGAGTCAGCCTGGAGCGGCGAATGGCGCAGGATGAGCTGGAGGATATTGAATTTACGGCAGCGCTCTTCGGGCTCTATTTTGCACGGTTACAGGACGGGGAGAAGGCGTACAGACACGTCTCCCATCTCATTGGGGGCTTATGCTTCGAGAATTTGCTGTCGTATTCAATTCCAGGCATTGCAGGCGCGGAGACGAATATCTTCGTCATTGACGGGAACTTCGGCGGAACAGCCGCCATGGCCGAGATGCTGCTGCAGAGTCAGACGGGAAGCATTCATGTACTGCCGGCATTGCCGAAGGCGTGGGGATCGGGAACGGTGACGGGACTCCGGGCAAGGGGAAATGCGGAAGTCGATATCGAATGGCAAGAGCACCAACTGGTTCGTACGACGATTTACGCATATGCCGCAGGGGACATCACGGTGCAGTATGGAGGTAAGAAGGTGTCGCTGGATGTCGAAGCAGGCGGGGTATATCGATTGGATCACGCCTTAGATCCTTTACACGAATAATCAGCTCATGATGAACAATCGAAAGGGGCGACCCTTGGTCTCATAGACCAGGGATCGCCCTTTGTTGTGCTTGCCTGAAACCCGATTAACTCTTGATCGCGCCCATCATCATCCCTTTGACGAAATATTTCTGTACGAACGGATAGACGAGGACGATTGGCAGCGTCGCTACCATCGTAACTGCCATCCGAATGCTCTCGCTGGATACCGGGACGCGGGAATTGCTCTTCGCCAGCTGCTGTGCATCGGACATCATGCTCGCAGTCTGGAATTGATTCAGAATTTTGACCAGGACGGCTTGCAATGTTTTCAGCTCCGGCTTGTACGTGTAGATGTACGAGTCATACCAGGAGTTCCAGTGCCCAATGGCCAGGAACAGTCCGATCGTCGCGAGCACAGGTACGCACAGCGGCATGACGATGCGGAAGAAAATCTGCAGGTCGTTGGCGCCATCGATCTTCGCGGACTCTTCGATCTCGCCGGGCAGTTGTTCGATGAACGTACGGACCAGAATCATGAGGAAGACGCCAATCAGTCCCGGGAAGATGAAGACCCAGAAGGAGTCGATTAATCCTAGCGATTTGATGACCATGTACGTCGGAATCAATCCGCCGCCGAAATACATCGTAAAGACGAAGAAGAACGAGAAGAACCGCCAGCCGATCAGATGCCGCTTACTCAGTGAGTAGGCGAGCATGGAGATACAGAAGATCGAGAGCGATGTCCCGATGATCGTACGCAAGAGTGTGACACGAATGGCGCTCCAGATCTCTGGATTACGGAAGATGGCAAGATAGCTGTCGAAGGTTATTTCCCGCGGCCAGAAGTATAACCCGCCCCGCAGCGTATCGGTCGCATCATTTAACGAGATGACGAGAATGTTCCAGAACGGGTAGAACGTGACGATGAAGATGACCGTGAGGAACAGATAGAGTGCTGTGTCGAACATATATTCCGCAATGCTTTTTTTGCTTTTCATGATAGTCCCTCCTCGTTGCCCTAGAATAAGGATTGCCCGTTAACTTTTTTGGCGGTGAAATTGACGATGCAGACGATGATAAAGGCTACAACCGAGCTGAACATGCCTACGGCAGAGGCGTACGAGAACATGCCGTTCTGAATCCCGTAGCGGAAAGAATACGTCGACAAGACGTCGGAGTAGTCTTTGGTCAGTTCATTGCCGAGCAAGAAATGCTGGTCGAAGCCGGCATTCAGAATGCCGCCTAGCGCGAGAATCAATAGAATGACGATGGTTGGCTTCAGGTGGGGCAGCGTGATATAGCGAATTTGCTTGAACCGATTGGCCCCGTCGACCTTGGCGGCTTCATAGAGCTCTGGATTGATCGCTGAAATTGCTGCCAAATACATGATCGAACTGTATCCCATATCCTTCCAAGTGTTGCCGATCGCGACGATCCACCAGAAGTACTTGCCGTTCTGCAAGAACAAGATGCTCTCATCGGTAATATGGAAAAATTTAAGAATTGCATTTATGGCGCCATCCGATGACAGTAGAGTTACGATAATATTCGCCGCGATAACCCACGAGATGAAATACGGCAGATAGGATGCGGTCTGTACCGTTTTCTTGAAGCGGACACTCTTGATCTCATTGATGGCGATGGCGATCAGGATCGGCATCGGAAAAGAGAAGCACAGCGTAATTAACGTGGATGCCAGTGTATTACGCAACACGATCAGGAAGTCGCCGTTCGTGAAAAAGTACTCGAACCAATCGAAGCCTACGAACTCGCTATGGAACAAGGTTGTCCAGAACCCGCCTAGGTTCGGCTGGTAATTCACGAAGGACATGTACAGGCCGACCATCGGTGTATAGGCGAACAACAGGGCCCAGATCAAGGCGGGCAGCATCATGAGGAAAAGGTATTTCTGCTCTTTGAAGACCGTCCAGAGCTTCCGACGAGGAATCGTGAGCTCTCGTCCATCGTGTACGTTCATGTTTGTTTGCATGTGTGACACCTCGCAGTTTCTTGTGATAAGAAAATTATAAGATCGCGAAAAAATAGATGTCGATATGACAATGTTCCGAATGATGCTTGAAAATAACTTACATTTTGAAAAGGGATTCAGAAAGGCATGCAAAGAAAGCTATAATAAGTTAAAAGTCAGCGAACAAGGAGTGGTCATCATGTACAGCATATTTCTAGTAGACGATGAAGAGATAGAATTAGAAATGATGCGCGACATCATTCGTTGGGAAGAGATGGGGATTTATGTAGCGGGTACGGCCATCAACGGCAAAGATGCGATGGAGAAAATCCAGATGATCCAGCCTGATATCGTGCTAACGGACGTTCAAATGCCCATTATGAACGGTATTGAACTCGCGAAGCAGGTGACGGAGCAGTTCGATTGGATGAAGATTGTCTTCTTGACGGGACATGATGAATTTACATATGTGAAGTCGGCACTCAATGTCGGCGCCGTCGGTTATCTATTGAAACCGCTGGATCTGGAAGAGATCGCAAGCGTGATGACGCGCGTCAAAGAGAAGTGCGAAGAAGTACGGTTGAAAAATAAATCGATTCAAGTGACCAAATCGAATATCTTGAAGGAACTGATCTATGAGAAGAACGAGGATCGCAAAAGCAACTTGATGGAGAGCTTCGAGCGATTGGAACGAAGATCCTATCAGGCGGATTATACCGTGGTTCTGGTCTCCATCGACGACCATGTCGAGGAGCGGGAGATGTTCATTGAGGATGCGATGAATCAGCTCCGTACGTTCATGGGCCATTATTTCCTCTCGTGCCAGCTGTCCTGGAACGATGTCTCGCTGCGTGAAGGGGAGATGCTGATCCTGATGGACAGTCATCCCCGCGTGATGCAGCGCTTGTTCTGGGTCGAGCTTGCGCAGGCAGTGAAGCAAGCACTGCCTTTTATGGTCACGTTAGCCGTCACGGAACAGGTTGGACCGCTTACGCAAGTCCACGTGCTATATGATCATGCGAGGAAGGTGTTAAGCGAACTCTTTTATACGGGGTACGGCAAAGTGATTTTCGCACAGGATATGCGCATGAATATGGACAGCGATCAGTTGCCGCCTTTTGCAGAGAACGAATTGTTGGAAGCGGTTCAACAGATGGAGGAAGAACGGGTTGTCTGGATGTTGCAGGAGTATTGTACGCGGCTCGTGACGCTGCGGGTGCGCAAGAAGTTCATTCATGATTGGGCGCTGGATCTTGTGGGAAGAATCCAGGACCAGCTTCGCAGTAATCCTTCGGATACGCATACGGCGGAGACGCGGGCAAATGTCTACCATGCGATTTATGATTGCCAGACGATCCATGAAATCGAAGAGGCTGTCAGTCAGATACTGAGGCATATGATGGATTCGATGAAGGATCGGTTCACGGATAAGAACTTGAAGCTGGTGCACCAGGTGAGTTCCATTATTCAGCAGACCTATCATGAGCAGATTACGATTACGAGCCTTTCCAGCCAAGTCTACCTGTCACCGAATTACTTGCGGTCGATTTTCAAGGAGAAGACTGGCGTGACGATCCATGATTATTTGACGCGGATTCGGCTCGAGAAGGCCAAGCAGATGCTATCGGATCCTTCGCTGAAAGTCCAGGATATTGCGCAAAAAGTAGGCTACGAGAGTACTTCATACTTCATTTCCCTATTCCTGAAGCATCAAGGAGTCACGCCGAATGAATACCGAAAAAACCTATAAGAAGCTGCGTTTCTGGCAAACGATCGCCCATCGGCTGTCATGGATGACGGATTTGAAGCTGCGCAACAAGTTTATTATCATTTTTCTACTATCGATCATTCCATTCTTCGGCATGATTTATTATTCCTACACCTCGACCCGGGATCAGATTACGGAGCAGACGTATGCGAGCTTGAGCGGCACACTGAATCAAATCAACACGAATATCGAGAATCGATTGGAGTACTATCATCAGTTATCCAACATCATGTACATGGACTCGCAGCTTCGCAATTACCTGTCGAATGATTATGAGCAGGCGTTCTATTATTTGGACGCTTTCGAGTACATTAACCGGCAATTCTCCGCGATGCTTGCGCTGAACACGAATGTCCAGGGAATCACCATCTATACGGATAACAAGACGCTGTATTCGGACGGTGAATATATTCGATATACAGAGGAGCTTCCTGAGGCGGTGCGGCGGATGGCCATTGAAGCGGCGGGCGACACGGTCTATACCCAGATGGACGAGCATACCTTGATTCTGGCGCGCTCACTGAGCTACTTCAGCCTGACACATCCGTACGGGATCTTGATTATCCAGATTAGCGACGCGGAGCTCTACTCCCTCATTGAGAAAGAGAACAATAACAAAAGCGTCTATATTATCGACCAGGCCGGCCGTGTCATTACGACATCCGACAAGAATCTGGCGTCGAAGAAATTATACGATACATTCCCGATCACGGATGATCTTCAGTCGACTTCCGGCAAGTTCGACAAGCAGGTGAATGGGGAGGATCGGTTCTTCACATACAAGGCGTTGAGCAACGGATGGAAGACCGTCATCACCGTCCCGTATCATGAGCTGCTCGAGAATACGAATAAGGCGACGGCACGTATCGTATGGGTCGCGGTGATCGCCTTCGCGGCATCGATCCTTTTGATCTATGCGACGACGAAGCTCATTACGAAACGGATCGAGAAGCTGCTTCTCTATATTCGCAAAGTGGAAAAGGGGGATTTCCAGGTCTCCATCCAGTCCATGGGGCATGATGAGATCGGGCAGTTATCGTTCGCTTTCAACAAGATGGCTTCCAAAATTCAAGATTTGATCGAAGATGTGTACGTGAAGGAAATATCGACGAAAGAAGCGGAGTTAACGACGATGCAGGCCCAAATCAATCCGCATTTTCTATACAATACGCTTGCTTCGATCTCCTCACTTGCATTGAAGGAAGGCGGTACCAAGGTCTACGAGATGGTGAACTATCTCGCGAAATATTACCGAATCTCCTTGAACAAAGGCAAACGGATTATTCTCGTGAATCAAGAGATTCAACTGGTGAAGAACTATATCGCCATTCAAGAGATTCGATTCCGGGGTATGCTGCATATGCATTATGACCTCGACGAAGAGCTGTTCAAATATACGACGATCAAGCTGATTCTACAGCCGTTCATTGAGAATTGCATTAACCATGCCATCTGTCACGAGTCGGGTATTAACATCATCGTGAAGCTCTATGCGGACGGCGACGATATCGTATTCCAAGTGATCGACGATGGCGCGGGCATGCCACCAAGGAATCTGGAGGATGCCTTCCAGACGGCGAATAATTTATCAGGCTACGGGATTAAGAACGTCAATGACCGCATTCAGCTGACCTATGGCGATGCGTATGGGGTCGATGTCTTTAGCCGGTTGGGCATTGGGACGACTGTAACGGTACGCATCCCGAAGCGGCACACCTATGAGATGACCTAGCCATTCAACGATGAAAGACGTTTTCCACTATGAATAATAACATTGCGTTATAGATTATCGAATCAAGGCTTCTTACAATTAATCTTAGATTCAGTAGGCAACCATCAATACGAACTTCAGAGAGGGGTTAATGTATGAAGAAGGTAAACTTAGTTGTATCAGCGGTATTGGTTCTATCTTTGCTGGCTGGCTGCGGTTCGAATTCGGCTTCCAATGAGACAGGTTCAGAAGCAGGATCGAATTCGGCGGCGAACGATACAGCTCCGATCAAGCTGACATGGTTCGATAAGAATACGGGTGATGCGTTCACGAACCCGGTGGCGAAGGCGATTACAGAGAAGACAGGCGTAACGGTGGAGATCCAGCAGCCGACAGGGAACCCGCTCGAGAAGCTGAACTTGATGCTCGCGAGCAACGATTTGCCGGATGTTCTCATGCTGGATCGTGGAAGCGATATCATGAACAAGTACATTGCTTCGGGGGCGATTATTCCGCTGAATGACCTGATCGATCAATACGGCCCGAACATTAAGAAGATGTACGGCGATACGCTCAAGAAGACGCGAAGTGCAGACGGGAAGAACTACTATTTGGCGAACTGGTACGGTCTCGAGAAATACCCGGTATTCGGTTTCTTGATGCGGATGGACCTGCTGAAGGAGCTTGGCGTCGGCGATAAGGTGAATAATGGTGAACCGTTCACGGCGCAAGAATTCGAAGATTTGCTCGTGAAATTCAAAGAGAAATATCCGTCGATCGACGGCAAGCCTTCCATTCCGATGACGCTCAACGGGGAAGATATGGGGAGCGTGCAGTGGACGTTCAAAGGAATGTTCGGCATGAAGACCTATTATGAGGAAAATGGGGAGCTGAAGAAAGATATCCGCGATCCGAGGTACTTGGACATGATGAAATTCATTAATTCCCTGTACAACAAAGGGTTGATCGATAAAGAATGGGCGACGATGAAGACGAAGCAATACGAGCAGAAGATCGCCGCCGGCAACGTGTTCGCCACAGCGAATGCTTCATGGAACGTAGGGGCCCCGAATACGCTGCTCAAGGCGGATGCGCCGGAAGGCACGAATAAGGAAGAGAGACAGCTCTATCAATACAAAGTGCTAGGGCCGAACATTGCGGCTGACCAGACAACATACGGACCGAAGAGCTCCTTGGGCTGGGACGGCGTAACGATCTCGAAGACAAATAAAGATCCAGTGCGTACGATCAAAATGTTGGATTATTTAGCTAGCGAAGAAGGCCAGTATTTGCTAATGTGGGGGATAGAAGGAAAAGATTGGGACATGAAAGACGGTAAGCACGTTCCGCGCCAAGAAGTGCTGGATGCTTTTACGAAAGATTGGAATGAAGCTTCCAAGACAACGGGCATTCGCAAATGGACATGGATGATCAAGAACGGTCCGGGTTCGGACGGTACGCCTTACGATCTGATCGGACGCTATAAATCGGATCCAACGACGGATCTCGCGATCAAGAACTTGGCGGATACGGCTTACGATACGGCACCTTACGACAATCTGGGTCCTGCAGGCGGTACGCCGGAAGCGATCATGGAGCAGAAGGTGGGCGAGACGATCAACAAGTATTATCTCAAAATGGCGCTTGCGCCGACAGAACAGCAAGTTACGGATATGTACAACCAGATGATGAAGGAAGTGGAAGCTGCCGGACTTGCAAAGCTCGAGAAAGTCTATAACGAGAACTATCAGGCACGATTGGAATTGTGGAAGTAACGGGGCAATAAAACATCACGAAATCGTTGAGAGCAGGTGGATAGCTAGTGATTCAGTATCAAGAACAGCATCGCATTTTCGCAATTCAGACGAAAGGCTCCTCTTATGTATTCGGTATTAACGCGAAAGGCATTCTGCAGCATCTGTATTGGGGTACACCCGTAGACGTGGAAGATTGCATTCCGCTGCTTACGAACAGGGGCCATAGCTCATTTGATATGGAACTGGAAAGGGAGATCGAAGAATACAGCTTCTGGGGAGGACTCGTCTACAGCGAGCCTTCCTTGAAGGTCATCTGGCCGGATGGCGTACGCGACCTTTGCATGGATTATACTGGACATCAGATTGTACAGCAGGATGGCAAAGAAACGTTGGTCATGACGATGAAGGACCGCATCTATCCGCTTGAGGTGCATATGACGTATGCGGTCATTCCTGAATTTGATCTTATCGAGCGTTCCGTGCGCATCGTCAATACGGGAGAGCATGACATCGTTCTGGAGAGCATGCAATCTGCGGCGTGGAGCCTTCCGACCTTACCCGATTATCGGTTAACGCATGTCACGGGCAAATGGTCCGGGGAATTCCAACTGCGCAATACGTTATTATCGGAAGGGAAAAAAGTGATCGAATCCCGCAGAGGCTTCACGGATGGTCATGCAAATCCATGGTTCGCCGTGGATAGCGGGCAGGCAACGGAAGAACGCGGACAAGTCTGGTTCGGCGCGCTGGCATGGAGCGGAAACTGGAAGATTACGGCGGAGAAATCATCATTCAACCAAGTCCGGGTGACCGGCGGAATTAATGATTTCGATAGTGAATGGATTCTTGGTCCGGGAGAGAGCTTCGATACGCCGATGTTCGTCGGCGGGTATACGGAAGGCGGATTCGGCGAGATGAGCAGGCATCTCCATCATTATCAATACCAGTATATTATTCCGAGCCAAGAGCCGCGGAAGGTATTGTATAACTCTTGGGAAGCGACTTATTTCGATGTGAATGCGAAGGACCAGATGGCGCTGGCGGAACGTGCGGCGAAGCTAGGGGTAGAGCTGTTCGTCGTCGATGACGGCTGGTTCGGCGCAAGGAATCATGATCGGGCGGGGCTTGGGGATTGGTTCGTGAATCAGGAGAAGTTCCCGAACGGATTGAATGAACTGATCGAGAAGGTGCACGCGTTCGGCATGGAATTCGGCATTTGGGTTGAGCCGGAATCCGTCAATCCGGACAGTGAGCTGTATCGCCAGCATCCGGATTGGGTCTATCACTTCCCGACGCGGGGACGGACAGAGCTGCGTAATCAGCTGCTGCTCAACATTTCGAAGCCGGAAGTGAAGCAGTATATTTTAACGTTCATGATCGATCTGCTATCGAAGCATGACATTACGTTCATTAAATGGGATATGAACCGTACGATCACAGAGCCGGGCATGAAGGATCATCCGATCCATCGTCAGAAGGAAGTATGGATTCGCCACGTGCAGACACTGTATGAGATTTGGGCCGAGCTGCGCGAGCGCTTCCCGCATGTCGCCTTCGAGACGTGTGCTGGCGGGGGCTCACGGATTGATCTTGGTATCCTTCGCTATGCGGATCAATCGTGGCCGAGCGATAACACGGATGCCTTCGATCGCCTGAGCATTCAGGAAGGATTCTCGTATGCGTATCCGCCGAAACTCATGACCTGTTGGGTGACGGAATCGCCTAGCGGCATGAATAAGCGAGTGACGTCTCTGGCGTACCGCTTCTACAGCGCCATGATGGGGACACTCGGGATCGGATCGAATCTGAACGAATGGAGCGATGAGCTGATCGAGCAATCGGCTGCCTTCGTACAGCAGTACAAAGACATTCGCCCGGTGATTCAATACGGACAGCAATACCGGCTGCCAGCCTTGAAGCATAAAGGCGTTACAGCTGTACAATATGTGAGCCTAGACGGCTCGGAGAGCGTACTATTCGGGTTCCTGCATTCCCAGCGCCTCGGCGAACCGCTGCCGCGCCTTCGTCTGCAAGGGCTGCAAGCTGATCAATCCTACCGGATCGATCAGCTCGAAAGCACATGGACGGGCAGGGCGCTGATGAACATTGGCATCGAGCTGCCGCTGCGCGGCGATTTCGATAGTCTGATGTACCGCATTCAGCGTGTCTAAGCCGGAATAATCATTGATTTTACTTCGTTAGGGAAGTCATCCCTTCCGCGTATCTCGATACGCGGAAGGGGACTTCCCTATTATTTTTTTGAAAATACGAGAGAAGTAGTAAGGGTCCTGGAAGCTGAGCTGATGGCTGATTTCCTTGATGCTCTGATCTGTCAGGTCAAGATATTGGCACGCCCGCTGGATCTTGAGCCGCAGAAAGTAATCGATGGGTGAGTATCCCGTCGCATCCTTAAACAGCATCGAATAATGAGGGACGGATAGCTTCGCTTGCTCCGCCAGCTCTTGCAGCGTCACCTGCTGCTCAATGTGCGTGCTCATATATTGCAAGGATTCCTCAATATCGTGTTTGATCTGCCGCGACTTCGACATCTTCGGCTGCTGCTGCGAGAAGCGTATGAGCGCGGCGAGATGGCAGGCCAATTGCGAGACATAAATAATATGATTTAACGAGTATCCTTTCTCTAGCAGTTCATAGGATTCATGGAACAGCTCAATGATTTGCGTCGATTTCTCCACCGAGACTTGCGATGGCGCCGTGAATGAATCAATGCCCTCGAAGAAAGTAGGTGCATTCTCGCCCCGCATATGAAACCAATAAATAGTCCATGGGTGGGATTCGGATGACCCGTAGGCATGGGGCGTGTTCGCTGGGATGACGATGATCGATCCTTTGTGCATTAGATGCAGCTTGTTCTGATTCAATCGGACCCAACCTTCGCCGGCGATACAGTACATAATGATGTAGGACAGGCTGCCCTCGGGACGCTCGCGATAGTGATGCAGCGCTTGTGGGAAGTAGCCGATGTCGGTGATATACAGCGACCGGATCAGAGGATGTGCTGCATATTCCGCCAGGATATGTTCCGGCAGAACGATTAATTTTTGCGACTGGAAGCCGTCTTGTTTTTTGATCGTATCCATGTTTCTACTATGCTTCTTCCGATCTGGAATGTCAATGTGGGGATAGAGTATAAAATCATAATATAATCCATCATTATCCTGTTATCGTTCATGGTGTTCGCAGCCGGGAGCTCGTAAGATGGGGATATCAACGGACAACGATTATCTTAGGAGGGTACAGACCATGACAACGTTAGTAGAGAGCGTGAAAGTATGGGAAGAGACGATTGAAATCCCAACATATGAAGTAGGGGAGCCGGACAAGAATCCCATGTTCCTCGAGAAGCGGGTCTATCAAGGCAGCTCGGGCCGCGTCTATCCGAATCCGGTCATTGATAAAATTTACGATGATAAAGTGATAAAGCCGTATCAAGTGGTGTTCCTCGAGAATGAATATGTTCAGATCCAGATCATGCCGCAAATTGGCGGTCGTGTCTATCGTGCGATCGACAAGACGAATCAATATGATTTCGTCTATCACAACCAAGTGATTAAGCCCGCGTTGGTCGGCCTTACCGGTCCGTGGATCTCGGGCGGGATTGAGTTCAACTGGCCGCAGCATCATCGCCCGAATACGTTCGGTCCCGTGGAATATCGCATCGAAGATAACCCAGACGGCAGCAAAACGGTATGGGTAGGCGAGATTGACCGAATGTACGGGACGAAGGTGACGACTGGATTTACGCTGCACCCGGGTAAAGCGTATCTTGAGATACATGCCCAAATGTACAATCGTACATCCGAGCCGCAGACCTTCCTGTGGTGGGCGAACCCAGCGGTAGCCGTCAATGATCATACGCAATCCGTATTTCCGCCGGATGTGCATGCTGTATTCGATCATGGCAAACGCGACGTATCGAAATTTCCGATTGCGACGGGAACGTACTACAAAATGGATTATTCGGAAGGGGTCGACATTTCGAAATATTCCAATATTCCCGTGCCGACATCGTATATGGCGTACCATTCTGATTACAATTTCGTTGGCGGTTATGACCACCAGCTGGAAGCCGGCATTCTGCACATCGCGAATAAGCATGTCTCGCCGGGTAAAAAGCAATGGACTTGGGGCCATGGCGAGTTCGGACAGGCATGGGATCGCAACTTGACGGACGAGGACGGCCCGTACATTGAACTCATGACCGGTGTGTATACCGATAATCAGCCGGATTTTACATGGCTTCAGCCGTATGAAGAGAAGAGCTTCAAGCAATATTTCATGCCTTACAAACACCTTGGCATGGTGAAGAATGCGTCCATCGATGCGGCCGTGAATTTGGAAGTGACAGATCAGTCGATCACAGCTCATGCGTATGCGACGTCGGTCTTCGAGGATGCGCACGTTCGGCTTATCAGCGCTCGGGCCACATACGTTGACAAGACGGTAACGCTGTCGCCGACGGCACCCTTCACCATCACAGCGGAGCTGGATCCGGAGGATCGCGAGGAAGATCTCGTACTGGCTGTATTCACAGCAAGCGGAAGAGAGCTTATCTCGTATCAGCCAAGGCCGAAGAAAGTCGAGCAGACACCGGATCCGGCTAAGGCCATTGGCGAACCGGAGGAATTAGCAAATACGGAAGCACTCTATCTCGCAGGGCTGCATCTGGAGCAGTATCGTCATGCGACGTATGAACCGGATGCCTACTATTTGGAAGGGCTTCGCCGTGACCCGGGAGATATTCGACTCAACAACGCATATGGCCAGCTGTTGTTACGTCGGGGGCTGTTAGAACAGAGTGAAGCTTATTTCAGGAAAGCGATCGAGACGCTGACTCGGCATAATGCTAGACCTTATGACAGCGAGCCCTTCTATAACCTCGGAAAAACGCTCAAGCTGCAAGGTCGGCTCGACGAAGCCTTTGCCGCATTCTACAAATCGGTGTGGTCGGCAGCGTGGCAGGCGGCAGGATACTTTGCGCTCGCGCAAATCGCCTGCGAGAAAGAGGCGTATGAGGAAGCGTTAGAACTCCTGGACCGCTCGCTCTGCATGCAATTGCGGAACTATAAAGCCCGCAATCTGAAGAGCTTGGTGTTACGCAAACTGAACCGCCTCAAAGAAGCGGCGCGGTATACGGAGGAGACCATCGCGCTGGATCCGATTGAATTCGGTTCTCGCAATGAACGCATTTACATGTATGAGCAAGTCGGGGATACCGTCAATGCAGTGAAATGCTTCGAAGAGTTGGAAGGGTTGATGCGAGGCAATGCACATAGCTATATTGCGCTGGCACAAGATTATGCCGACGCTGGTCAATATACGGAGGCGCTCAATGTGCTCGATCGTATCGCTTCACGTTCGGCGGGTCACGTGTACCCGATGATACGCTACTACCAAGGGTTCTACAGCATGAAGCTTGGCTGTGCCGATGAATGCGACGCTTTCTATCAGCAGGCTGAGGCGGCAGATCCAACCTATTGCTTCCCGAATACCGTGCAGGATTACATCGTGTTGAAGCATGCGACGGATGCGCGTGAGAACGATTCGAAGGCGCCGTACTATCTCGGTAATTTGCTCTATGACAAGAAGCGTCACGGGGAAGCCGTAACCTATTGGAAGAAGTCTGTACAGCTGAATGACACGTTCGCTACGGCGCATCGCAATCTTGCGTTAGCTTACTTCAACAAACAAGGGAATCCTGAGGCCTCGTTGGCATCGCTCGAGCAAGCATTCTCACTGAATACAGCGGATGCGCGCGTCTATTATGAGCTGGATCAGCTCTATAAGAAGCTTGCTTACACGCCGGAACAGCGACTAAGCATGATGGAGAAGCATATGGCGCTGGTTCAAATGCGCGATGATCTCTATCTGGAATATATTACGCTCTACAATTTGCAGGGCCGTCATGAGGAAGCGATCGGTCTGATTCTGAACCGGCATTTCCATCCTTGGGAAGGTGGCGAAGGGAAAGTACCAGCCCAATATGTCATCGCTCGCGTGGAATGGGCGAAGCTGCTGCTGCAGGAAGGCCGGGTTCAAGAAGCTATTGATCAATTGCTGCTGGCAAAGCAATATCCGCTCAATATTAACGAAGGCAAGCTGGAAGGCGCGCAGGAGAACAACATTCATTACTACCTGGGCTGCGCTTATCAGCAGCTGGGAGATCAAGAGATCGCGCAGCACTATTTGGAACTCGCTTCGAGAGGGTTGGATGAGCCGACGAGCGCGATATATTATAACGACCAACCGCCGCATATGATCTTCTACCAAGGGGTTGCATGGCGTCAATTAGGCAATGAGAAAGCGGCGCGCAGCCGGTTCAATAAGTTGATCGACTTCGGCGAGCAGCATCTATTCATCGAACAGAAAATTGATTATTTTGCCGTCTCGTTGCCGGATTTCCTCGTGTTCGAAGAAGATTTGAACAAGAAGAACCGCATCCATTGCCATTATATGATGGGGCTTGGTCATCTGGGGCTCGGCAACCAAGAGGAAGCGAAGAAGAGCTTCCAGCAAGCGCTGGCGCTGGATCCGATCCATCAAGGGGCCATGATTCATTTGGCACTGGCGTAGAGAGGAGCTGCTTGTATGACACGATGGGAACGATGTGAGCAGCAGTCGGGTCATGACATATGGGTTGGTCGTAATGCATGGATGGAGATCAAGGTCGTGCCCGCACTCGGCAGCAAAATGATATCGCTCAAGCATCTTCGGACAGGTAGAGAGTGGTTGTCGGAAGCCGCTGGTCCCCTTGGGAATAAGGGGTACGCGACTTCATTCGCTGACAGTGACGGCAGCGGCTGGGATGAGATGTTTCCGACGATCAACGCATGCGCCTATCCGGATCATCCTTGGCAGGGGACGGAAATGGCTGACCACGGTGAGGTATGGTCCATACCATGGCAGGTCGAGATCGCGGTTGAGCGACTCAGTTGTCATGTACATGGCGTACGGCTGCCGTACCAGCTGAGTAAAACGTATTCGTTCACCGAAGAACAACGCTTGCGGATCGATTATACGGTGAACAATCCCAGCCCGTTCCCCCTCTCGTTCTTGTGGGCGGCGCACCCGTTATTCGCCGTCCATGAAGGGATGGAGATCATCGTCCCATCCGAGCTGAATGAGATCGTCGTTTCATACTCACAGCATGAGAGGCTTGGACAAACGGGAGACGTGCGAAGTTGGCCGATTCCGTTCGAGGATCATCCAGAGATTCGTCTGCATCAAGTTGAAGCGATGACGGCAGGGACGGCGGAGAAGTATTATTTCCGAGGCGAGCTGCCGGAAGGACGGGCAGGACTTCACGATCCGAGCACAGGCGAGTCGCTTACGATGTATTTTCCGGTGGAACAAGTGCCTTACTTCGCGGTGTGGGCGAATTACGGAGGATATCAAGGCGGGTTTCACGTTGCGTTAGAGCCCGCGACAGGATTTTTGGATGACTTGTCTTATGCGATGAAGCAAGGGATGGCAGCTACCGTCGAAGCGGGAGGCCGTTATCATTGGTTTCTTGAAGTTGAATTAACATGAAAAAGAGGAATAAATGAATAATCGTACCAACAACCCTATCTTGCAGATAAGATAGGGTTGTTTTGCTGCGTAACATAGAGGTAGGATAGTGGAACGCCTTTACTTTGATTCGCCAAAACTATAAGTTTGATTTAACCGAACTACACAAATTGAAAATAAAAGGAGTATACATATGGGCGATGGCGAAAAAGAAAAAATTTATTATCAAAGAAGTACTGAAGAATTAAAGTTGAAGAGCATTAGAGCTCAGAAACTGGTTCAAGAATTTAACAGGAGTGACTTTGAAGAATTTGAAAAGAAAGAAAATATTATTCGGGAATTGTTCGGAAGTGTAGGAGAAGGGCTTAGCATCGAGCACAACTTTCATTGCGATTTAGGTTACAACATACACGTAGGAAATAACTTTTATGCAGGTTATAACTGTACGATTTTAGACATGGCAGAGGTAAGAATTGGTGATGATTGCATGATAGCTCCTAATGTTGGGATCTATACCGCTGGTCATTCTGTAGAACCAAAGGATAGAAATAAAAGTGGTTATGGGATACCGATAACGATAGGAAACAATGTATGGATTGGCGGGAGCTGTGTAATCTTACCTGGTGTAAATATTGGTGATAATTCCATTGTAGCTGCAGGTTCAGTTGTCACGAAGGACGTGCCTGCAAATACAATAGTCGCGGGTAATCCAGCAAAAATAATAAAACAAATAACCGAGTAATAATTTAACTCTGAATTTGTATTATATACGAATGGGCAGAATAGTTGCTAACGGGACACTATAGCTTAATAAATAACTAAAAAGCGGCTGCCGGCATAGATCGGCAGCCGCGTTGCGTTAACGGACAGGATAGTTGAAAATGTAAAATCCGAGTCAGGTAACGCTATTGACAATTCAACTACTACGTGTTACTTTATAGCAGTAGTAAGTAACACTGCATACCAGTCATACATAATAGTAAAGGGTGATTGTGTTGGAAAATCTAACGGAAATGCTCAAAGGGGCGCTTGAGGGCTGCGTCCTTGAAATTATAAGCCGCAAAGAAACCTACGGATACGAAATCACGCGGACGCTGAACGCCCTTGGCTTCACAGATGTTGTGGAGGGAACGGTGTACACCATCCTGATCCGGCTTGAAAAAAACAAGGTGGTGGAGATCACCAAGAAGCCCTCCGAAATGGGACCGCCGCGAAAGTTTTTCGCGATCAATGACGCGGGGCGCGAGGAACTGCGGAGGTTCTGGGAAAAATGGGAGTTCGTATCATCAAAAATTAACGAGTTAAAGGAGAAAAAACAATGAATTTTTGGGAAAAAATCACCGGCAGCGACATGACTAAAGAATTCAAATCTTTTGAATCACGAGTCAAAAAGCTACCGGCTGATTATCAAGCGGCATGGAAAAAAATTAATGCCAATCTTTGGCCGCACTCAGATTTCACCGGTCGCAACCTCATGCCAATTTTTGACGGTGTGCTTGGCCTGCTTGAAGAAACGGCAGCGGACGGTCAAAGTGTCCAAGAGGTTTTGGGTGACGATATCAAAGGCTTCTGTTCAGCGCTGGCCGGCGAAGAAGGGGCAAAGTCTTTTCGCGACAAGTGGCGCGAGCAACTCAACAATAATATCGCTAAAAAACTAGGTAAATAGGAGGAGGATAAAATGAGAATTCGAGATATCATCGAAGGCAAAAAAGAGTGGCGAGCGCACGTGGCGCGTGTCAAAGCGCTCCCGCGGGATTATCAGATTGTTTATAAAGAGATTCAAAAATATCTCTTTAAGGTTGGCCCTGTTGAACTAACCGAAGGTACGGGTTTGCTATCGGGGATTATCGATCTTTTTGAAGAGGGCGCGGCCTTGGGGAAAGGCGTGCTCGATGTGACGGGCAGTGACGTTGCAGCTTTCTGCGACGATCTAATCAAAGATTCCAAAACTTACGCTGACATCTATCAAGAATCTGTTAACCAAGAAGTTAACAAGGCCATGAAAAAGGTTACGGATAAAAAAAAGTAAAGAGGGGATAGCGGGATGAAAAAAGCAATTGAAGTGAAAGGTCTGCGAAAGTCTTTCAAGGACACAGAAGTCCTAAAGGGCGTCGATTTTGAAGTGAAGCGAGGTGAGATTTTCGCCCTGCTTGGCTCCAACGGCGCGGGCAAGACGACGATTGTTAGAATCCTCACCACGCTGCTCAAACAGAACGGAGGCACCGCCACCATAAACGGATTCGATGTTGCGTCAAAGCCGGACCATGTGCGGCAGTTGATTAGTTTGACCGGGCAATTTGCCGCGGTTGACGAGATTTTGACCGGGCGGGAAAATCTGATCATGATTGCCAAGCTGCGGCATCTGGATCATCCGCGTCAAGTTGCGGACGATTTGCTGAAACGTTTTGGCTTAACTGACGCGGCCGACCGTAAGCCATCTACTTATTCAGGTGGTATGCGCCGTAGGCTCGACATCGCCTTGAGCCTTGTGGGCAAACCGCAGATCATTTTCCTCGACGAGCCAACCACCGGGCTTGATCCCGAGGCACGTATCGAGGTTTGGAAAATTGTAAAGGAGCTTGCCAACGGCGGCACGACAGTATTCCTGACCACGCAGTATTTAGAGGAAGCCGAGCAGCTTGCCGACCAAATTGCCATTCTGCACGAGGGCAGGATTATCGCCAGTGGCACGCTCGCGGAACTGAAAAAGCTGTTTCCATCCGCAAAGGTGGAGTATGTTGAAAAACAGCCGACATTGGAGGAAATATTCCTCGCAATCATCGGTAAAAAGGAGGCCATGTAAATGGAGTCGGCAAAAAACCATTTTTTCAGCGACATGAGCGTGATGCTCGGACGTTCCATGCGCCATATTTTCCGCAGTATGGACACCATCTTCACGGTCTGCATCACTCCGATTGCAATGATGCTGCTGTTCGTCTATGTGTTCGGTGGTGCAATCCAAACCGGTACGGATAACTATGTGAACTACCTGTTGCCTGGTATACTGCTTATGGCTATTGCCAGCGGGGTGGCTTACGTGGCTTACCGCCTGTTCTTGGATAAGCAGCGGGGCATCATTGAGCGTTTCCACTCCATGCCGATTGCGCGTTCCACCGTGCTGTGGGGGCATGTGCTAACCTCGGTGGTATCCAACGTCATTTCTGTTGTCGTCATCATACTCGTAGCACTCATTATGGGCTTTCGCTCGTCTGCAGGGGTACTGTCTTGGCTTGCCGTAGCCGGTATACTTGTGCTGTTTACGCTGGCTTTGACTTGGATCGCGGCCATTGCCGGACTGTCCGCAAAAACGGTGGAGGGAGCAAGCGCCTTTTCCTATCCTTTAATCTTCCTGCCGTTTATCAGCTCGGCGTTTGTACCGACCGAGTCGATGCCGAGAGCCGTTCGCGCCTTTGCCGAGAACCAGCCGGTGACGTCTATCGTAGAAGCCATCCGTGCACTATTGTCAAATCAACCGGTAGGCAATGATATCTGGGTCGCTTTAGCGTGGTGCTTAGGGATAATGATCGTCGCATATCTATTTGCGATGCGCGCATACAAACGGAATGCAGCTTAATGTTTGTATGCAATATAATGAAAGTGATCAATAAAACAACAAGTAAAGGGCCTTCCACATTGTCAAAGCTCTAGCTTCACCAGTTTTGCTCGTTGAAATCAAGGCCGTCGCAGTGAAGTGATGTTCTATTACTCCTTTTATATCGAAGTAAGGAGCATTAAGGATAACTAGGGAGCAGACTGCCACGGGTGGCCTGTTCTCTTTTTTATTGAAGTAGGTGTCGAATCGTGGATGCCGTTAAGCTACAGGAGTCCTTTTTAATCCCGTCGTGTAGCAATTTTCCTGAATTGATCTGTTTTCGCAATAATGTGCCCCCCCTTTAGTAAATAGTTATCACTCCCTTTCCATGTATGAGTTTTTTTATTTTTTCTTCTAATTTGCACATAATTATACGGATTAGACGCATATATTCTATACCCTTTAGCCCGACATCTACTTAAAAATGAGACGTCTTCTCCTAATGACACATGGGGAAATCGTACGTGGTCAAAAACACGTCTTCTAAATAAGATGGTCCCTCCCGCAATGAAACGAACGAACTTATTCTGTTGCTTGGGAAAGCGAAGGATGAGCATCTTTCTTGCTTCAAGATACGCTAAATATGCCCGTTTTCCCACAACATCAGCGTTTGATCGGTGTAAAGCCTTCATTTGTCCAGTTAAATAAAAAGGTGAATAGAAATCGTCATCATCAAACTTTGAGATAAACGGGTATTTCGTTTTACTTACAGCATAATTAAGGCAACGACCTAAAGATTCTTTTTCAGGAATCTTATAGACGGAGACATTTTTATATTTCTGAGTAATTTTTCGGTATTTTGCTAAGTTCATGCTATCTTTATTCAAGATAATAATTAATTCTTTTACCGGGTGAAGCTGATCCTTGTAATTTTTAAGAATATTATTAAAGAAATGTGGGCGGTTAGTGCTTGTTATAATAGATATCCCTTGTAACCAATTTGAAGCCTCGAGCAACTCCCTCACCTCCAAGTCAATCAATTACGTTATATGTTCAACTGAATAACAATTCCTGTTTGTTTGTTCCTGTATATAAAAAGTATTCTAACGAACGCGACGGCACTTTTCCTACAAAATGAGACAAATGTCCGGCGCGCGACCATTGAGCTTGAGTAGAAAAAATAAATTCTATTAACTTTGTTCATTCGATAGACAAAGTGTTCTCATGAAAGTATAATGTTACCGAAATCATGAAAATGAAAGTGTCATGCACTTAGAAAGATAAAAAGGAGATTACTATGAGCACAAGAAAAGACTTACAACATTACCCTTATATGAATGCAAGCTTGTCTATTGAAGAAAGAGTTGCGGACCTTATTTCGAGAATGTCACTTGAAGAAAAGGTAAGACAGCTTGATATTTATTCGGGAAATGAAATTTCCGATTCCGTAGAAGGCTTAAATGCAGATGCGCTTAACTACGAAAAAATGGAGAAGGTATCTGCCGGTATTGGAATCGGATGCATCCAAAACCGAAATTCCAAAGCAGAGACAGCCAATAAAATTCAGGAGTATATCATCCAAAATACAAGATGGGGGATTCCGGTACTCTTCAGCGAAGAGGGACTTCACGGTTTTGGATGGACAGGCTGTACAGTGCTCCCTCAGCAGGTTGCACTCGCATCAACATTTGAGCCTGAACTCGGATATAAACAAGCGAGAGTCATCGCTTCTGAGGCGCGCAGCTTTGGTATCCATGAGGTTTGGGCACCGGTTCTCGACCTTGCCAGGGAAATCCGATGGGGACGAGTGGAAGAAGGATACGGAGAGGATCCCTATCTGGGGTCTCTGTTCGCGGAGAACATGGTAAGAGGGCTTCAAACGGATGACCTCACAAGACCCGATGCCGTGGTGTCGGAACCAAAACACTTTACAGGATACGGTGCACCTAGGGGAGGACACAATTGTGCTCCGGCCATGATGGGGCATCATGATAATGCAGCTTTCTGTCTGCCTGTATTTGAGGCTGCTTTCCAAGCGGGTGCCATGAATACGATGTGTTCCTATAACTCCATTGACGGCACTCCTGTGGCTAGTGACCATTCGCTGCTTACCGGTGTACTCCGAGACCAGTGGGGCATGAAGGGCTTCGTAAGAGCGGACATGACTGCTGTCTCCATGCTGCATACTTGTCACTATGTTGCCGAGAGCAAACGGGAAGCGATCAAAATGGGCCTTGAAGCCGGTGTTGATATGCAGCTTTACGACTTTCCGCATGATATTTACCAGGACAGCATCATTGACCTTGTAAAATCAGGTGAGGTGGACGAGAAGGTTGTAGACACAGCCGCAGGACGTGTCCTTACCGTTAAATTTGCAGTAGGGCTCTTTGAAAATTCATATACGGATATCGAACTTTCTTCGAAAGTTGTCCATTGTGAGGAGCACGTGCAGACGGCGCTCGAAGTTGCAAGAAAGTCGATCTGCCTGTTGAAAAACAGCAAAAATATGCTTCCCCTCAAAAAAGATATCGGCAAGATTGCTGTGATCGGACCAAGCGCTGATGTTCCCCGTTACGGAGATTACAGCAGTCCTGTGGTGCCTGAGCATGCTGTTACGCTTTTGCAGGGTATCAAAAACATCGTTTCGGACAAGACCGAAGTGATCTATGCCAAAGGATGCGAGATTCTGGAGTCTGACCTTATGCCTTTACCGGACAAATGGCTCAAGGACAATGCCGGCAATGACGGTCTTTTGGGTGAGTACTACAATTCTCTTTCTTTTGAGGGCGAACCTGCTTGCGTGCGAAATGACAGACAGATCAACTTCAACTGGATTTACACTAAACCTGCTGATGGCGTTAACGCAGATAACTTCACCGTTCGCTGGACAGGCAAAATTAAACCGGATGCTACCGTGGATGGTTACATTGGACTCAGCAGCATGGACAGCATGCGTCTGTGGGTAGACGGCAAGATGCTTGTTGACGGTTGGGGCGATCATGACGCCAATCAGATGGTTGCGTTCAAATTCGTCAAAGGCGAGGAGTACGATGTTAAGGTTGAGTATCTCAATGATTCACGGGGTGTAAGGGTAATCCTCGGTTACAGCCTTGGCAACAACGATATGGATGCAGCGGTGAGGGCGGCCAAAGAGGCGGATGTTGCGATTGTTGCGGTGGGTGACAACGAGCAGACCTCTGGAGAAAACTTGGACAGAGCGGACCTTAATCTTCCGGGAAGACAACTTGAACTCGTCAAGAAAATTTATGAAACAGGAACGCCTGTTGTTCTTGTCCTCCAAAATGGACGTCCGATGTCGATCACATGGGAGGCAGAGCATCTGGACGCGATTGTAGAGGCATGGTTTGTTGGCGAGCAGGGCGGAAATGCCATGGCAGAGGTTATATTCGGAGATTTCAATCCTGCAGGCCGCATTCCCATGTCTTTCCCAAGATCAGTAGGTCAGCTGCCTGTATTCTATAATCGCAGACCGTTCTATGGACATAAATATGTTGAAATGGACTGGCTCCCGTTGTACCCATTTGGGTTTGGTCTGAGTTACACCACATTTGCGTATTCAGATCTTGACATTTCCGCCAAGGAAATTGCTCCGGATGGAACTGTGAATGTATCGTTTAACGTAACCAATACGGGAAATGCCGCTGGGGAGGAAGTTGCTCAGCTTTATATCAGGGATGAATTCAGCAGCACGGTCAGACCGTGCAAGGAGCTCGCGGGCTTTAAGCGAATTCATCTTGAACCAGGCGAAACCAAGCGCATCACGCTGACGCTGGGTTATCGACAACTCCGGACACTGACCAGAAACTATGAATGGGTTGTGGAACCGGGTAAATTCGAGGTGATGGTCGGACCTAACTCGGACGAGGCTCCGTTGACAGGAGCGTTTTACGTTCGGAAATAAATTTGTAAGAGTTATTACTGCCGGTCTGATCCGAAATTAGGGAGGAAGTTCATTTGCCGCGTATGCTTTTCATGCGTTGGCAGGGAACGATCTCCCCATAAAAGCTGACATAAGAGTAGCCAAACTTTAATATTTCTAAGATTTATGATATCTTTATATTTATAGGCTATTAAGCTCAGGAACGGCATATTAATTAAATTTGAGGTATTTTTAAGAGGTATGATGAATTATGGATAATCTAGAATTAGGTAAAACAATCGCAAAAATTCGCAAAAGCAAGAATTATACGATTAAACAGTTATCAGAATTAACGAATGTAACTTCATCCATGTTAAGCCAAATTGAAAGGGGACTTTCCAGTCCGTCACTGAATACGCTGCGCGTAATTGCCGATGCATTAGAAATTCCTTTATTTAGTTTGTTTACCGAATTTGTACCAACCAAAGATTTAATTACTCGAGCAAATTCCCGAAAAAAAGTCATTATTCCATCATCGAACAATTGGGAATATTCATTATTGTCTCCGGATTTAAGCGGCTCAATTGAGATGGTTCTCATGAAATTACCGCCTGAATCCCAGTCTGCCGAAAAACCTATGAGACATATTGGTGAAGAAGTCGCCTATGTATTGGCGGGTGAGGTCGTATTATTTATTGGGGACGATGTGGAGACTTTATATCATGGGGACAGTGTAAAAATACCACCTGGAATGCAACATAAGTGGGAAAATAAATCGGATCAAGACGCAACCGTTATTTTTGCTATTACGCCTCCGACATTTTAGAAAACAAATTACAATCATAGACCGTTTCTGTATTTGCAAGTGTATTTCACACTGGTAAATACGGAAGCGGTTTTTTTTACCAAAAAAATCGATAAATATTACGCTTGAATTAATATACGTGAAGTGCTAATATTCAACTATAGTTAATTTATTAAATCTGATTTAACTTTTAGGCTTCCGATGAGAAATATCGTTAACAATGGAGGTGCCCATATATTAATACACTGCAATTAGAACTGCAATTAGATATTAATGGGAATGTTACCTCAAAACAAGGAGATGGAATTTTTTATGAAACAAACAATTATGACTAATAAAGCTCCCGCTGCAATTGGACCTTATTCGCAAGCAATTGTAAGCGCTTCACGTTTGTATGCATCTGGTCAACTTGGAATTGATCCCCAGACAGGTGAAATGAATAATGATTTTGCAATACAGGCAAAACAAGTGATGGAGAACATCGCCGCAATTTTGAACGAAGCAGGATACGATTTCGATGACATTGTAAAAACGACCATTTTTATGACCGATCTTGCCAACTTTACTAGTCTGAATGAAATCTACGGCTCTTATTTCAAGTCAAGCAAACCCGCACGTTCCTGCTTCCAGGTTGCAGGTCTTCCTATGGGAGCCAAAGTTGAAATCGAATTCATCGCAGAAAAATAAAATTAAAATCACCTATTGGATTTAAAATATATCCATTTTAGTACGGAGGTAACCATGACTAACTTAATTGCTGGAAAAACGATCGAAGAATGGAAAAATGAATTACCGGAACTGCAGAAGATCATTGATACTGAGGAAGTTTTCTGGGTAAACCCGCAGCTTGAGAGCTGCAACAACCGAATTATTAACACGGAAATAGGCATCGCTGATATCGAAGATGCGGAAGAACGACTGCTTCGCTTCGCTCCTTATTTAGCAACAGTATTTCCGGAGACCAAGGAAAAAAACGGAATCATCGAATCCGAATTAGTCAACATCCCTAAAATGCAGCAGCAGTTAGCGGAAATGTTCAATCAGGAAATAGTGGGAAATGTATATCTTAAATGTGACAGTCACCTGCCTATCTCCGGTTCTGTAAAGGCTCGCGGAGGAATTTACGAAATATTAAAAGTTGCCGAAGAGATCGCCTTTAAACACGGCATGCTGTCAATAAATGATGACTACTCCATTCTGGCAGATGAAAAATTCCGGACGCTATTCTCGAATTATTCGATTGTGGTCGGATCAACCGGTAATCTAGGACTTAGTATTGGTATTATGAGTGCCCAATTAGGCTTCAAAGTTGTTGTGCACATGTCTACTGACGCGAAAGAATGGAAAAAAGATTTATTACGGCAAAAAGGCGCAATCGTCGTTGAACACAATAGCGACTATGGGAAAGCAGTAGAAGCAGGCAGAGAACAATCTCAGGAAGATCCCAATAGCCACTTTGTTGATGATGAAAATTCTAAAACGTTATTCCTTGGTTATGCCGTAGCAGCTAAACGGCTTCACAAGCAACTCAACGACATGTTGATTCCAGTCGATCAGGATCATCCTCTATTCGTATATCTACCTTGCGGTGTAGGCGGCGCTCCTGGCGGAATTACTTTCGGATTGCGGACAGTATTTGGTGACAATGTTCATTGCTTCTATGCAGAGCCAACCCATTCACCGGCCATGTTGCTAGGTTTAATGACACGTAAGCATAGCGAGGTATCCGCTCAGGAATTTGGCGTTGATAATATTACTGCAGCAGATGGGCTTGCCGTAGGGAGACCATCAGGCTTTGTGGGCAAAGCACTAGAGAAAGATATTAGCGGTGTCTTCACTGTTCAAGACGATTGCCTCTATCGGATTCTTAGAAAGCTAGCCGACTCAGAAGGAATATTCTTAGAACCATCGGCAGTTGCAGGATTTATCGGACCCGTTCAACTGAACGCTTCTTCCATGGGACAAGATTATTTGAACAATAATCACCTTGAACAGAAGATGCAAAATGCCACGCACATTCTTTGGGCTACTGGCGGCGGCATGGTTCCGAAAGATGTTATGGATGATTTCTACCGTAAAGGCGCAATGAGCTAATTTACTTTATAGTATAGGGAGAGGTTAAGACAATGGACACAGCAACAATGATGATGCTAGTATTGGCCGCATCTATAGCAATTCTCATCTTTCTCATTCTTAAAGTTAAAATACATCCCTTTCTATCCTTAATTTTAGTGTGTATATTTGTGGGAGTTGCTACAGGTATGCCTCTTCCTAAGATTGCTACTTCCATTGAAAGCGGTATGGCTGGAACGTTAGGTTTTCTGGCCACCGTTATCGGTTTTGGTACAATTTTAGGCAAAATGTTGGAAGTATCTGGCGGCGCGGAGCGCCTTGCACGAACCTTACTAGAAACAATGGGAGAAAAAAGAGCTCCTTGGGCGATGACAATTGTCGGGTTAATTTGCGGCATCCCCGTATTTTTTGAAGTAGGATTTGTTTTACTGTTTCCCTTGGTTTTCATCGTTGCCAAACAAGCTAAGATGTCGTTACTCCGTGTAGGAATTCCTTTGGCAGTATCGCTGATGGTCGTTCACTCGATGGTGCCTCCACATCCGGCAGCGTTTGCAATTACTACAAGTTTGGGGGCTGATGTAGGGAAGGTCATTCTGTATGCTCTTCTTGTAGGAACGCCGACGGCCATTTTAGCTGGTCCACTTTGGGCCAAGTTTATCAGTAAGAAGTGCAAGACTGGAGTAATTAAAGAATCCGAAGTGACTGCTGCAACACCAACTGAGAATCTGCCAGGCTTCGGCATTACCCTATTTACGATCTTATTGCCTCTAATCATTATGGTAGGAAAAACGGTTAGTGCATTGTTTCTCGCAAAAGATTCTGCGTTATTGCCTATTGTTAATTTCTTAGGCAATCCAATTATCGCGCTTCTCATTTCGGTATTTGTTGCTTATTATACGTTAGGTCTTTCTCGTGGTTTAAAAATGAAAAACCTGTTAACGCTTACAGAACAATGTTTTGGACCAATTGCCGGCATCTTGCTGATTATTGGCGGCGGTGGAGCATTTAATCAGATATTAGTTGACAGTGGGTTAGGAAATGAATTGTCTAAGGTTTTGATGTCACTAAATATGAACATCGTTATTCTTGCTTGGCTCATAGCTTGGCTCATGCACCTTGCGATCGGTTCCGCTACGGTGGCCATGATTAGTACTGCAGGTATGGTGGCACCTATGCTGGCTGCTTATCCTGGCGTGAGTCCAGAAATTATCGTTCTCGCCATTGGTTCCGGAGCGATTGGCTGGTGCCATGTCAACGATTCGAGCTTCTGGTTTGTAAAAGAATATTTAGGATTATCGTTACCGGATATGTTTAAGAGCTTCACTGCAGCCTGCCTAATTGCATCATTTGTTTCTCTAGGCGGTATACTACTTTTAAATCTAGTCATTTAATAAAATATCACCATCCTCGCCATTCGTCATGGTGAGATACAAAGGTACTTAAATTACATGCTTCCAACGGCATGAAATTTAAGTGCCTTTTTCATCTCTATCTAGAAATAATAAGAGAGCCACGGATTAATCCGGATTTTCTCCACAGTTATACCTTTCAAACTTTAATGATAAAGAATAATCTATTCTATCTTTATTAAAAAAGAGGAAGGACTGATAACCGTGACGTTTCGTCAACAAGCAATAAAATTACAGGGAAAGTCAGTACTAGTTACAACGACCGGCAGCACATTTACAGGTACTCTCTTATCAGTTGGTACAGATTTTCTAATTTTAAGTTCCATTATTAGAGGGCGCAGAAGAAGACTCATCATGCGATTGGCAGAGATCGTTCTACTCTCGAGATTATTGGGCTAATGTAAGGAATAAACAGTAAGCAATGAAGCCAGGTGATATCACCTGGCTTCATTGCTTACCTATTAAAGCTTGAAAGTTTCCTTACGTCAGAATCGCTTTTGGTTAGTTACTTTACATATCATTACCTGATAATGTTGAAGTCCCTTTTTGCGCTATAAATCGCGTTATCAGTTTCTTTCATCCAATAGTTTTTAGACTTATCATAAAATTTGACCATAATCAACTTATCAGGTTATAAGCAACACTGTTTCTCTAGACCCACACGAATATCATCGTTTAGAATGTTCTAGTTGAATAGATTTACCTCAAAAGTTTAAAGATATGTGAGGAAAGAATAATGAAGGAATATAAAAAGCAAACATCATTCGCTATATGGATCAGCTTTATTAGTAATATCGTATTGACTGTTATCAAATTGATTGTTGGATTATTCTATAATAGTCCTGTATTAATTGCAGACGGGGTTCATAATGCAGGGGACATTGTTGCTACTGGTGCAGCTCTCACCTCCATGCGTGTGTCCAAACAACCACCTGATGAGGACCATCCTTATGGACATGGTAAGGCAGAAGTTATAAGTGCTGGTATTGTTGCCATTATATTAGTGCTGGCTGCAGTATATATGGCATACCATTCAATAATGGTATTATTCGATCCACCACAAAAAGCAACAGTCATCGCCCTGATTGCAGCATCCTTTTCTTTAATACTGAAGCAAATACTTTACCTATATACAATATCGATTGGAAAAAAAACAAATAGTAATGGTTTGATTGCAACTGCATACGACCATCTCGCCGATGTATATGCATCCATTGCCGCAGTAATCGGTATTGGATTAGCAATGATTGGAGATTATTTTCAGATTGGTTTTCTGTCCTACGGAGATCCCATTGCAGGGATCATTGTCGCTTTTTTTGTGTTAAAACTGGCAATTCATATGGGGAGGGCAGCTGTTGATGTTCTAATGGAAAAAACTGTGGATCAAGAGAAAATGGATGCATTTGTCCAACTAGTACAATCAGTTCAAGAGGTAAAGCGAATTGATAAAATTCGTGCAAGAGAGCATGGTCATTATATTATCGTTGATGTGAGAGTCGGAATTCCAGCGGAATTAAATATACAAGAAGGCCACGATATTTCTAGGCACATAAAACAATCGATTATGAATCAGCATCCAGAGGTTGAAGAAGTATTGGTTCATTTAAATCCATGGTACGGCGACACTTTTAGAAATTAAGAAATGGATAGAGGGTTCAGACGTCATCTGAATCTCTATCCATTTCTTTTTGTTATTTACAACAACATTTTGCCCGTAAGTCACAACGAAGCATTCCTGTAGAGCGTTAATTTTCCGCTTTGAAAAAAGTGAAGCCCCCTCGTAAGATGGAATTGTGCACAGGGTCAATTGCCCTAATATTCACTATCTAGGAGGAGGCTCTACTATGAAGT
>Ga0209025_1001515_pt1 | contig 29826 bp, 34 predicted proteins | sample AraplaMF_Col_mLB_FD_184256 | JGI IMG/M metagenome (GOLD analysis project Ga0209025, IMG submission 184256) | Arabidopsis root microbial communities from the University of North Carolina, USA - plate scrape MF_Col_mLB (SPAdes) (version 2) | ecosystem: Host-associated > Plants > Roots > Endosphere... | reverse complement strand
AAGAGGCATTATCAGAGGATGGAAAACAAGCGATTAAGGCAATGGAAACATCAATTGTTAATATTGACGCTTTAATAGAAAATTTAATGTCCTATACATTGTTGACTGCTAGTAAATATAAATTCGAGCCGAAGGACATCAATGTTATACGTTTTGTACGTGAGCAATTGACGACATGGTATCCAGTGTTTGAAAAGGAAGGTTTTGAAATCGATATTGAGCTACATCCATTTGAGAAAAATGAATGGCAAGTTGATTCGATATGGCTTGGACGTATATTCGATAATCTATTTCAAAATATTTTACGTCATGGGAATAGCGGGAAATACATTGGTGTGGAAACCGAATCTACGGAGCACTATGATGCATTTATCATAAAGGATCACGGAAAAGGAATGAAAAATGAATCCGATGCCAAAGGTGCTGGTATTGGCTTATCAATTGTTGATATTATGGTGAAGGGCATGGATTTAGACTGGGATATTGAGTCCAGCGAATCCGGCACAAAGATTAAAATTAAACACTACAAATAGAATATTTCATGAAGCATGCTAAGGCATGCATCATTTCAGTAATTGTCCAACAGTATGCCAGCAAAGCTTATGGCATGCTGTTTTTTTATTCCAGGTGAAAAATTGTGCATATTTCGGACGCTCCCTGGAAGCTTTGCTCTGTGTGACAGCAACAATTGTTTTATCTGTGCGACAGCGACAAAGCACCCGTCCGGCGGAAATCAACCCACGTTAGGATAAAGTATCTTTTTTAAACAAAATTTAAACTTGGACCTTACCTGTTTTTAACCTTCATTACTTATCATAATTACAGAGGTGAGGACAATGGAATATATCGTACAAACAGAAAAATTATCGAAGAGCTTTGGTAAAGAACAAGCAGTATCAAATATAAATTTAAAAATACGTAAAGGTGAAATATATGGATTTTTAGGACCTAATGGAGCGGGGAAAACTACAACGATTCGTATGCTTCTTGGATTAATGAAGCCATCTTCTGGGACAATTAAAATCTTCCAAAAAGATTTAAAGAAAGAACGAATTAATATTTTAGCAAAGGTCGGTTCATTAGTAGAGAACCCTTCCTATTATCCACATTTAACAGCCTATGAAAATTTAGAAGCGTTACGAAAAATTTTAGGTGTACCTAAGTCACGCATTGATGAAGTGTTAGAAATTGTTCGTTTGAAGGATGCTGCAGATAAAAAAGTAAAAGGCTTTTCTCTTGGGATGAAGCAACGTTTAGGTATTGCCGCATCTTTGTTACATAATCCTGAATTACTTATTTTAGATGAACCAACGAATGGTCTTGATCCATCTGGTATTATCGAAATTCGTAATTTGATTAAACGACTTCCTGAAGAATATGGAATGACAATTATTATTTCTAGCCATTTATTATCTGAAATTGATCAAATGGCTACTCAAGTGGGTATTGTTACAAAGGGAAAAATGATTTTCCAAGATTCAATTGAAGCAATGCGTAGATTTGCTCAGCCAAAGGTAGTAATTAAAGTGAGCGATAGTGAAAAGGGCTGGCGTTCACTAGTTGCAAATGGCATTAAGGCAGAACATAAGGATGACCGAATTTTATTCGATGAATGTTCAGATGAAAAGGTAGCGCATATTGTACAAATCCTTGTACAAGAAGGCGTTTCGGTTTATCGAGTTGAAGAAGAGAAGAGATCATTAGAGGAGATCTTCCTTCAAATGACAACAGGAGAGCAAGCGCTATGATAGGGAAACTATTAACTTCTGACTTTTTGAAAATTAAACGCAAAGGATTATGGTTTTTAACAGCCTTGGGCCCAATAGGTGTAGTTGCCCTACAGATGGTGAATTACGGTTTAAGGAAGGACTATTTGTTAACGCAAAGCGAGGACGATTGGGGCTACTATTTATTAAACGTTCATTCATTTACACCACTTGCAATTGTTCTAGGGATTGCTATTTTAACTTCATTTATGGCGAGCATTGAAAACGAAACGAATGCATGGAAGCAATTAATTGCACTACCGGTGTCTAAATTAACAGTGTATTTATCTAAATTCACCGTGCTAGCGATTTTATTGTTTGTGTCTTCCACAATTTTAATGCTAATGACAATGGCTTATGGGGTGTTTTTAGATTTAGGCGAAAGCATACCATATGCGGAACTTGCTAAATTTGCTTATTATCCGTATTTTGCTGCGTTGCCAATATTAGCACTTCAGCTTTGGATCGCAAGCGTTTGTCATAATCAGGGGATACCAATTACAGTAGGAATTTTCGGCGTGATTTTTGCCTATTCCTCTTATGTATTGCCTGATTGGATGCTTTGGAAATGGCCATCTTTAATGAATCAATGGGATGAGCCCGTTATTAATGTCATGCTTGGAGTAAGCATCGGTATTTTACTGTATATTATCGGAATGATAGATTTTGCTAGAAGGGATGTAAAGTAATGGGGTCTATATTGAGCGCTGAATGGTTTAAATTACGTAAATCAAAAATGGTGCCATTAATTTTGGCAGGACCTATAATCGGACTATTTATAGGATTAACAATGAATTCAAATAATATTTTGGCAGGTACTGAAATTAATGAATGGTATATTTCTTTAATTTCTATGAACTTACTATATGCGTTATTATTTCTTCCTTTAATTTCAGGAGTATTTGCAAGTGTTATTTGCAGATACGAGCATCAATCTGGCGGTTGGAAACAGCTTTTAGCACTGCCTGTAACAAGAGGAAAAGTATTTGTTGCAAAATATGCTTTAATTATGCTTCTTGTAATGGCGATGCAGATACTATATTTATGTTCTATATATGTAGTAGGTATTATGAAAGGCTACTCAGATCCTTTCCCAATGGAAATTGTGTGGAAAAGTATTCTTGGCGGATGGTTAGCGACAATGCCATTAGTAGCGTTGCAGCTATGGACGTCCATCATGTTTAAAAGTTTTGCTGCTCCATTTGCAGTAAACGTCACTTTTACTTTACCATCTATATTAGCAGTCAATTCTGAACGTTTTGGACCTTACTATCCATGGGGACAGCCCTTCTTGATGATGAATGTAGGAGGCAATACAGGTGATGTATTCTTTGTGCCTTGGGATCAATTATTAACAGTTGTAGGAGGAGGATTCGTACTGTTTTTCCTTGGCGGATATTTATACTTCCAACGAAAAGCTGTATAAAGTTTAGCCTCCGAACGCAATTATGCTGAGGTATAATTGATTAAGTGGGGATTTATTCCATCCGAACTAATTATTAGTCCTCACTAGTCGGGTGATTACGGGCATTTAATAGATTAAGGGAGATTTTTTAGAATGGTATTTGTTAAAAGGAGCTTTTTATTAATTTCAGCATTATTTCTTTTATTTGCTCTAGCGGGCTGCGGAAAGGAAGAAGCTGTTAAGGACGCTGCAAAATATACATCTGCAGTTGAGGATATCGATATTCCGAATGATGTGAAAGTAATTGGTTTTGGTGAAGCAACACATGGAAACGTTGAATTCCAAACATTAAAGAAGGATGTATTTCAGGCTCTAATTAAAAATGAAAATGTTCGTGTTTTTGTATTAGAGGGTGATTTTGGTGGTGCTCAGCAAATTAATCAATTTATTTTAAATGGTACTGGCACAGCTGAGGAAGCAGTAAAAGCTTTGGATTATGGTATCTATAAAACGGAGCAAATGATTGAGTTTGTTCAGTGGATACATGATTATAACATGACTGCAGATGAGAAAGATAAAATTTATTTTTACGGTAACGATATGCAACGCTATGATTTTAGTAAAAAAGGGTTGCTGGACTATTACGAAGTAGTTAATAGTGAAGGTGCTAAGAAATATAAGGCGCAGCTAAAAGATGTATCGAATAAAACAATGAGAGATTTATCAAGTAGTCAGCTGGGAGAACTTGACAAAAATATTGATGCAATCATAAAGGATTTACAAACAAATAAAGACTCTTATGAAAAGCAATCGTCGAAAGAAGCTTATTTATTTGCTGCTCAATATGCACACATTATGAAGCAACGAACGCAATTATTTTTAAATGATAGTAATTACATGAATCTGCGTGATGAATATTTAGCGAACAACTTACAATGGATTGTTGATTTTGAAGCGGCTCAAGGTCATGATAAAGTACTGATGTCCGCTCATAATGGGCATATAGAGAAAACTTCTGCAAATGTGGCAGGATACAAATCTATGGGCCAATACTTAGATGAAGTGTATAAAGATGCGTACTTTGCTATTGGGACTGACTTTGTTAACAATACGTTCCAGGCACAAAATGGATCTGGCGATAGAAAAGAGTATACGATTGAACATCATAATGCTTTAGTAGACGCCTTTAGTGAGGTCAAGGACAATATTTTCTATGTTGATTTTAAAAAGGCTAAAGAATCTCAGGAGTTAGCTGACATTGTAGCAAAAAAACAAAGAATGGGTAATATCGGAGATGATTTTAGCTTTTGGTACAAGTTCACACAAATGCTTTATACGATTAAAATGACACCTGCCGAGGCATTTGATGGCGTTATAATTGTTCAAGAGGCAACCCCAACAAAAGTTATAGAATAACATGCGGAAAAAGTGCTATTACCTATATGAAGGTAATAGCATTTTTTTATAATTATGACCCAAGTTTCTTTACCAGAAGGAAATACTTCTATAGATAACTTACCAAAACAATATAGCCATAAACATTTCATATAGGATGTTTACTCCTGTTTCATTACACCTCTATAAATAAGTATTGAATACCTTAATTTTGTTAATGATAAAAAAGAGGAGGTGTTGAAACGATGGCGCAAGAAATTCTTTGTGAAGTCAATAATTGTACTTATTGGAACTCTGGAAACAGATGTGGTGCAGAAAAAATCTATGTTGTAAGTCAAAAGGGACAACAAGCATCTAATAGTGAAGAAACAGATTGCAAAACATTTAATCCTGAAACACATTAAATTTTTTAAGGGTAACCATATTAATATGGTTACCCTTTTCCCATAGCTTTATAAATAGACATCAATTCTTTCCTTGTTAAATAAAAGCGCATGAGCATTTTTCACTTTTTCCTCTACATAATCTAATGAATACTTTCCGTAGGAATCGGTTAAATCGCCAATTGCGCGAGATAAATTATCAATAATAGGAATCAACGTTTCTGAGTGAGTAAGTTCTTCACCTTTATTCATTTTATCAGTAATTTCATGGGCAAGATGTTGAATCTTTCGTAGTCGCACTTTTTCAGATTGCATGGAATCCTCCTTATTGAGCCAATTTTTGATGCTTAAATATATGTCAAACAATACGATTTCATGAATGGCTCAGGCAGGCGTTCAAATTGATCGGGTATGACTCAAAGGTGATAAGGTCTGCTCGGAAAGTGATCAGGTTCGACACGAAAGTGATCGAGTTCGCCTCAAAAGTGATCAGGTCCACAAAAGAATTGCTCAGGGGAGTCCAAAAAGGTTCAATTCGTATATTACTTTTTAGGTAATGTAATAATAAACGTTGTCCCATTAGAAGGCTCGCTCTGAACTGAGATAGTGCCGTTATGAGCTTGTACGAGTTTATAAACGATCGCCATGCCTAGTCCAGTACCTTCAGAAGATGATTCGGTAGTAGTTCCACGATAATATTGTTGGAATATATTCTCCATCATGTGTTGAGATATCCCTACGCCGTTATCCACAATGTGGATTTCTACATGCTCTTCACTATCAAAAATCTGTGTATAAATATTTGTGTTAGGTGGATTGTGGATAACTGCATTCATAAGAATGTTTTGTAATATGCGTTGCATGAATTTCGTATCAAAATCAATGTTTATAACAGATGTAGCAGTTTTAAAGTGCAATATATAGTCATTGGCCTGTGGATTGTTGCTTATATTGGCAACAATTCTTTTTGTAAAATCCACAATATCCTGATTGGTTTTATGTAAGGGTAACTTACCGTCTGTATTATTAAACTGTATGACGAGACTTAAATCTTGAATAAGTTCCTCCATATGCTTACCTTTATCAGAAATCTCTTGAATAAAGGAACGAGCTTCCTCCTTGGACCAATCGTATTGATCGTTTAATAGTAGGGTAGAGTAGCCTGTAATATACGTTAATGGCGTTTTTAAATCATGGGATATACCGGCAATCCATTCTTGTTTCGCTTGCTCAACCTTTTCGCGTTCGGTTTCAGCTGCCTTTAATTTTCCTGATAAGGATTGTAGGTGTTGAAGTACTTCTTGATATAACATATAACGCATGCGGAGCTTTCCTTTGCGTGTATAGATTTTAGATAGTCCGATTGGCTGTTTGTAGTTTTCCTGTGATAGCTGATGAATCCAAGACATTATAAAACCAAGAGGTCCCCCGAAATACCAACCAAATACAGCGATACAAACAATAGTGCTGAATCCGAAAATCCATGCGACTAGTAGACTCTGGTAAGCTTCACTAACAGATTTTTTAAAGAGTGGAAGAATACCTTCGAGTCCGATAACAATACAAATTCCGCTCAATAGCATCCACAGAATAATCCCCAGTGCAAGATGCAACGTAAATCGAGTGTTTATTCGCATAGTGAGTCCTCTTTCGGTGGTATGAATTTATAGCCAATGCCCCTTAAATTCACAATTATTCTAGGTTTACGTGTATCATCCCCAAGCTTTTTCCTTAGCTTTGAAATATGAATTGTTACGGTTTTCTCCTCACCATATACATCATTTCCCCACACGAATTCATAAAGCTGTGAAGTTGTAAAAATACGATTTGGATTTTTACAAAAGAAATGCAGTAGCTCTAGCTCTTTAGCCGTACATTCGACGAGCTGATTGTTAACGGTTAATGTAGCAGATTCAGGGTTTAGAGCAAAGTAACCGAAATTAAATTTTGTACTTTGCTGTTGCTGAGAACTCTCATACATTTTCTGACGTCGAAGAATGACCTTTATTCGAGCGACAACCTCTAAAGGATTAAAAGGTTTTGTAATATAATCATCTCCGCCAATACCTAATCCCGTTAATTTATCAAAATCAGTAGAGCGAGCACTGACAAAAATAATGGGTGTATTTGTATGTTTGCGAATTTCTGTGCAAAGTTCAAAGCCACTAATATCTGGTAGCATAATATCGAGCAAAATAATATCGTAATAATTGTCTTTTACAAGCTGTAGTGTGCCTTTGCCCGTTGAAGCAGTATCAATATTTATAAAGTTTTCTTTCCGTAACGTAATTTCTAATAATTTTAAGATGCCAATTTCATCATAACAGCTTCTGATCTTTATATCCTTACTCTCTTGAAAAAATTACTGTCATTTTCCATTGAATTTACTTTGATTTTACTTTCACTTATTAAGCTTAATGTAACGAATTCAAAATGGTAAGGAGTCAAAAACATGGAAACCGTTATTCAAATACATCAATTAACTAAGAGCTTTAAAGGAGTCGAAACTGTCTCGAACGTCAATATGAACGTTAAGAAGGGGGAGATTTATGGGTTTCTAGGTCCGAATGGGGCCGGGAAGACAACGATTATGAAGATGATTTTAAACTTAGTAAAACCAACTTCAGGTGAAATTAAAATATTGAATCAAACCATTTCTACTACTTCCCATCAATACTTGAGCAAAATAGGCAGTATTATCGAGTATCCGGAATTTTACGACAGACTAACAGCGAAGGAGAATTTAGAGCTTCACTGTGAGTATATTGGAGTTTATGAAAAAGGAGCTACTGAAGAGGCATTAAAGATAGTAGGTCTTAATGGTGTTGAACATAAAAAAATACATGAATTTTCACTTGGGATGAAGCAAAGGTTAGGTATCGCACGTGCCATTGTTGCTAAACCAGAAATTCTTATTTTGGATGAGCCGATTAATGGTCTTGATCCAATCGGAATTAAAGATATTCGAGAGCTCCTGCTACATCTAAAGGAGAAGCTTGGAATCACCATTTTAATATCAAGTCATATCGTATCAGAAATCGAATCTATAGCAGATACAATTGGCATTCTTCATCATGGGGAGTTATTGAAAGAGGTAAGGATGGACGATATTCGAAAAGAGAACATGGAGTATCTGGAGATTAAATTAGACGATGCAAAAAAAGCGATTCACGTGCTAGAGAACAAGTTAGGAATTCGAAAATATGAGATTGTCAATCAGCATTGTATTCGAATTTTTGAACATGATATTTCTCAATCTCAAATTAATAAAGAACTTATATTAAATAACATTGCTGTCAATGGTATTGAAAAACAGCAACAGCATTTAGAAGAGTATTTCTTAAACCTTATTAATGGAGGGAATCAAATTGCTTAAACTATTAAGACTTGAATGGAAAAAGAATAGTATGTCTAACTATTTTAACAGCTTAATCATATGTATTATTGGAATTTTTGTGGCAGTTGCACTTATGGCTGTTGGTTCTGGGGATGAAAAGATGTTTCTAGATTATACAGATTTTATGTCTTTAACAAATATTTTAATTCGCATTGTGTTTATTATTTTTGCGAGTGTGATTTTATCTCGTTTAGTCATTGAAGAATACAAAAATAAGACGGTTCGATTATTATTTACGTATCCATTAAAAAGGAAAAGAATTATTTTTGCTAAGCTGTCGTTAGTTTTCGGATTTTGTTTCTTCAGCATTATTATTGCGACTTTTATGATGAATATCGCTGTTTATTTTTTAAATCCAATGATGAACTTGTTTGAAGCTCCTGTTGAGATACAGGAGATGTTAGCTACTATACCGTCTACTTTTATCAATGCTTTTATGATGGCTGGGGTAAGCCTAATTCCTTTGTACTTTGGTATGCGAAAAAAATCAACAGCTTCGACAATAACGTCAGCTGTCTTAATTGGATTTTTGATTAATGCAACGGTTTCAAATGGGGATACATCTGCTAGTTTATCTCAATTTATCATTGTCCCAACAATAATGTGTCTAATAGGGCTAATTATCGGCTATCTGTCCTATTATAAAGTCGATAAAGTAGATTTAACTTAAAAATGTGAAATGAGGATTTAAAGTGAAAAAGGTAATCATAGCATTGATATTCGTTATTGCAATAGGAGGAATACTATTCACCTTTAAAATCAAAGGCGAAAAGAGCATCACTGAAGAGCAGTCCTTTGATGTTAAGCAAATTGAAGAATTAGAAATAAACATTGAGTCTTGGAATATAGCATTAGAAAATACAGAATCTGAAAAATTAACAATTGAATTTGAAGGTAAGCAACAACAAAAGCAGCAAGACAGTCCTGTTGAAATTAAGAAAGACGGAAATAAAGTAAAGGTACTTCAACATGACACTGAAGAAGGAGTAATGAATAACTTTAGCTTTGGAAAAAAAGGTACTATTCACATTTATATCCCTAAAAATGCAGTGAGTAAGATTGTATTAAAAAATAGTTATGGCGATATCAAAATTAACAACATTGAAACAGAAGAACTTTCGATTTCGACGGATTCTGGCACTAAAGTCATTAAAGGGTTATCGGCTGATAAAGGTACAATTACATCAAAAGATGGTGAATTGAGTATCGTAGACAGTTCTTTAGATGAATTAACAATAGCCGCTACAAACGGTGATAGCTATCTTACTAGAGTCAACAGTCCGAAAGCGAAAATTATTTCGACTAGCGGTGAAGTCTTAATGAAAGAAATCATTCAAGGAAAATCACTATTTATAGAAACGGCTTCGGGAGATATTACAATATCATACAAAGAGGCACCAAAATCATTAGATCTTATAGCGAAAAGTGAATCATCTGACATAAGCGTTAATTTAGAAGGTTATCAGAAGAAAGAACATACGGATCAATTAAAGACAGGTAAGATTGCCGATGCGTCAAACAAATTGGAACTAATTAGCAAAGAAGGTATAATAACTGTAAAATAAAAACTTACAATCTGTGAGGTTAATGCATAATGTTAAGACGAGAACTTGTTTCAAAAGTAGCGGATTATATCTTAGATTTACAACTTCACCATCCAATTAAAGTGGCGATTAGTGGAATAACAGCTTCAGGGAAAACAACTCTTGCCAATGAACTTGCTGAGGAGCTTCGTCGAAGAAAAAAGGAAGTAATACGAACTAGCATTGACAATTTTCATAATCCAAGAGCAATTCGTTATAGACAAGGAAAGGATTCAGCAATAGGTTATTATGAAGATGCACACGATTATCAAGCACTAATGGAAAAATTGCTAATTCCTTTGGGGGAAAATGGAGATCGCCAGTATCAGACGATTTCATTAGATCTTGAAAAAGACGAATATGTAAACGCTGAAAAGCAGGTAGCTAAAGACGATACCATTTTCATTGTTGATGGAACATTCTTATTGAAAAAAGAACTAATACATTTATTTGATTATAAAATTTTTGTGCATACAGATTTTGAGCTAGCTAGAAAAAGGGGAGCAAAGCGAGAGACAGTTGCATTCGGAAGCTATGAGAGTGCGGAGACTATGTTTCTTAATAGGTATCACGCTGCCTCAGGCCTTTATTTAAAGGAACATAATCCTCAAGAAAATGCAGATATTGTGGTCAATAACAATGATATCGGTTCTCCATATTTTCTCTAGGAGGTAAGGAATGGCTAAACAAATCTATGTAATAAGGCATTGCGAAGCCAAGGGGCAGTCGTCAGCTGCTTCTTTAACAGAACAGGGCTTTCACCAGGCTGAAGTTTTAGCTGAGTTTTTCGCTGACAAAAAAATCGATCGAATTATTACTAGTCCCTTTTTACGAGCAATTCAATCTATAGAACCGCTAAGTACGAGGGGAAATATAAATATTGAAATTGATGAACGCCTTTCAGAACGCATTTTAAGCACTAGAAATTTACCAGATTGGTATGAAAAGCTTCAAGAGACTTTTACTGATATGGATTTGAAATTTGATAGTGGAGAGTCAAGTAACGAAGCAATGGAACGTATCGTTAACGTCGTTGAGGAATCTTTTAATAGTGAGTTCGAACATACAATTATCGTTAGTCATGGAAATATAATTACCTTACTTTTGAAAAATTATAATAGTGATGTAGACTTTCAATTTTGGGCAGAACTGAGAAACCCAGATGTTTTTCGGCTAAGTGTTGAGGATCATGAAGTGACTCTAGAACGTATATGGGAAGAAAACAAAACAGCAAACTAGGCACAGTCCTATCTTGCTGTTTTTTTATTTAATATTGAAATTTCACTCGAACAGTCGCATTAATGGCTATTTGACCTTGTTCAATAGGTGTCGAAATTTTGGAATCAACCATCGCCATTGATCTATACAGAACTGGGGCTTTTTCTAGTTCCTCAACAATTTCAATAGGTTGTGGTTGTAAAGGCAAATGCATCGTCTCTGCAATTGTTTTAGCCTTCATTTGAGCATTTTGAAGGGCTAAACTGAGAGCTTGTTGATAATAGGCGTCTACATTGTCGATGCTGAATTGGATAGAGGAAATCCGATTTGCTCCATTTTCTACTGCTGTATCGATAATTTCACCAATCTGGCTCATATCCGTTACTTTAACGGTAATAGCATTTGTTACTTCGTAGTCTTTAAAAATCTGTTTGCCATCTTCATAATCATAAACTGGTGAAATAGTATAAAAAGCTGTTTGAATATTTTCTCTCGGGATATGGAGAGCTAAAAGAGATTGGATGACACGATTCATAATTATTGCATTTTCTTGCTGTGCTTCTTGTACATTTTTCCCTCTTGTCTGGACTTCTATTTGAATTTGAACATAGTTTGGAGTAGCCATAACTTTCCCATTTCCGGTGACCTCAATCACGCGAGATGTATGGGGCAATTGCTGACTAACATTTGCATAGTACATAAAATACCACCTTTCGAATGGTTCATATAGTTATGCTATGCTCGCCACAGAGAAAATTTGTTTATCATCATTTACTTTGCCTGTCTTTTCAATAATTTATCATGGAATTTTGTAAATAGCAGTAAAGTTAAAATTGTTCCAAGGAAGGCCGAAAACATGTCCCATTGTGCATCCCAGCGATCTCCCTGCATACCTAAAAAGTCTTCGGCTCCTTTACTACCCTTTGAAATTCTTGTACTGAGCCACTCAATGATTTCGTAGAGAGCAGAAATAGCAAGCATAATGCTTATCGTTATGCCCGTTAGCCAGGCGCCTTTTACTAGTGGTGTTTTTCGGATTAATATTTCTCTTATGACAATGGCCATCAAACCATTTAGGAAATGCCCAAAACGATCGTAGTCATTCCGTTTTAAGTAAAACTCCTCTTTAATCCAGTTGAAGAATGGAACCTCCGCATAAGTATAGTGTCCACCGATAAATGTTAGAATAGACAAAAGGGCAATGATAAAATAAGAAAAAGTTGTAAAGCGAAACTTGTTATAAATAGCGATTACAATAATAATTGCAACGACAGCAGGAATTACCTCTGCGACCCAGTCCAAATAGGATACTGGTTTTATTACAGACCACACGAAAATGATAAGTACTATTAACAACAAAATGACGTGTATTTTCTGATGTTTATCTTTAGACAAAACGAACACTCCTTTTGTCTAAAGTATAGGGATAGAGTAAATAGCTTATACTCTCTTTACATAAGATAGAAGCAAAAAGCGCCTAGTCGTATTGCACTGACGCTTTGTGAAAAATTGTTATACCATTTTTAATAACGCCTCTACACCAGACATTCCCTCAGTAATACCAAGTAGATGCGCTTCATATGTCACTGATTCTAATGGAGCCGTCAATAGTTCATCAATTGTTTTCACACCAACTGCTCGACCAGCAATAATTTTTCGGTCTGCTAGGCGATCATTTAATAGACCAACATCTAAAGCCCCGCACATAATGTAGCCCGTATCATTTGAAATTGTCAGCAGTGTTGTTTTTGGTAATTGAACAACTACTGCAGTGAAAAAATGGCCTTTAATCATAATAGGCTCAATTATCACCATCCGAAATCACTCCTTTTCTCTATATACATATGGCGATAGATAAAAAGGTGTTCGACATTTTCACTAAAATTATTTGTTACCTGAAACGAACGACGTTGACATAATTGTTTTCCAACAAAAAGAAGAATCAACCTGGGTTGATTCTTCTTTTTAAACTTTGAACGTTCTATCCACGACTTCAGTCGTTATATCCACCATTTCGAAGGTTCTTTCCATCATTCCGGTTGGTCTATCCGTCATTTATTTTGTATAAGAAAGCATAGCTGTTTGCTTGAAATTTTTTAATGCAACCGTTGCCTCGTTTTTAGTTTTATACTCGAACATACGGTAAGTATTTTGTTCAAAAACTGTAATAATCCACATAATGGAACATCCCCTTTGTATTTTGTACTATAACAATTGTTAAAATAGTTAACTTTTCATCTGGTTGTTATATATCAGTTGTGACTTTTATTTTACATCAATCAGTGAAAAAATAAAGTACTATGTGATTGTTTTCACATTTTGTTCAAAATATAACAGGAATTTTTTGAAATAGTTAAGAGGAGAAAACAGCCAAACCTATACAAGTATAATTCATTGTAATTCGCAAATAGTAAGTTGACGGAGATATGTGAATTTGAACTTGGGAGGTGATGCTTATGACACGTAAATATATATTGTTCTTATCCCTTTGTTTTTTAATCATATCGGTATTTTTTACAGGGCTGATAACCTATGCGGATAAAGGTCGACCTTATTATGAGGAGACAGGGGAAGTTGTGTGGGACATTAACACAAAAGACAAAATAATTGCTTTAACCTTTGACGATGGACCTCATCCTAAATATACGGCAGCTATTTTAGATTTATTGGCAAAGTATGATGCAAAGGCGACTTTTTTTATTATTGGAAAAAATGCAGAAAAATATCCAGACCTTGTTTTACGATCTTATTCTGAAGGGCATGAGCTGGCCAATCATACGTATTCACATCCGTTTAAAGTTTCCATAGCAGAATTACATGCACAACTGCGTAAGACAAAGGAAATAATTTATGGTATTACTGGATTTTCACCAGTTTTGTTCCGTCCTGTAGGTGGTAACTATAATGATCAAATGATTAATGCTGCTGTTAAGGATGGATACAAAGTAGTTATGTGGTCTTGGCATCAGGATACTCAAGATTGGAAAGTGCCGGGGGTTAACAAGATTGTCCAAAAAGTGATGAAGGGGTCAAAGCCTGGAGATGTTATTTTGTTCCATGATGGAGGCGGCGATCGTATGCAGACTATTAAGGCACTGGAAGAAATCTTACCAGAACTTAAAAAACAAGGTTATACATTTGTCACAATATCCGAGTTGATTAAAAGTAAACAGCAACAAGAGAAAGTACAATAAAGGAAAAATAAGCCATCTCAGTAATGAAATGGCTTATTTTTTTCCCGATGACAGTAAATCTGTCATCGCGCAGCGGATAGTATAATTAGTCATTTCGATATTACCAAAATAATAGTGGTGCTAGTGCAATTCCGGCAACCACTCCAAATGCGATGCCAACGCCAAAACCTGCTCCTGCTCCTCCCCAACCCCAGTAGCCTAAACCATAACCGCCAAAGCGTCTATCAGGTAGAATCCACACCTGTCTTCTATCCACCCTAGTTATTTCTCCATAATGTACTCTGCCATTTATTTCTTCAATTCTTACACGTTTACCATGATATCTACAACAAAGATTATAAGTATCAGCTGGATTCACAAACTATCCCTCCTTTCGACTTCCTTACAAGCTAATATATGCGGTTGCAATCATTATCACTAGCCGATTGTCTACTTTAAACATAAGCTATAGTAAGGAGGGAATGTATGTCGGTAATACCAACAGATGAGTGGCTCAATGAATTAATTGCTAGTCAAAGGCTTAATCACGGTCAAGGTCAAAACCCTGAGGACTTACAACGCTCTATTCTTTGCGGTCGTTTAGTAGAGATATTTATTGGAGGATCTCCAGATGAAATTCAATTTGAACTACAGCAACAGGGGCTTTTCAAATCACATGAAAAAATAGACATTAACAAATTAAAAAAACAAAAGGTTTGGGAAGTAGTACAGAAGGAATTTATATATTTAAAGGAGAGATGGAGCGGTCCAAATATACCAATCTATATCTTTCCGTTAACGCAGGAGCAAACTATTACTAATAAAAATGGTGTTGCCTATCCAAATGCTATGTTTTTATATATTGGAGAGCTTGAAAAACAGGAGCTTAAAGCGTTATTCGCACATGAATATAATCATGTTTGTCGTCTGCAATATTTAAATAAATGTCTAGACGAAGTGACGATGTTAGATTCTTTAATTTTAGAGGGATTAGCAGAATGTGCGGTAGAGGAGATTTACGGTGATAAATGGTTAGCACCATGGTTGGGGTCCTACTCAGTGGATAAAATGCTAGAAATTTGGAAGGGGCATTTTTCACCTCAAATTAATATTCAGGGGTTAAACAATCATGCTGAATTTTTATATGGTGGAAAGCTTCCTCAATGGATAGGATATTGTATTGGTTATGAAATTGTAAGGACATATATAAAAAATCATTCATCCAATAACCTGCATTTAAAAAGCTCAAAGGAAATACTGGCCGGGTCTGATTTTTCATTATAAACAAAAAGGTTCATCACTGAAAGCTGGGGATGGCATTTTGTTGAAATGTATCACAGATGAGACCCTGGAGAGAAGTGGGTAGTGCTCGACAAAGCGCGCAGTCGGAACGGAAATCTAACAATTGGATACAAGCCCTTCAATGACATTGATACAATTTCTCCGTTACAATGTAGGGAAGGAGTGATTGTAATGTCGAATGAACTTAAAAATGTATTATCACCAGTTATTGACTTGTCAACGAAGGTGTTAATCGTCGGCTCAATGCCAGGGAAGCAATCATTAGAGAAGCAGCAATATTACGGTAACCCACGCAATCACTTTTGGCCGATTATTGGGGAAATATTAGAGATGGATGTACCTCAGGATTATGAACAAAGATTAAAATTGCTAAAAAACAATCATATCGGCCTCTGGGATACAATAGAATCTTGCGAGCGTAAAGGAAGCTTAGATGCGGCCATTCGAAATGAAAAACCGAATGATTTTAAAATGCTTTTTGAACACTATCCGAATATTGAGTTAGTGCTTTTTAATGGTGCAAAGGCGTTCGAGGTTTTTAAAAAGCATATTGGTCTTGAGGTTTTAGATGGTAGGGCATATCAAAAGATGCCTTCGACTAGCCCAATACCAGGTAAAAATATTAAATCTTTTGAAGAAAAGCTTGAGGATTGGCGAGTAATGCACCCTTATTTGCCTAGATAATTACATTTCTAAGAAAAGTGTAGCATTTATTATATAATCCCAACCGAAAAATACGAATGCGGTTAGTACGGCTGAACACAATCTAATAGGCAACTGCTCAACGGTCATTAGCCCTTTTACATATATTGAATTATGTAAAGGGAGGGGTTTATCATGTACAATCCATATGAAGAAATTATGCCACTGCCAGAACCCGGTTTCGAACCATCATTTGGCCCGCCTGGTTTCGGCCCGCCACCATCATATGGACCACCTAGTTTCGGTCCACCGCCAGCGAGTCAAATGCCTCTTGGTCCAGCGCCTAGCTTTGTGCCATCACTCCCACCTTTTGGGGTAGGTACAAGTGGAATTCAATCATGTTTATTCAGGAACACGTATATTTGGATGTTTAATGGAACAGGCTTTTGGTTCTTCCTAACTGCTGTAGGAAGAGAGTTTATTGCAGGGTTCCGATGGAGTAATAGAAGTGGTTGGCGCTTCCAAACTATTGCAAGAAGAAATATTCGCTCGTATGAATGTTCGAGATGGTAATTAAGCAAAACTAGGGGTTGATTTCCGTTCCGACTGTGCGCTTTATTGATGCTGACGCTTCGCTTTCGCACAGAGCAAAGCTTCCTGGGAGGTCCAACGTAATAAGTAAAGATTTAAGGCATTCGATCTCGGGTGCCTTATTTTTTTGGTACGCCCGGCATGGGTATGAACTAATGGTGCAAGTCCCGAATCTCGAAGACAGAAGAAGAAATTAGTCAAGAACAAGGGTGTCCGTGGTGACACACAACCTTAGGGGAGCATTGTACCCGATAACTTGCTTTCTGTGCGTAAATACGAAATAAATCGAAAGAGGAGAAAAACAGGAAGTTTATTATCAAAAGTGCATTTTATTATAAAAAATAATGCACTTTCGTAGTTAAATCACTTAATTAGGAAAAAAAATATACTAAACATTGAAATAAATTATTATTATCTTGCAAGGTAAAGTTAAGTGTAGATAATCACTGATGGGAGTTTTAATCATCATAGTAACCAGAGAAATGGGGGAGAAAATGGCAATTAAAATTTATGATTACTCACCAAGCAAATTACCATTAATGAACAAAATCAACGAATTGGTTTTTGAACAGAATAGAATTGATTATTTTTTTGAAACAGATTGGATGAACGGTCCCAGTATTGTCATAAGAACTCGGAATCTGGATAAAGAAATGCTTATATTCAAGAAAGTGCAAAACGTTGTCACTGAGTATAAGAAAAACAATCCTTTATCTATAGTAGAGATCTCACAAAAAAAGGAAAAGTACAAAAAAGAACAAAACCGACTTATTGATTTGGAGTTAAGAGATTCTAAAAAAGTGGAAATGAGAGAAGATGGAACAGTTCTTCTAGAAAATAATATGAAATCGGGTGTATACAATACTCAATTTCATGAAAGCAGTTTTCAGGAATATAGATACCGGTTACAGTCCGTTCACAATGAAATCCTAAAATTACTGCCAGCAATGGATGAAAAAAAGATAATGCTCTTTTTCATTGAACAGTTTAAACATATTTCATTATTTTATAACGGTGAAATGAAGGATGGATATATATCATATGTTTCACACGTTATTGGTTTTTTCTCTCGGTTAAAGCTAGAGAAAAAGAATCATGATTATCAAAAAAACTTTGATGTTCTATATTCAGAGCTCTATAGAGAGAAAATAGACTTTACTTCTGATGAGAGTGCCGTTTTAAGGGAATGGAAAAAATGCTGGGATGAGGTTAATTACCAGATGAAAAACGATTTACCTTTTTATAAAAAAAGTGAATCTAAGTATTTAAATCTGGAAGATCAATATCAACATTTTATCGATAACATCGGTCCATTAAATAATCCCTTCCATAATCTCTTATTAAAAAAAGATAATCTGAAAGAATTTATTCTTTCTGATCAAATGCTTCATTACAGAAATGTGGTAAATCTATTTTATTTAACTTTACCTTTATTTGAACAAAGTATGCTAAAGAAGCATTTTTATGGATATTGCGTGATAAAGGAAGTTCAAAATAATTACGAGGATTTATTAATTCGAATATAGATATGTAAAGGAGGCTAAAAATGGGCAAATTAAATCCTTTTATTTTGGTCAGAAGAAATTCGCTGCCAAAATCATCAATTGAATTAGAGAAGAAAAAAGAAATATTTTCACTACTTAAAAAAATAGAGGCTAATGATCTGCTTTTCCGAGAGAACAAGGAAAGTACAATTGAAATACTCGAGGAAAAAATCGCTAAGTCCTTTGACAATAATCTGTTGAATTTGAAACGTATTATTTTTAATGAAAGCTACAATAAGTATATAAATTTTATAGAAAAAAATGACCAACTAGAAGATGAAGTGAAACAAGCCCTTAGAAGGCTTCGGAAATATTGGGAAATGAAAAACTTATTAAATCAGGACTATCATGCATTGTATGAAGAGTTAAATGTGGAAAGCAGAGAAACTTTGCACCTAGCAGCGAACAGTAAGTTTATTCAAGACTACTTATTAATGATTCAACCTAATATATATCCAAAATTGAAATCCTATAAAGAAACGGATGTAAGAGATCATAAAAGTAGGGCTAGGAAACTTGATGATACATTATTCAAAGTGTTAGCTAGAGCTTCTATTAAAACAAGCCCATTTGCAAATATGACGAGAGTTGGATTAGTTGAACAAACGAGTTCAATAAAAAGTAATTTAGGAAAATTAGATGGGAATTCCTATTTCACGAATGAAATTAAAATTAATTATACCTTTTTAAATAGATTAATCTTTGAATTTCTTTTACAAGAAGACGACTTTTATTTACTGACGACTTATCGAACACCACCATTGTCAATTGAAAACCGAAAAAATGTTGCAATTGTAAACTTTGTGTCAACACAGGATGAAAGAAAAAGCGTGAAAATATTTGAAACAAGTGAGATTTTAAAAAAACTAAAAATTCCTGCGAAACTAGCCGCTTTCTTGAAGGGAAATAGTGTGAAAAGAGATTTCGATTTATCTGATATATCGAATGCGTTAGACAATAAATTGAGCAATAAAGAATTGATTGTATTAGCCAGGAAGTATGTTGAGATTGGGTTACTAGTACCTACAATTGGATTTTCACAATTTGATGATAATGAGTTCTTTTCTGAAATAATCAAGATAGGAAAAAAATTCTTGAAGGAGAGTAACCTTAATAGGCTTCATAATATTATTGATCAACTAATCTTAACGAAGGAAAGGCTGCACACAGTCAATTCTATTGAGGAAAGAAATAGCATTTACAGGGATATGGAAACTTATCTGAATGCTAACGAAGAAACAAAAAACATTGGAATGAGTGTTAATCATATCTTTTATGAAGATGGCATTATTAACGATAAAATTCCAGTGAATAATCTTTGTTCTCAATCTGATATAGAAATTCTTAGTAACTTACAGAAGATCACATTGTTATTTGATGTCAGTGTCCGTATGAGGCTGGAACTTGGAGAAAGGGTTTCGCAAAGTGGCGTTAATTCATTGAATAGTGATTTTTTCACATTACTATTTGAAACTTCTAAAGATATTCTTTCTTATTGGTCAGACCCCCTTTATATAGGGGACAATATACAGTCAATTTGGATAAAAAAATTAGATTCATTAAAAATTGGTTTTATTAGGGAATTGAGAGAATTAGTTTCTACTTCAAATGAAAGTGTAGATATAACTAAGCTAGTTAATAATTATGTAGAAAAAATCCCTCATCAACTAATTTCTAGAACCGATCTTTCTTCTAGCTTTTTTATTCAAAAGAATGGTGATCAATTAATAATTAACAATATTTACGATGGCCAAGAAAAATACAAAGCAAGGTTTATGGATTACTTTAAAGAATATCTCGAAAATGATGTTGATTATAAATTGTTTGAGCAAGAGTATTACCTTAACCAAGGTTATCGAGAATATACTGAAAATTTTGGTTTTAACGGGAATATTAAATCAATATATTTACCAAAAAGAGTGACAACGGTAGGTACTGGAAGGAAGAGGTTTTCTCCAATTGCAAAAAATTATTCAGAAATTGAAGAGTTTGGAGTTTCTATTGATCCTGTTTGTCATTTTATCACTTTCTTTGATCGGTCAACGAATGCTGATATTAAAGTGTTATTTAGAGGTTCATTAATTCCAACTGCTATGCCAGGCTATATCTCTACATTATTGCAGCTTTTTTCATCAGGAAGAATGACTTTTAAGTTTTCTGATCTTGCATGTAATGATTCGGGTCCAAGGTTAACTATGGGAAATATAATTTTAAGCAGAAAAAAGGAAAGCTTAAGTAAATATAGAGAGCTGTTTTTGAATGATGACGTTGATGGACCAGAATATCACAGAAAAATTAATGAGTATTTCTGGAAAAATAATTTTGCGACAAAATTCTTTGTGGTTGCAAAAAGAGATCTCTCTGATAAACAATTTAAATTTGTGGACTTTAAACCTTTTTATGTTGACGTAGCTAATCCTATATCATTGAGAATTTTTGTTAAGGAGATTGTAAAGAAATATCAAGATGAGAACTATGAGAACCTTTTTATTGAAGAAAATTTAGGAGATGACCAGAACTTTGCAACTGAATTTGATCTAGAATTGTACAAAGAAGGTGGGCAGGTTTAATGAATGATAATATTTATGTTTTAAATAGACAGAATGTGATGGTTTATAGAAAAGAAAGTGAATCGTTACTTAAAACTAGCTACAAAAACCTTAAATTTAATGTCCCTGATAAGGAACATACAAAATTGTTAAATCTTTTAAAAGAAACTATTTCAGGTATTTCTATAGAGAAAGTAAATGATGAAGAAAAAAAACTAGTAAAAATGTTGAGCAAAAATGGAATTTTATCGGTTTATCGAAAGGGGGGGTATATAGATAAATGCAAATCTTTAAAATGGTTTCCAATCTTATCTCAATATTTCCCGCCAAACTTTGATTTGGAAAAAGCTTGTCAAGAAATAATGAATACAAAAATTATTTTAAGAAGTTCTTTAAATGATAAAATCCCAAAAATTAAAGACGTTTTTTCTGAGTACGATATTTCTGTAGTTATGTCAGAAGATATACTACCGGATAATAATAATTTTTGTATTCTGACAGATAATACGCTCGATCCAAATAGAGATAATGCGATATTAATTCAAAAATATAATCAAGGAATATCAGGAACGGTTCTTAAAAATTTGCCATACGAACCATTAGAAAATAATATGTCTAGGATGATCACAACATTTAGCCCTTTGTATATTTTAATATACACAATCAAAAAAATGGCTGGGTTTGGATCGAATACATTTTATTTCAATGAAGTTGGCAAATTTACCGAAAGTGATGTTAATCAACATTTAATTAATGTAGTAAGTACTTCCCAGTCTCCGATTATTCTACAGGATAATTTAAAAGAAATTGATAGAATTGAAAAATTTGAGTCGCTTGTACAAAAAAGATCTATAAAGATGCGAATAGCGAATCAAAATTCGGAATATTCCGAATTGTTCCAAAGCGGGTTGTCTACCTATGGAATTGTCGATGAAGTAAATGGGAATGAGTACGTCTGTGCAGGATTAAACTTTGAAAAATCAGCTATTGAAACAATAAAGTATGCAATCAAAACACAATTTGAAGAGGTTTCATATGGAGAGTGGTTAATTACAGAAAACGAAAACTATTTTATGGAAAAGGTTCTTCTGTTACTTAATCACCTTTCTGAAAAAAGTCAATTTTTTAGATTAAGTGAGACAGCTGTGAATAATTTGAAGATATTTGAGTCTTATGAAAATTTTTTAGATAAGGTAAGTATTTATATAGAACAATTTAATGATTCGAATTCTTACAAAGTCTTTTTAAAAGATGATAAGGGGAAAGTTTTCGGTGACTCAAAAAAGTGTTTTAATATATCAAAAAAAATTGACGAAACTATTTTGAATTATTTACTACATTATCACAATGATATAGGTGGTAAGGTTCTTACTCCATACTCATTCCATCAAGTTTCAATTTGTCAAAATGAATCTGAGAATCTCGAGAAAGTGCCAATCATTTCTCCCCAATCTTTTATAGAGAATGCTCTTAGACTTTTCAAAGAAAATGATCTCAGATATGAGGAATCGGCATGGGATAGAGAATTTGAATTGCAAAGTTTAAATCTCTGCGCTCGTAGAATTGATGTCGGATCATATGGGGGAGAGGGGTATCGTGAAAAATAGGGTGAATGAAGTCATATTTATTTCAACCGAAAATGATTGGAAAAAATTTATCAAGAATCAAATAATCTATAATACAGAATTTGATATCGAAGAAAACTATCTTCCGGAACAGCACATGGATAATATGTTTATTTCATTACTTGAAAATGAAATGGAGGAAGGCTTTTACTATACTTTTAACTTGATTTCAAAATTATTTTGTAAAAGAAAAGTATTAGATTTATCACTTACCTCAAATGATGTAGATAAATTTTGTGAGTTAAATAAAGTTTCACGGTTCGAATACCGGATGAAAGAGTTTGCCGAAGTCGCCAAAAATCTTGAAGCTAATCACAGCTCTTTAGTAGATCCACTCATCGGAATATTCAAAGGGCATTACAGAGGAATATCGGATTCAATGCCACTAATAGCTTTCGATGCAAAGCTTGGGAGCAGAGATTATGATGCGTATGGTCGAGCAAACACATATAAGAAATCATACTATACAGGTCTGTTAGAAGGATTAGAACGCTTCCACGCTGTGGGTTCTATCCATACCAAAGCTATATTTTCTAGTGAGAAAGAATTAATTGAGTCAGGTAAAGCATTTGTTCCATTTAATGAGTTCTGCCAATACACTGATGAAAATTATCTTTCTAAACATTTTGAGTTTGATATTTATTCTCAGGATAAACCAATTAGATGGATTAACACGTATTCATTTCAAGAAAATAAAGAATTACTGATTCCTGAACAAATAGCCTATTTTTCATCGGAACAAGTATTAATTGGTAATCAGGAAAAGAAATATATATCTGAAACATCTAATGGTACAGCAGTAGGAAGTTGCTGGACAGAAGCAGCCATTGCTGGAGTTTTCGAATTAATCGAAAGAGATAGCTTTTTAGTACACTGGTATACAAAATCATCTCCTGTAAAAGTAATGAATTTAAAGGATTGTGAGGATAAGGAGATTCAAATGCTTCTAGGCTATATAAATATGATGGATTACGAGCCTCATTTATTTGATATAACACTTGAATCGAATGTTCCGACCTACTGGCTTTTATTGGAGTACAAAGGTGATGACCCAAATTCGCTAAGTTTTTATACTGCTGCAGGATCAAATCTTAATCCATATTCTGCAATTAAATCTGCTTTTGTTGAAGCAACAACTTCAATAAAGATTTTCAAGGAATATATGTATGAAAAGTATTCAGTTGTAGAATTGGAAAACCTAAAAAAGGATTTTAATGAAGTAAAAAAATTAGAAGATCATTTATATTTGTATTCCTCAGAAACAATGAGAAAACATTTGAATTTCGCACTTGAATCTAACTTCAAGGAAGACTTTAAAAAAAATACTATGAAAAGACTACCTGAAAAAAATGAAATGTCTCAATCAAAATTATTAATGGAAATTGCAAACCAAATTACTGCTGATGGAAAAGACATTTATATTACAGATTTAAGTACACGGTATTTATCTGATCTAGGTTTATCCTGTGTAAAAGTTCATATTCCGAAGTATCAAAATATTGGATTTGGGGTCCAATACCAAAATATCAATCTAGAAAGATTGGTGAACGCTTTAAAAATAAATAATCTGAATGGGAGTATAGACGAGATTTATCATGCACCTCATCCCTTCCCATAACAGTGGAGGTAGAACATGAAGAATATAGAATTCGATTATTATAAAAGGTACTCAGCCTTAAGATACGATTTAGTACATTTTACTCACGCTACCCCATTCGTAAAAAAACAGTATTCATTAAAGGGGAAAGCCCTAAAAAACGATGATTCACATTTATATAAATTGATCTCTGGGATAGCGGAAAGCAGTTTGAAAATCAATCGTTATGAAATTCTTTCAAGGTACCAGGATCATAACAACTCTCCTTCAACGAGAAATATGCACTCATGTCAGCTTCTATTTATTATTGATAATAAAATATTTTTCTATGATATGTACGAGGATAAATTTGTTTTGATAAGTCGTAATATTCAATCATTTTCAAGAAGGAAAATTTATATTATTGGCATTTCAGACATCTTGAATATTTCGAGGTATTATGGAGAGTTTTCATTATATTTGAGCATGCTAGATGCAGGACATGTTTTAGGGAATATAAAGAACTTCTTGAGTTTAATGAGAGTATCTTGGCAACAATATATGACCTTTGAATACTCAACCATTTTTAAAAAAATCCTTAATGTAGATGATTGTATATATGGTTCATTTGCCTTGACATTAGAACGACCGGAAGGAGAACTAAACTTCGAAAAAGATGTTGGTGAAAAAAGGATTGCTGAAACGAAGTGTTTTAATGAGCTTAACTCATCAGAGTATGTCGCAAAAATAATCAATAATATGAAAATGGGACCAACAGACCTTTATCCCAAACAATATTATTCAATAGATGAAAATTTCCATGTCTCATCTAGGAGAAATTCTGCTCACAATATGGTAGGGAATTTCAATCTAAACTCTGAAAACACGCTAAATAAATTTGAAACTAAGAGTTGCATTCACAGACTAAATAAATTTAGAAATTTAGTTAGTGTTAATAAAATTAGCTACTGCATTCTAGAACGACATCGAATAACTTTTCAAGATGGAGCAGTATGGGAAAAAGAAGTTGATTTTTCAGAGATTCTTTATAATGATCATCAGTTTTTTGATTTAAATACATTTAAAAAAGTTGTTGTGTTTTACACAGAAGATAAAGATATAGTTTCGGAAGGCTTACTACCAATTCTTCTTTCAGCAGGAGAACTAATGCAGGGCTTCTGTCTATATGCAGCAGAAACAGGTAATGCATTTCGGCCAATGAAGAATCATCATGACTCGTATTTAAAAAGAATATTAGAATTGAGCGATGAGTCGGAGATTAATTATATAGGAGTGCTTTGTAGCTCCCCTGTTCAGCAAATAAAATTGATTACATAGTGATGAAAAATTAAAAATCACAAATGTATCTATGATGGGAGAGAAAAAAATGTGGCATTCTTTTCATTTATATATTCACGATTATAAATTATTAGACGAATATCTACAAAGTGAATTTGAAACTCTTATTTGTAAGAACCTCCATGAAGATACTGAATACTTTTTTATTAGATATTGGTTAGGTGGACCTCATATCAGATTGAGGATTCGTGAAAGTATTAGTTTTGATCCAAAAATATTTTTAAAAACGTTAAAAAAATCTGTGAGTGAATTTTTGGCAAATAAAATACCAATACTAGTTGATAGAGAAAAATTTTATACGCCTGAAATGCTAAAGGGGGAGGGAATTACAAAGGTATTCTGGAAAGAGCACGGTACAGTGGAATTGGAAGAATATGAGCCAGAATATAGCCGATATGGCGGTGAAAGCAATATTCAATACGCTGAAAAGCTATTTGTGCAAAGTTCCAAGCTTGCGCAAAATTTGAACAAGATGAGTTTTTCAAAAAGACTACTTGCAGCAATTGACATGTTGTATTTCTCTTTTGAATTAAAAAATAAAACTGAGCTGGCAAAAAGTTATTGTGATCTATGGGAAATATACCATAAAGATGAATCAAACTTAAAGAGGATTGCTAACTTGACTGCTAAGAGAATTATTTATCTAAAAGAAAATCGAAATAAAGTTTTTGGATTATATGAAGAGTATATTGATTTGTTGAAGAAAAACCCAACTGGAATAATGTTTTCCCATATTCATATGACAAATAATCGCATTGGAGTATACCCTGAATTGGAGTATTGCATTGCTAAAAGTATGCAATTGACATAAGGAGTGCTGATGATGAGAGAAAGTAAAAATTCTACTGTTTTATGGGATACAGAAGTTGATAGATCGGTATTGCGGAAGAAATTCCATTCTAAAACAGTATCTAGAAGAGATTATACTTCTGTCCAGATAAAGAAAGTAAAAAACCAAAGGAAATGGGAAGCTAAATCGGGAATTCATCTTCCCAAAAGAGACGCTAAAAATGATATTGAACGTTTATTGGTAAGTAGGAGAACACGTAGAGTTCCATCAAATAGGGAAATTAATCTACAGGATATTTCAGATCTATTACAATTTGCGGCTGGCATAACTGATGAGAAGAATCAATATTTTTCTTACCCGTCCCCAGGTGCTTTATATCCTTGTACCCTTTTTCTAAGTATTAACTTAGCAGGTTTCAAAGAAAAAATTTATAGATATAACCCATATAAGCATCAACTTGAAGAATATATTGATGCTTCAATGAAAAGAATTGAATTAATAGTGATAGATGAAGGATTAAGGAAATTTCCTATTAAGATTTTCTTCGCTAGTGACTACCAGTTGCTGGAGGATAAGTATGGGGAATTGTCATATCGCTTACTGAATCAAGAAATAGGACATATTGCACAAAATATTTCTTTGTACACAGAATATTTAGGGATAAATACAACTTGCATTGGGGGATTCTACGAGGAGCAATTTAAACAGTACATTCCAAATTTTGACTTATTATATGTAATGGTGGTGGGTTAATTTGTATCTAGTATTAGAATCGGAATATCGTTTAATCAACGATAACAATAAAATTTATATTGAACATATGTTTAATAAAAAAATTATAGAACTATCGTTCAAAGAAAAAATTAATCTGGAATATTTCAAGAAATTATTGTATTTCGGTACAACTATTCAGCTTTTAAGTAGTTCAAAGAAAAAAGAGGATAAATTGATAGCTTATTTATTGAAAAACGAAACTAATATTTTTTTATTGTCATCTCACTTAAAGGACATAAATCGAGAAATTAATTGTAGAAGTCTTTTTATGATCTGTGATGAAGTTGGAACTTCTCATGAAAAACTAGTCAATTTTAAAAGTGTAATTGGCAAAACAGGTATTGAAATTATTGGAGATAGCAGCGATGGTTTATCTAACCATTTGAGGGATAATGGATTCTTGGTTAAAAAACCTAATGTTAATGAGAATAATAAAATACTAATAGTAGAAATAAGCTCAATATCAACACCAATAGAAAGCTTTTTCAATGATTATGATTGTATACTTCCATATTCCGTTGTTGAAATGTCTATTGGTCCATGCCTATTTAAGAATAATCAAAGCCAAGATGATGTTAGTTTTGTATTTGAGAGCTATGAATCCAAGGGGATTCCGTCACAGGCTAATTTAATATCTATGTATTCACTAATTATTAATACAGTTTTGTACTTAATAAATAATGTTCACCAGGAATTGTATATTGATGCGGGATTACCGATTAATAGAAAGTTCAAATTTAGTCTACCTGATATGGGGTTACGGGCTTTCTTACAAACTTAGGAGGTAAAAAATGAACGTAATAGAAATTAAGAATGTTTCAAGAGAAATAAAAGGTAAAAAAATACTGAATGACATTAATTTAGATATTAAAAAGGGAGAAATAATAGCTATTTTAGGACATAACGGTGCTGGGAAAACAACTTTAGTAAATACAATCATGAAATTAGTTAAATACTCCGGTTCCATTAAATACTCCTTTGACAAAAAGGATGTATATAAAAAGATAGCTTATCAGATGCAAACTTCATCATATGAAAATGACGCCAAAGTTCTAGAAGTTTGTCAACTCTACAAAAAAGTTCTCCAAAGCAAAATAGATCTACAGGAACTACTAAAGGAATTTAATTTGGATAAATTTCAAAATGCCTATATTAAAAATCTATCTGGTGGACAAAAGCAATCTCTTTCTATTTTGCTTACATTAATTGGTGAACCAGAGGTGCTGATTTTTGATGAACTAACAACTGGTTTGGATTCACTCAAGCGTAGAAGCATATGGGACATCATTAAGAAAATTAATGAGTTCAGTGGCACAACGATTATTTTGACAAGTCATTTTTTAGATGAGGTTGAGTATTTAGCAGAAAAAGTTGTAATTATGAACCAAGGGAATATTGAAAAAATTGGTACAGTTTCTGATATTGTAAATAACCAATTTAAGGATACAAAAAAAATTGAATTTGAAACACCGTGTATTGATAATTTGGAAAATGTTTTTGGGAGAAAGGTGAAAATTACAGGTAGTAAGGTTTCCTTTACCTATCAAAACAATGAGGAAGAAGAAATTTATAAAAGTGTAAAAAAATTATCTGGAACAAATATTGTAATGAAGAACTTTTCATTCGAAGACGCCTTTCTACAAATGTTGGGTTATAAATTAGTTAATGGAGGAGAGATATTAAATGACTAACTTAGTAAGTCTAACAGGGTTTCAAATCAAATTACTTTTTAGAAACTATAAGGGGCTGATCTTAGGATTTTCTCTACCCATTATCATGTTCTTTATATTCGGTAATTTATTATCGAAATATTCGGTGTACGATGGGATACCGTTAAGTGATGCTTTGGTGCCGGCGTATATACCAATTATTGTAATTAATGGTATTTTAATCGTTTTCGGACAAAATTTCCTTGTATATAAGGAGCAGGGAAATCTCTTGAAATATAAGCTTCTTGGAATTAGTGAAATTACAGTAGCAACAAGTATATATATTGCAACTCTTTTGTTTCAAATTCTGGCCACTATAACTCTTATTATTTTTGCTAACCTAACTAAAAATGTTGGGTTTCCAATAGAGAGTAGTCTAAAAATCATAGTAGCTTTCTTGCTCATTAATTTATTTGAGTTTTCTATTGTGTATTTTGTAACCTCTTTTATGAATAAAAGTACGACATATCAAAGCTTATCATTATTAATTTTTTATTTCCAAATTTTCCTAGGGGGTCTTACCTTCCCTCCAGAGATGTTCCCAACTGTATTAAAGGATATTGTTTATATTTTTAATCCAATTATTTATGGCTTAGAAATGATGAGAAGTTTCTGGTTGCAGAATGGATCGATTTTAGACAATTTGAAAGAAATTACTATGCTAATTGGATGGTCAAGTTTTTTTATCGCTCTTGGGACAATTGTTAACCTCAGAAAAAGAGCATCTAGTACAATTAATAATTTTTCAATTTCTCAAAATGACTAAAGGCTTTAACAATTTCAGCACTGCTGATATTGCAAAATATATAGCAAAAAGGGGAAAAGTTATGAAAAAGGAAACTTTAATGGAAGAATTGTTTGCAGATATTGAAGATATGGACTTCGTAGAGATTAATGAAGCAACTGCTTTGCCAGAAACGGCAGCGACAAGCGGCTCAATGATTGGAAATGGCTGTTCTACATGCGGTTCAAGCTCATGTTGTTCATCATAAAACAAAAAGCAGGAGGGGAAATTTATGAAAAAAGAAACTTTAATGGAAGAATT
>Ga0209025_1001507_pt1 | contig 29965 bp, 33 predicted proteins | sample AraplaMF_Col_mLB_FD_184256 | JGI IMG/M metagenome (GOLD analysis project Ga0209025, IMG submission 184256) | Arabidopsis root microbial communities from the University of North Carolina, USA - plate scrape MF_Col_mLB (SPAdes) (version 2) | ecosystem: Host-associated > Plants > Roots > Endosphere... | reverse complement strand
ACGTTCGCCCTTTATTAACTCTGCAGTATGAAGGGTCCTTTCACTCGGACTACTATAGATCGCATCGATAGATAAATCTTTCATTCGACCTCCCAATTGCTTAGCTTGTAACATACCATTTTCGGTTAAAGCAGAATTTTTCCTGCCTTGCATTCGTTTCTCTACATTCCATTCCGTCTCACCGTGCCTCGTTACATATACAGTTGTTTTCATTTGCCATTCCCCCTTACCATGTTGGCCGCAATTCCCACGGTTCTACTCGCCCTACAATCCATTCATCACATTTACTCTCAATTCCTTTTATTACCCCATCCGATATTTCTTCATGAGTAAGCCATCTGCCGTATGTACCGTCTAATATAAAACCTAATATTATTCTATGGTAGCTACACCGCGTACCTCCTATTTTTTGGACGGTCATGCGAGATGCTTTACTACCTAAAACATGAAAAACACTGTATGTTTCAGACGACAAGTCTAATTCTTTACAAATGAGTGATAATGTATCCTTCGCACTTGCATGTATCCATGCGACAACTACTGTTATTGGGCCATTCCGCTCAATTGTGCTTTTTATAGCTAACTTTACATCGTCTTCATTATGATAATCTAACGATAGACATGTGATACTTTCTGGTACAGCACTCTCTCGCTTAACTCTTTCTAATTTCACTTCATCTCGTCCGATAATAGAAACATGAACCCCTTGCTCACAAAGCCACATCGACACCCTCTTTAGCATTCCTGTTCCACCAATTACTAGCGCATGCAACTTCTTCCCCCCTTAGTAAAATGTCATATGAGGTTTATCTTCCTTATAATAATTAATTCGGTCTTGCAATGTCCCTGAATGAAACTCAAACTTATGTCCATCAGGATCAACAAAATATATAGACTCACAATCTCTTACATCCCGTTCTCTTCCTTGTAAAATGTGAACATCATTTTCTTCTAATCGCTGCAGTAGACTTTCAAAGTCTTTCTGTTCAACTGAAAACGCAATATGCGTATAAGATTGATGAATCTCATTTCTCGGAATATTTGCTTCTTCATTAAGTGCTATCCATACCCCGCATACATGAAAATATGCAAGTTTTCTCCCTTTAACTAATAATTCTCCTTCTAACACTTTTTCGTAAAATGTAATAGAGTTTTCTAAATTAGACACTGAAAAACAAAGATGATTAATTCCTTTTAACAAAATTAGCTCCTCCTTAAACAAACGAAAAGATGAGCGAAAATTCACTCATCTTTCATTATACTATTTCTTTGTAATATATGCCCATTTATAGCTGAAGTCCCCACCAAACGTATGATTTGCAATACCTTTTACATACGGTTTCTCTAAATATGCCGTACTTTGTTGGTACGCAGGAGAAATGGCAGCATCTTCACCGATTAAGATTTTTTCAGCTTCTGCAAGTGCATTCCAGCGTGCTTTATCATCTTTTAATAGCTCTCCTTTTGATTTCGCTACTAAATCATCATACTTCGGATTAGAATAATCCATTTCATTAAATGAACTTCCAGTAACGAACATATCAATATAAGTCATTGGATCCGGATAATCCGGACTCCATGCAGATAATGAGAATTCATATTCAAATTTCTTTTCTAACTCTAGCTTCTGCTTATATGGTTGTTGTTTCAAATTCACTTTAATACCAGGTAAGTTTTTCTCTAACTCCTCTTTAATAAAGTCGCCCACTTTTTTACGGCTACCATTATCATCATTTAAAAATTCTACTGTAATTGTATCTTGGCCAAGTTCTTTCTTTGCTTCTTCCCATAATTTTTTTGCTTTTGCTGCATTATCTTTACTGTCACGGAAATTTTTATTTACAGAACGGAAATCTTTCCCATCCGGTCCTGTCGTAAATTTTTCAGGCACTAAGAAATATGCTGGTAATGATCCGTCATTTAAAATAACATTTGCAATTCCTTTTTTATCATACGCTAGATCAATCGCTTCACGAACTTTTTGGTTTTTAAACGTTGCATTTTTCTGGTTAAAACGTAAGAAATACATACGTGGATCTAACTTCGTTTTAAATTCATCTGGCTTATTCTTTTTATATTTATCAACAAATTCAGAACTTAAAATAACACGGTCTGCTTGATCACTATCATATAAATTTACTCCCGTGCTCGTTTCCTTCACTATATTTACATTAATTTCTTCTAATTTCACTGTATCTTTATCCCAATAATTAGGGTTTTTCTTTAATTGATAACTTCGTTCATGTTTCCATTCACTCATCGTAAATGGACCATTGTATAATAGTTTATCTGCTTCTAATGCATATTTATCCCCTTGTTCTTTCACATATTTTTCATTCAATGGGAAAAATGTCGGGAATGAAGTAAGCTCAAGGAAATATGGTGCTGGTTGTTCTAATTCTACTACTAACGTTTTATCATCCTTTGCTTTTACTCCTAATTGATCTAACGGTAATTCTCCCTTATTTACTTTCTGTGCATTTTTCACATCAAATAAAATAAATGCATACTCAGCTGCTGTTGCTTTATCTAATGCACGTTGCCATGCAAATACAAAATCTTGCGCTCGAACTGGATCGCCATTAGACCACTTTGCGTCTCGTAATTCAAATGTATATGTCGTTTTATCTTCACTAATCTTCACATCTTTTGCCATACCCGGAGTTGGTTTATTATCCTTATCTAAACGATATAACCCTTCCATAGCATTGACAAAGGCACGGAATGATACAGAGTCTGTCGATTTTGATGTATCCATTGAAGGAATTTCTGCTACTTCTAGTAAGTTTAATACTTGCTTATCTGCTGCCCCCTTACTTGCCTCTTTCTTCGTTGTAGATGCCTTCTCCCCATTTCCGCAACCTGCAACTAATACACTAGTTGATAATGCTACTGCAGCAATCGTTGTTACCTTTCTCTTCATTCTTCCTTCCCCCAATCTATATGTATAAATGAAAGCCTGTATAATATATATTATTATACAAAAGATTCAGATTATTTCAAATATTATTTTCGTACATTAAAAAAAGAAGCGGATAGAGAGTCTTTCCATCCGCTTCTTTTTCTATTTCTTTTACTTGTAATCCATCGTCTATATCAAATGGATTTTGAACTTTAAATATTTCGTCCATTATCTTCAAAAATTCTTCCTCATTTTTAGATTCGCCGTTAATCGAAATTGAGTACGGCTCAATCTCACCCAATTTATAATCAACAATAAATTGGATATTCACCTTTTTCCTTGGCATATCAGGACTAATCCCTTGGAATTCTACTAATTCTAATCCTTCCGTTCCACGATAATATACCCAAACTGGATTTCTAAAATAACTTTCAAACGATTCACCAATAGAAAAGAATGGATATTCATAAAGCGAGCCTGTACGAACTTTTTGAATAATATCTCGATCAGTTGGGAAAAAGAAATGGCTGAAAAAAATACTGGCAACCGCTAAAATCGTAACGATGGTTGCTCCCATTTTACTCGTTCCACCACTATCACGAATGAGGTACTTCTCAACCGATTCATCTTGAATTTCTCTCGCTTTTATTCGATATATACGCCTTTCTGCAAATTGATAATATAATCCATTCGCAAAAATCGCCATTCCAAATAAAATAAAAACGAGTAATAGAAACGTCAGAGGCACCATATTAATGATTGGTAATGCTACGTTAAAACCCATATAATAAGAAAATGCATCGCACGCTACCAATAACAATACAAATAATGCTGCTGGTAAATAGTACTTACGATACCCAAGCCAGCCAACATTGAAAATGGCTGCCCAACCATTCCAGCTCCACCTAGCAATCCGCTTTTCCTCAAGCTCCCATTTCCTTTTGTAATACGAATATTGTCTCCCTACATACACTTCTAATTCCTTGTCTATTAGTAAGCTTCCTTCACCTTGTTCAGTATGCAAAGTCCGCTTGCAACTTTCACAATTCAACTGATTTCCCTCGCAAAGTTGCCCACAATTTATACATCTCAAAACAATCCCTCTTCCCGTCCATACATTATTTCAATATACCTTCATGTTTTAATAACCACTCTTTCCTCCATAAACCACCTGCATATCCAACAAGCTTCCCGCTTTTTCCTATTACACGATGACACGGTACGATAATTGAAATCGGATTCCGACTATTTGCTCCTCCTATCGCTCGTACAGCTTTCGTATTTCCAACTTTCTCTGCAATATCTAAATATGAAGCACTTACGCCATACGGAATAGTATAGAGCGCATCCCATACATTTTTTTGAAATGCTGTTCCCTCGGCAGACAGCGGGACTGTGAACTCTTTTCTATTCCCCTTAAAATATTCATCTAGCTCATTTATACATTGATCTATCATTTCATTTGTAATTTCTTCTTGTCTCTCATCAACAAATATAACTGACGTAATTCCTTTATCGTTCGCTTTAATTTCCAGCAAACCTAATTCACTTTCATAATAAGCCTGGTACATATGTCAGCCTCCAATTTAATTCATATTAATTATTGTAACACGAATAGACAAAATTTTTCGTATAAGCGTTTTATTAGAGAAACAAAAATGAGAATGATACAATGTAAGAAAATTCAATCTAGGAGGCTATTGGATGAATCCCGAACTTTTTTCACCTTATACAATTAAAGATGTTACATTAAAAAACCGTATCGTTATGTCACCTATGTGCATGTATTCATCAGAAAACGAGGATGGCCAAGTAACGAATTTCCATCTCGTTCATTACGGAACAAGAGCTGCCGGTCAAGTTGGTTTAGTTATGATTGAAGCAACAGCCGTGTTACCTGAAGGGAGAATTTCTAACAAAGACTTAGGTATATGGGATGATAGCCTAATTGAAGGCTTACATAAAACAACAACTTTTATACATGATAACGGTGCAAAAGCCGCCATTCAACTCGCTCATGCTGGAAGAAAAGCTGAATTAGAAACGGATGCTCTCGCTCCATCCGCAATTCCGTTTAATGAAACTATGAAAACGCCAGTAGAAATGAGTATACAGCAAATAAAAAATACCATACTAGCTTTTCAGCAAGCTGCAGTACGATCAAAGCAAGCTGGATTTGACGTTATTGAAATACACGGTGCTCACGGTTATCTTATTAATGAATTTCTTTCTCCGCTTTCCAATAAGCGGACTGATGAATATGGTGGTTCACCTGAAAATCGCTATCGTTTCTTACGTGAAATTATTGACTCAATAAATGAAGTTTGGAATGGACCGTTATTCGTTCGTATTTCAGCAAACGATTATCACCCTGACGGTTTGACGGTTCAAGATTACGTTCCATTCACAAAATGGATGAAAGAACAAGGAGTAGATGTAATTGATTGTAGTTCTGGAGCTGTTGTTCCAGCACACATCGATGTATATCCCGGGTATCAAGTACAATACGCTAAACAGATTAAAGAGCATGCTAACATTGCAACTGGTGCTGTTGGATTGATTACGACCGGAGCACAGGCGGAGCAAATTTTAAATAATAACGAAGCAGATTTAATTTTTATCGGTCGTGAGTTACTTCGTAATCCTTACTTCCCAAGAATAGCCGCCAATGAACTTGGCTTTGAATTAGAAGAACCATATCAATACAAGCGAGCACCAGGGAAAATCAGTACAAGTAAATAAAACCGAGAAGCTATTCTTCTCGGTTTTATTTATTCTATCGTTGTAATTTCATTCGAATTATAAATGTGGATACCTGATTCTTCTCGCAATGCAGTGATATACATCCCTTTCGCCACATCTTTCGCAGAAATTGGTTTATACTTTTTGAAAGCCCCCTTAAATATAAAAGGAATGATACGAGATAACTTTTCAGCCATTCGTTCACCAAAACGAAATTCTTGTCGATTTCCTACTAATAAAGATGGCCTAAAAATGTGAATACCACCTATGACTAACTTTTGTAATTCCTCTTCCATTCTCCCTTTAACTTGCGAATAAAAGAAAAACGATTTAGGATTTGCCCCCATTGAAGACACGACAAGGAAATTTTGTACACCTTGTTTCTCCGCTAGACACGCGGCACGTAACGTATATTCATAATCTACCTTTTTGAAATTTGCTTTTGTTTTTGCTTTTTTGATTGTTGTTCCTAGACAACTAAATACGTCATCTACAGCAAAAAACTCTTTATATTCCTCTAATACCGAATAATCCACTTGCTTTTGCTGTAACTTCTCATGTTGCCATTGCATTGGTTCTCTTACAAAAATAGTAACCGAATCGTAGTAATCTGATTCAAGTAATAGACGCGTTATCTCTTGTCCAACTAAACCACTTGCACCAAGTACTAACGCTGTTCGCTTATTCATATATGCATATACCTCTTATTTTACTTTTCTCTCCTTCAGTAAAATACAACTTTTAGGAGTTTCCTTCTCTCATTTTACCACAAGTAAAGCACTATGCGTACGCATAGTGCTTTACTCACTCTTTTTTCTCATCTTTCTCTCGTAATTTTGTGACTGTTGATGCATCTCCTAAATTACTTATTAATCTTCTTAAAAAAATTAAGACTAAGGCTAATGGGAATACTACCGCTAATATCAATAAAATAGCTTCCATTAAGTAACCCAAACACTCATCCCCCTCTACACCCTCCTTTCATATATATGAACACAGCGTTGTCACATATGCATGTATTCGCAAAAATAACACATCTATATTTGACAACTTTATAACAAAATCAAATCGGAATGATTATTATTTATTGCAACTTTATAAAAGATGTATTATACTAAGTTCGCAAACTAAAACGTAATTATTCCGTTTTGTATTAAAATGATATTTTTCTTCTAAAATTGGGGAAAATATATCCGTAAAAAAGAAAAGAGGAGAACTTCATGCCTAAAAGATTGACTATATTTTCATTCTTACTTATTTTCACTTTAATTTTTACTGGCTGCTCAAATACAAAAGAAGGTAATGCCAAGAAAGACGGAAAGCTAACTGTTTATACAACTATTTTTCCTCTTGCTGATTTCGCAAAAAAAATTGGTGGCGACTATGTAACGGTTGAAGCAATTTATCCACCTGGTGCAGATTCTCATACATTTGAACCAAGTCAAAAACAAACAGTAAAAGTTGCAAAAGCCGATTTATTCGTTTATAACGGGGCTGAATTAGAACCATTTGCTGAAAAAATGGAAAAATCATTACAAAAAGAAAATGTTAAAATTGTAAATGCATCAAAAGGAATTGAACTGCGTACTTCTACTGAAGAAGAGCATCATGATCACGGAGACGGCCATAAAGAAGAGGAACATCATCACGATAAAGACCCACACATTTGGTTAGACCCTACTCTAGCAATGAAACAGGCAGAAAAAATTAAAAATGCACTTGTAGAATTACAACCTGACCATAAACAAGAGTTTGAAAAAAACTTCGCAGCACTTCAAACGAAATTTACTGATTTAGATGATCAATTTAAAGCAGCTGTTGCGAATGCAAAAACGAAAGATATTTTAGTTTCTCATGCCGCTTATGGATACTGGGAACAACGCTATGGCCTGAAACAAATTCCTATCGCTGGTATTTCAGCTTCTGATGAACCATCTCAAAAACAGCTTGCTGATATTACAAAAACAGTAAAAGAACATAATCTACAATATATTTTATTTGAAACATTCTCTACTCCAAAAGTAGCATCCGTCATTCAAAAAGAAACGGGTACAAAAATTTTACGCTTAAATCACCTTGCTACTATTTCTGAAGATGACGCGAAGAGCAATAAAGATTACTTCACTTTAATGGAAGAAAACGTGAATACATTGAAAGAAGCTACTAACTAATCAACTTTTGATAAGAAGAGGCTGTCTCAAAAGGTCTTTAAATAAGACCTTTGGGAGACAGTTTTTTATTTTAACTTTAATATGGATGAGAAAATGCCCGGTTATAGTAGAAAATCAACAGATTTTCTACTATAACCGGGCATTTTTCGCTTTGGATTGAGCTCTTGTTGTCCATTTCCGTAAATTATGGGCAAAACAAATAAAACCCCATTCCAGTCGATTTTTGGAAAGGCATCGTAAGAAAAAACGTTGGAAGAAGCGATTGTATTTAATATGACCGAATACGGGTTCTACCTCTATTTTTCGTTTTACATATAACTCTTTACCTTCTTTTGTATGTAAACGTTCTCGTACTTCTTTTCCCTGTTTTTGATTTTTGACAGTGACCCGATAGATTTTGTTTCATTTTGTTTCCTTTATATTCTATTTACAATATCAACGTTTTATTACTATTATTTTACTATTTAAAAGAAGCGATTTGTTATTTGATTTTGTTTGCTCTATACATGTCAGGTTCGTATAACATCTCATTATCGATACCAAAAGCAAAGAGGCTCCCTACTCTCAGAAAGAAATCTCCTTTTTCTTTTAATTATTTGCGTATCCCAAATGTAACAGCGAGGGATTTATGTATCCGAGTTTTGGTGTACTTTATATTAAATATGCATAATTACATAATTATTCTTTATATAACGATATTGAAATTTACATTTTTAACCTGTAAAATACAGGATGTTAAATAAATACCTAAGGGGTTGTTAATATGAAAAAATTTATGGGCATGTTAGCTATGTGTTTTGCACTTACACTAGCATTTTTACCAACTATTTCAAAGGCGGATTCTTCTCCACTACGAAGTGTTAGCATTAGTGCTGTAGGCGATAATAACAAAATGTATAGTGCAAGTTCTTACTTAACTATTCCTGTTCTTAAAGGCGATTACCTTTATGTGAAAGTTAGTGAAGTAGGTACACCGGATTCATATTCTGAGGCTTTGACTGTTAATGGTGTTAGATATGCGGGAAGTTCTTTAGACGAAGTCAGTTCTTATACTGGTCCATTCGGATCTGAAAAAACATTTAGATTACGTATTAAGGATTCTTACATCTTCTCAAACACACCAAATTCAACAAACACTATAGCTTTTGAAGCTAGAGTTCCTTTCTCAATGCAAGTATTATCTAAAAGCATATCGGTTCATGTAGAATAATTTATAACATTATCATTAATAAAAAATACATCCCTATAAGGATGTATTTTTTATTAAATAGAAACATAATTTCAACTTACCGTTATAGAAAAAGCGGCATCATAAAAATGGTGAACCTAATATTGTTCAAAGTTACTTATACTTATCTCCCAATTAATTGTGCAATCTAACCTTTTTATCAACTAAGGAATAGAATCTAAAAAAAGAAAATCGGCATCAGTTTTTTCACCCATATATTTATGAGGAGCTTTACCATTCTCGATAAACTCTTCAATTTTAATACAGTTCTTTTAATTGTACACTATACGTTTAAACATATAGTATACAAATTATTACACTTACTTTTCTTCACCACTTGTTTACATGGAATTAAACGTCCAATTTAATTTCAATGCATCTCCTTGAAATACATTTTGGTCTTCACCGCTACCTACAAATGTGATCATTACATAAAAGGTATCATCATCACCAGGAGCAAGTCCATTTCCTTCTCGATCTACAATACCTTTCTTTACAAGGTCAGGAATACTTCCATTTTGCGTAGCTACCTTTAATTCAGATAATGTAGTAGACCATACTGGAACTTCATTTTTATCCAAATTCCACAAGAAATCCACACGGATATAATCACCAAATCAGCATTTCCATTATCCCCTTTCGAATCGATTACACTGTAATCTGTCAGGAGTTTCACATCTCCTATTGTTAAGGTTCCTTTGTTAACTAATTGAAAACCGCGCTCCATTTCATCACCTGGTTTCAGATTGTCGACATTAATAACGACTTCAGGATCAACACTCAAATCTAAAGTACCCGCTGCAAACGTGTTTTGTGATACTTCCTTATCACTAAAATACGCATATGTTCTCCCACCAATTAAAGATAAGCCCAGCGCTGCAGTTATGACACCCATACCAAGTTTTTTCTTCATACTCATTTCACAAGTCCCCCTATTTTTAAAGTTCAAACTACAAACCTTATTTCCATCCCACAAACAATAATCATTAAACAACTACCTTGTCCCATAACGAAAGAAAACTAACTTTAAACTAGTTACTTCATGTACTCCAACGACTATTACTTTTAAAATAACCGGTAATGTTACCGTATATCATTACCGTTCATTTGTTAGCCAATCTCATTTCATTTACTATTCATTGTCCGATTACTTTATTTACTCTAGAAGTTCGTCCACTTATTTTTGGGGTTCTAAACCGATGATATATTACTGATTAGCTTACCTGAAGAGATTTTTTTAGTTAGTGATTTGCCAATCTATCTTGTTTACTATCAATCAATTTTTAAAAAATTCTTCGTTTAGGGGCTACTTTAAAATCTTAAGTTGATGGGCATGTGGCGGACACCTACTAATATTCTTGCTTTTAAATTAATTTCAGTATATTATATTCATATGATAATATAGGAATTATGGTATACAGAAAGGGATCAAATCTATTTGTAAGATTTAAATCCTTTTCAAAGATAAAAAAATTTCACCAAAACTTAATATAACTTATGCTTGTCTTTTTAAGATGTATCTAATAAAAATACATTTTTTTATCAATACAATTGTGTTTTCAATATAAATGAAAAATTTTTAATAGAAGTTTATTTACTTTCAATAATAAGAGGTAGTGTTCTAAAACATAGAAAAATAAGGCACCCACATAGTACCTGACAAACTTGAGAGGTTTTGTATGTAGTTTGCTCATCACAGATAAAAACAAAAGAGCCTTACCTATCTAGGCAAGACTCTACTAGTTTAGTTATATAATATTTACATAACAACTAAGAAACTAAAAACATATAACACCAAGTAGCAGAACCCTAATATTCCTCCTACAGCTAATACCTGTTTAGCCCAACTTTTAATTTTCAGATTACTGTAAATCACTTGTACTCTTTCCATATTTCCTCCTATTAGGGAAAACCCTTAAAGACTCACACCTCGCTATGATACCATTAATGAATGACTAATAGAGCCTAATTTTTGTCTAAACGTATAAATATGCAATATTGCATACAAAAATGTATTGTTATAAATGTAAACGCTTACTATGATAAGGTTATAAAGATTCACACATCTTAATACAAAAACAGAGGAGAGAATAATATGGAAATCGCAATGGCAGTTTTAAAATTTATTGGTGGAGCAATCCCATTAATTCAAGAACTTCTAAAAGCATTTATGTAATTTCATTATTTAGCAATTCTTTATAAATATTATCATACAAATGATCTGTATATCAAAGATGAATTGATATACAGATCATTTGCGTGAGCAAGGTCCCTTTAACATTATTGAGGGACTCTTTTAAATTTTTAAATACTTAAGGTTACGTCACATCAAAATCAAGTTAGCAAAACAAAATGAAAAATACGCCACCCATTCCTATGATTCTACAAAAAGAATAGCGTATTTTTCATTTTGGTGTATTATAAAACTTTAACTTGATAGTGATTGAGTAACAGTTGTGATTTAGACGTAAGATACGATTATATAAAGATTATCCACCGATATATGGAGGATGAAGAATACACTTGCGATATTGAAACGATTGAATTAAAGAACTTGATATTAGTATGGTTAACAGAATGTGAAAATTACTTAAAAAATCGTGATCTTAGCTATACAAGACCAAGCCCCCTCCTCTCCAGGACGGTCTTGGTTTGGTTTACGTTCACATACAAATTATTATTTGTATTGTTTCATGGGTTCCCTTTTAAATTATATACGTTTACTTTACCATCGATAACCACTGACTAATGTCTCCTATTCAATCGTACAGATTACCTATGCCATATTCTAAAGGACCCCTCTTTGCTAAAATGATAAAAATAAAGAGAGATACTTGTCCCTCTCTCAATAAGTACTTTTATTTTAAAACTTTACATCAGCCCTTTTAATATTAAACCCAAAACCGACATAGTGATTGCGCTAATAATAATTCGTAGAATCCAAGTTGTATTCATGCTAATCTTTTCTAATTGCTTATTAATTGTAGCGATGTCTTTCTCATTAATTGTTGTGCGAGTTTCTAAATTACGAATATCTCGCATAATTTCTTTTTGTTCTGCTTTTAAACTGTCAATTTTTCCATAAACATCTTCCAATATGTTCACATCCTTTTATAATCTTAATAAAGCAATCTTTACATGATATGAGACAACCTTATTCATGGTGAATTCTTTGCAGGAAATTCCATATAAAATTCGTATTTTGTTAATAATAAAATACGAAGAAATTCATTTATTTTCCTCTTTGAATAACTTTTTACAAAGAAAAAAGACCTTGTAAATTACAAAGCCTTTTTTCTTATATATAAATTTACAACTTTCATTTTAGTATTAGTTAAATCCCTCCACCAGGCTCTGTGTTAGCAGGTGCTCCTCCAGTATTTCCATGTGATTCTAACTTGGGTGCAGGTGTATCTCCTACGTTATAAGCAGGTGCCCCTCCTGTATGCCCCTCCGAACCTAACTTCGGTGCAGGGTAATGTCCATGAGTATAAGCCGGTGCTCCGCCATGATCTCCATCGGCTTCTAACTTAGGTGCAGGTGTATCTCCTACGTTATAGGCCGGTGCTGGATAGTCTCCATATCCATAAACTGGTACTCCTGTATGCCCATGAGTATAGGACGGCGCTCCCCCTGTATGTCCATGTGCATAACTCGGAGACCATCCCTCTCCATGAGTATAAGATGGTGCCCCTCCATGATCTCCATGTGCATATGCAGGTGCTCCTCCGTGATCTCCTACAGAGTCAGCTTTAACAATTCCTCCGCCATTTCCATGAGTAACACCAAAAATTCCAAATCCTAAAACAGATAAACTTACAACCGCTGTACCAATTTTCCTTTTCATAATCGCTCTCCTCTATGTGTATTTCATGTAAATTGAAATGAACATATTCTGGATATCCGTCATGATGAAAATTCGACTCATTTCATTACCATATATTTATACTTCTATGTATTTTTTTGTAAAACCTTCTTGAAATCTGAAGAAAATGGTTATTTTTTGCAAAAAAAATTAAATGTAGTAACAAATTATTCAATTCACAATTTAGGCTTCTATGCCTAGCCACGACCACCACCTCATTTTAATCAAAGAATCATATTAAAAAAACATAACGTCTTGTTTTTTTCATTCGTTGTGTTCGTTTGTTTTGAGCATCCTCAGCAGCTTCTTTTCTGTCGAATTCTCCCCATCCATTACCGCTGCAAATTTCATCGCCACAAGAACTACAAATTAATTCGTATTCATAGCACTCACAACCACAAGGTTCTCCACAAAGCATATTCGTATAATCAATATCTTCTTCAGTATTGTTATGGCCACACTTGTTACATTTAAAGTTGTAACCAATTTTCATTCTCCTTGCCTACCCAAATAGCGTTTTTGTTCAAATTTCTCCTGTACTTATATACGTCCCCTGTATATCCAAAAACAAAAATATAGTAAAATACATTTATAAGTTCGTTTAATACTTAAATCTATTGAGAATAGGAGGTCTGTATATGAATAAAAGACTTAATATGTTAATGAAAATTACGCCTTTCCTAAGTGTACTTTTTATCTTAATTGGAATATCTATGGCAATATTCGGTGCATTAGATCATAACCACAAAATGTTTATGGGTTCACTATTCGTAATTGTACAAGCTGCACTTGTAATTACATATACTAAGATGTTTAAAAAAATTGGTTTCTAAAACTTTGAATACCAGCTGAAATGTTCAGTAGATATACTTATCATTTCAGCTGTATTTCCCTATTCAAATAAGGATTTCATTAAAAACTTACATGTATATATTTTTCGTTACATAATTAAGATATCGATATATTAGGAGTGTTAATCATGTCAGGAACGATAATGATCTTGTTATACATTTGTTTCGGATTAAGTGCAGTTTTCAGCTTAATAAAAGAATTGAAAAAGCCACAGAAAAACCAGTTCTTGATTTTAGTTGATTCTCTAATTTTGCTAGGAGCCTTAATCCTAGTAGGTAGTATCTTCATCTAAATTACATAACAAGAACTACATTAGGGGGCAAAGCAGTCTAGCGAAAGCTAACTGTTTTTTTATTAAATAACTATTTTATTAAATTTCATATATACAATCGCTTGTCCATTTCATTTGGCTCTACCCCTCATTTACTATTAGTAATACGAATTTTTCAGAGGTGAATTTTATTGGACGAGTTTTTATCCTCCGCTGCATTAAATCCAGGTTCAGTCGGACCGACACTTCCACCTATGCAACCTTTTCAATTCCCTACAGTTCCCACTGGTTCAACGGGTGCTACAGGGGCACCCTGTAACACTGAGCCTTATTGGCAATACCGGACCACCTGGCATTGTTTTGCTCACATATGGCTTTAAATCTCTCACAATACGTTTTGCATTTCGGATACTCCCATATCATAAATACTAATTACATGTCTTCTTGTTGCAAACTGTAGCTTTCTAATCGAGCGAGTATCACCACACAATGGTTGATGTTCATGTGATTCTGTATGTTCATGTTTATCCATCTCATATTCTTTTAGATGTTTCCACTTGACCTTGTCGTCAATATACAGAACTTGCAGTATGGTGGCGTTTTCCTTCATATATATCTTCCTGGAATAAATTGCAGTTTCTCTAATCTAGATTGATCTACCACTACTTCTGATGCAGTAAGAATCGGGAAACGAAAATTGAGCTTGCATTCTCCATCTTTTTTACACCCCTTGGCAAGATTTCTCCTGTAGGATATTACATACAGCAGACAATACAAAACCAAGTGCCCCTTCAACGAGCGCAATGTGCAGTGAATAAAAATATTTAGCTCACCAATGGAGATGCTCTTATTAGCATAATGAAGCATAAATATTAAAAAGGTTGTCCAAAAGTAGCTACTCAGCTACTTTTGGGCAACCTCTTCTTTTTTATGTGTTTCTGCTTGACTTGACCAAAATAACAAGTAAAATTATCCATATTAGCTTTTAAGCTATATTAATTTAGAAGGTGAGTTGGAATTATGACTCTTCACATTTGTGAAGTAACAGAAAAAAACTGGCGTTCGGTAGCTGCTTTAAACGTCGCAAAAGACCAGCAGCAATTTATTGAAAGCAATGCGTTTTCTCTAGCAGAATCATTATATGAGGGAAACGGAACGTCAGTAGGTTTATATGATGGAGAAACACTTGCAGGATATGCAATGTATGGATGGTATTGTGAAAAACGTAAAAGCGTATGGTTAGACCGCTTTATGATTGACGAGCAATATCAAGGAAAAGGATACGCAAAACGTTTCCTTCGCTTGCTTATTCAATTCTTACAAGATAAATTTGAATGTAAAATAATTTATTTAAGTTTACATCCAGACAACAAACTTGCAATGGGATTATATGAATCATTTGGCTTCCGTTTAAATGGCGATATTGATGATGAAGGCCCAGTTGTAGGTGTTGTAATGGAGTTACTATTAGATGGACATACAAGCCTGTGAAAACAGGCTTTTTATAATCCTTCGTTTTTTGCAATCTAGCATGTTTCTATAAAGCACTTAATTAAGTCCCAAAAATAAGCCTGCAATATACGCAGACTTATTTCACACACTCCTTGAAATGTTCTTGGAACCATTCTTTATTAATATCTTTTCCGATAAACACGACTTCACTTACTCGTTCTTCGCCCTCTTGCCACTCTCTATCGTATGATGCAGCGAACAGTGTATGCACACCTTGGAAAACGATACGTTTATCTACCCCATCAATCGATAAGATCCCTTTGTAGCGATATAAATATTCACCTAGTTCTTGAACGACAGCTGACATCCACTCATTTAGTTTTTGTAAATCTAACGGACGCTCTTCACGTAATACAAACGACTTTACACCTTCTAAATGATTATGCTCTGTATGAGGGTAAATTTGTAACGTATCTTTCGTTTTAAACGTTTGAATTTGTAGTAACGATGGAATATCCACATCACAGTTAGTAGCCTCGATTAACTTTGCAGTCGGATTAATTCCTTGCAGTTCATGTAAGAGATTTTCTTTCTCACTTTCTTCAATTAAATCTAGTTTATTTACTAAAACAACATCAGCAAACGCAATTTGCTCTTTTGCTTCTAGTCCTTTTTCAAAATGTTTATGTATATGATAACTATCTACTACTGTTACAACACCGTTAATTTGGTATGCGGATTGAATAACAGGATCTAAAAAGAATGTTTGAATAATCGGACCTGGATTTGCAAGACCGGTCGTTTCAATTACTAATCCATCAAAGTCCATTTTCCCTTCCGCTTTTACGTCCAGTAATTGTTTTAAAGCGACGAGTAAATCTTCACGTACAGTACAACATAAACATCCATTCGTCATCTCCATAATCTCTTCTTCGACATTCATAATCAGTTGATTATCAATACCAATTTGCCCTATTTCATTTACAATCACTGCTAATTTCTGACCGTGATTTTCTGATAAAATACGATTTAATAATGTCGTTTTCCCTGATCCAAGAAAACCAGTTAATATTGTTACTGGAATCATTCCCTACATCTCCTTATAGCTATATGTTTTTACATTATAGCATATAGAGAAAATCGTTTTTGTAGCAAAACATATTTATTGTATGTCTGAACCTGTAACTATATAATAATATGTAGTAAGAAAGCCTTTTCAAAATATTATTCATTCATCAAGGGGGTACATATAATGGAACGAGTTCAAATGACCGAAACACTAGAATTTTCTCGTATTATTCAAGGTTTTTGGCGTTTAGCAGAATGGAATATGTCAAAGCAAGAGTTACTTTCTTTTATTGAAGCTTGTATGGATATGGGGATTACTACTTTTGATCACGCTGATATTTATGGCGGTTATACGTGTGAAGGACTGTTCGGAGAAGCGTTACAACTCAAGCCTTCTTTACGCGAAAATATGCAAATTGTCACAAAATGTGGAATCGCTCCCCCATCACCGAAATTTCCAGAGCGATATGTTGCGCACTACAATACGAGTGCAGAACATATTATAAGAAGCGCGGAGAAATCTTTACAAAACTTACATACAGATTATATTGATGTATTGCTCATCCATCGTCCTGATCCATATATGGATCCAAATGAAGTAGCAGAAGCGTTCTCACGATTAAAACGAGAAGGAAAAGTCCGTCACTTCGGTGTATCTAACTTTTTACCATCACAGTTTAATATGTTAAGTTCCTATTTAGATTTCCCACTCATTACAAATCAAATTGAAGTTTCTGCGATGCAGCTTGAGCATTTCGAAAAAGGGACAATTGATTTATGCCAAGAAAAAAGAATCAATCCTATGATTTGGTCACCTCTTGCTGGAGGAGAAATCTTTACTGGGCAATCAGAACGTGCTGTACGTGTACGTGAAACGTTACAAAAAATCGCTACTGAACTAGGTGTTACTAGCATTGATACTGTTATGTATGCATGGTTGCTTTCTCATCCAGCTAACATGATACCAATCGTTGGCTCTGGTAAATTAGAACGTGTTAAAACGGCGGCTCTTGCTACAAAAGTTAACTTAGACCGTCAACAATGGTTTACAATTTTCGAAAGTTCTAATGGACATCCTGTACCGTAATGTACAAAAAGAAGAGCCGTTTCTTTACAGCTCTTCTTTTTCATATGTATCTCTAGTCATGGCAAATACGCACATATCCCTTAACCCATTTCCATCTACTGCTACACTCGCACTTTCTAACGTACCTTCTAACTTAAAGCCTAATTTCTCAGGTATCGCTCTACTTTTCTTATTTAAAGAATCACATCGAATTTCTACACGGTTTGCTTTCAGTTCAGAAAAAGCATAATTCGTTAAACCCTTTGCAGCCTCTACCATATAGCCTTTTCCACTAAACCTTGAATCAATCCAATACCCAATTTCAAATTGAGGTATATCCCAATTAATACGATGTAATCCAGCTGATGCAATAAATTCACCTGTTTCTTTCGAAAAAACTAGTAATCTTAAATCCTCACGCTGCAGAAATTGAATATGCGATTTTCTAATGCTCACTTCTACTTCTTCCTCTGTTTGCTCTTTTTGTGCAAAAACCATCCATGGCTTTAATTCTTTCATAGAAGCTTGAATTGCATCGTATACAGCTTTACCGTCACCTGGTTTCGGCATTCGAATAAATAGCCTTTCAGTATAAAATTCAGAAGGAAAATCAAATAATAACGGATTCACTTTCAACACTCCCTATAATTCTTTTATATATAATAATATCCATCTCAAACTATACAGTAAAGAAATTTCTGAATTTTATACTTTTAATTCATTTACATCTACCGCTACACGAACTCCGGATTCAATTGCCCCTTGTATCCATCCGTGATATAACGTTGTATGATCACCAGCAAAATATAATCTCCCCTCTGGTTTTATAATTGCTGGTTGTAGTTCAGATTCTTGACCTGCCTGAAATAGCGCAAAACCTCCAAGCGAATATGGATCCAATGTCCAACTTTTTGATATGCCAGACAAGAACTCATCATATACTTGGCCGCCTAATATTGTCGCTAAGTTCTGTAGTGTGTAATAGATACGATCCCCTTTTGATAATCCATCCCATAACAACGCATCATAAGACCATGTATAACTTCCTAACATCATAGCAGGTCCTTTCTCTCCAATTCCGTGACTTGGATAATAAGCGTAACGAATTGGCAAATCCGTTATAATCCTGCCACCTAACTGCCCTTGTTCTTCCCAAAATCGACTTTTAAATTGAATTCCTATTTTCGTTGCTGGCATATAATGCAATTCACGAATTGCTTTCCATTTTTCATGAGATATAGAATCAAATGGATCTACTTCCACAAAACGCATTGTCGAAAATGGAATTGTAATAATGACTAAATCCCCTGTAATACTACTATATTCGAAAGTTTCCTCGTTTCGATAAAAAGCTGTTACACCGTTATCGTGTTGTTGTAGCTTCATTAGTTTTTGATTATATATAATATTTTCTTCTAATTGTGGTAGAAATGACTTTGGTAATCTATCATTCCCGCCTACTATTTCACAAAATCCACTCTCCTCTTGCATAATATATATAAAGCGTAACGTCTCAACAAATGACCTTTCCAAGAAACCTTCTAAATCTAATAATACACCGATCATCTCGATTGTGACTGGTGAAAAGTAAGTATTATATTGATAAGGATGATACTTTAAAAATTGTCCTGTAGAGTATCTTCCAAAATCCTTTACTACAACATCCCAATTTTTCTCTGGGTTCTTTTTTATAAAATTTATAATAGGCTGCACTGCTAACAATAATAACTCCTCTGACGTTTTCCCGACTTCATTCATTTCCACAGGGTACTTTAATATACTTGGATCTTTTTCATATTGTTTTAATGTTGTTTTCCGGCCATTTACATAAACGATATCTGTCTCATTTCTATTAATAAAAGGGCTTACCTGTAGTCCAAATTTTCTTATATATGCCATCGTTAATGTGTGCGAATACGGAATTCTCATTGCCCCTACATCCAAATATAATCCGGTATCTTCCATTCTAACCGTCTCTATACGGCCACCTACCCGGTTATTTGCTTCAAAAATCTTCACTTCATGTCCTGCAGCTTTTAATAAAGATGCCGAAACCAACCCTGCCATGCCAGCCCCTACTACTATAATTTGCTTCGGACGAGTCGTCTTCTTTAACCCTTTATTTATAACTTTTAACGTTTCATCCATCTCAGTGTTATACATTATATCTTTCTGCACAATTCCACCCCTTACTTCATAAAGTGAAACTTTAATTAGATCACACCAATCGTGCTTATACAGGTATCCCTACTCCACCTTAATTCTTTATTCCAGCCGTATTTTTTGGTAGGACTTATACTGCCTGCAAATAACGGGATAAAATTGGCATTAGTGGTTTAGTGCATTTTATTCATAAATTCCCATAAACATAACAACATGGAAAGAGGAATATTCACTAAAAGTACACAAGAGTTAGCTTTCACAACTCTTCACGCTTCGTATAATATAGCAACAGCAAAGAAGGAGTGGTTGAAAATGAAACAAACTTACGACTACCACGCTACAAAGAAGTATTTAGAAGAAAAGAAACAACAACTATGCAATAAACTTAGTAGTATGCACCTTTCCAAAAAAGAGTTTGAACAACTAAAACTTGAGATTGATAACTATGATTATATTTTAAATTTAGTCGAAATGAATCATTATGAAAGAGGCTTTTCTCATTAATTGTGGATAGTTTGTTTATCCACTTCGTATTTTGAGCATTTTATTACGCATTTTTCGTAAGTAAATATATAATAGGATGTACATTAAGATTGAGAGGTATATTCTATGATCAAATTAAGTGTGTTAGACCAATCCCCTATTTCAGATGGTAGTACAGCAACCCAAGCTTTTTCACATACAGTTACGCTTGCGCAAGAAGTTGAAAAACTAGGATTCACACGCTTTTGGGTATCTGAGCATCACAATTCTGTCAGCCTTGCTGGTTCAAGTCCAGAAATACTTATTTCTCATATTGCAGCAAAAACGGAGCGTATGAGAGTTGGTTCAGGTGGTGTTATGTTACCTCACTATAGCCCGTATAAAGTTGCTGAGAATTTCCGCGTTTTAGAAGCTCTTTATCCAAATCGTATTGACCTTGGTGTCGGCAGAGCACCTGGCGGTATGCCAATTGCAACTCGCGCACTACAAGAAGGAAAAATGGTCTCACTTGATCAATACCCAGAGCAAATTGCAGATGTTGCAATGTACTTACATGATCAAGTACCAGAAAACCATCATTACGCAAATTTAAAGGCTACCCCTGTCATTCCAACATCTCCTGAGATGTGGATGCTCGGTTCTAGCGGAGAGAGTGCGATGATTGCCGCAAAACAAGGTGCTTCTTTTGCATTCGCACAGTTTATTAATGGATACGGTGGCCCTGAAGTAATGAAGGCTTATCAGGAACAATTCCAACCTTCCTATTTAGGAGACAAACCAAAATCAATCGTCTCTATTTTTGTTATTTGCGGAGAAACGAATGAAGAGGCGGAAAAAATTGCTTCTAGTTTAGATTTATCAATCTTATTACTAGAACAAGGAAAGCGTACAACTGGTACTCCTTCTATCGAAACTGCACAAAATTATTCATACAGCGCTTATGATCTATTCCGTATAAAAGAAAATCGTCAACGTATGATCGTCGGTGATCCATCTTCTGTGAAAGAACAAATCGTAAACTTAAGCAAAGCGTACAATACTGACGAATTTATGATTGTTACAATTACTCATCGATTTGAAGATAAATTGAATTCTTATCGCTTACTAGCAAATGCTTTTCATTTATAAATATTAAAGGGAGATACATCAATTATGATGCATCTCCCTTTCTTACTACTTATTACTTTTGTTGTTTATATATGCAATAGCTTCTTTTAACAGCTCTTCAAAATCCTCAGGGTAATCATGGTTTAAATTAGGCACAACCTTATACTTATGTTCTATATTATTATCTCTTAATAATTGTACAAATTGCTGCGTACATTCGAAACAATCTTCATCTTGATCCCCGCATATTATATATCCCTTTATATTTTTATCTTGTAGCACTCCCAACAACTCATTCCATTCTTCAATCTCTGGAAGCCACGGCGCCACAAAAATAAAACCATCTACCTCTATATCTTTTTGTAAAATCGTATACAAAGCTACTCTTGCGCCAGCAGAAAAACCACCAATTATTACACTTTTTACTGTATGATTTTCTTTAAAATTAACGTAATGCTCCTTTAATTCTTCTTTCCCTCTATGTATATCATCCCAAACAAATCCATCTGAAAACTGAATTTGCGAAGATTGTGGTAAAACCAATGTATAATCTTGATCCAAAACAGATTTCCAATATGGTTCTACTATTCCTATATTTTCTTGATCTCCGTGCATTGCAATAAATAGTTTTTCTTTTTTCTTACCTTCAATACATTTCACGTCTGCTCGTTCTGTTTTCTTTGCTAATTCTTCTCTTTCTTTACATAATTGAACCATTTTATGAAACTCTTCAAATTTATGTAGTGGTTTTAAATCGTCGTCGGTCATTAAATATTCATTTCCATACCAAAAACCCTTTTCTATAATGGCTTCCTTCATTACATGCATCGCTTCTTCTTCAAGCCCTGCTGCACCCGCTAGTGCATATTTGAAATTATATATTTGGGCCTCATTTCCCACTATGCCTTTCGCATGCTCCATTATATAAGTGTACGCTTCCAAACTCCCTTTATTTGCGTAACGATGTAACGTTTCATTTAATAATTGAATGTAAGTCGTATTATTTTTCATACCCCAATTCCCCCTTAACCTTTTCTCCTATTTATCTTTCAAACCTTTGTACCATTCTGTAATCACTGTATATAATTCACGCAAACAATACTTAATCATTACACTTCTTCGTCCAATAAGTTTATTATAAAATTCAATAGACTGAAAAATCAATATTTTCGCAAACAAAAAAAGACAACAATATATTTATTGTTGTTTTCTACACATCTATCCACTTTTTTGTTTTTTTCTGTCTGGTTTACTTGAAACTAAATAATGTTTTTCTGAAATATATAAGTCTCTTTTTAATATACGATTTAAATAAGGTCCTAATTTCATCCCGCATATAAGACGCTCTTCACTACCTTCAACAATCGGAAACATTTCTTTTTCTGTTACGTACTGATCTACTGCTTTTTGTACGATATCAATTTCTTTAACTAGGTTTAGATTTTCTTCTGTATGTTCAAATACCTCAAGCGTTTCCTTCGTAATAAGAAAACTATTTGTTGGAAATGCAAGTAAATATGGCTTTAACAAATCATAATTTACTGTATAATCATCATTTACTAATACTGTATAAACGATATTAGCATTCTTTTCTAGAAACTTAGCCATCGCTTGTTCTAATTCATCTTTCGTAATTTCACGCTCTTCTTTTTCAGTTCTGAAAAAGCGAAACATCGCATCGCCTCCTTTTTTACTATATTATAGCATAAAAGAAAACTGAAAAATTACAAAAAAAGCCATTGAACAAATTTTTCAATGACTTTTTCTTAATAAACTTTCATTTATTTTAAGAACGCACTTAACATCCATACGTGTTGTTCTAATGTAGTATGAATTGCTAATAACATGTCCGCTGATGTTTCATCGCCAGCTTCGCCAGCAACTTCCATGCCTTCTTTTAATTCTTGAATAAGTGCAGAGTAATCATTCACTAATGTTTGCACCATTTCTTCTGCTGATTCCTTGCTTGTCCCTTCACTCACACTAGATGTTGCAAGATATTCTTTCATTGTCGCTAAAGGCTTACCTTCCAACGCTAAAATACGTTCTGCTAATTCATCGATATACGTTCCAGCTTCATTATAAAACTCTTCAAATTTCTCATGTAATGTAAAGAAGTGTGGTCCTGTCACATACCAGTGATAATTATGTAGTTTCACATATAACACATTCCAGTTTGCTACCTGCTTGTTTAATACTTCAACAACATTTGTTTTCGTACTCATACAATCCACTCCTCTTATCATTTCATAATGTTTATCTTTTAATAACCTAGTTACATGTTACCATACATTTCCTATCATTTCGAACGATTGGCTTATATGTAACAAAGTTTTAACACCTTTAATACTTCCCTAATACCTTTTAATTCATGTATGTTTTCCAACACTTCATACGTCTAATTGTCCAAGCTCATACATATGCATAATAGTAAATCAAGCTCATCGTAGTAGAAAGAGGGATAACATGGACAATCAACAATGGCAAGTAGCAAAGAAAGTTGCTGCTACTTATATTGGAACAGTCGTTGGAGCTGGATTTGCTACTGGACGAGAAATAGTTGAATTTTTTACAGTGAACGGATTTTATGGAACAATTGGCATATGTGTAAGTGGATTTTTTTTTATTTGGCTTGGCACAAAAATGATGTTACTTTCATCACAAATCGGTGCATTTTCAGCGCAAGAATTTAACAAATATTTATTTGGAGATGTATTTGGAAATGTTGTAAATACACTATTATTACTCGTATTATTTGGTGTAACGAGCGTTATGTTATCAGGAGCTGGAGCGGTATTTGAAGAGCAACTTCGTTTACCAAGACAACTCGGCATTTTCATTACAGTGATTGCTTGTCTCATTATAGGTAGTCGGGGATTACAAGGTGTTTTTGAAGTAAATACACTTGTCGTACCTATTATGATGATTTTTATTATCGGACTTGCTATTACAACTTTTTTTCACGGTACAACTCCTATTAGTAATACTATTCCAGCAGAGAGCTGGAATATGAAATGGATCACTAGTCCTATTACATATGTCGCCTTAAATCTTTCTCTCGCCCAAAGCGTTCTCGTCCCTTTAGCCAGTGAAGTAAAAGATCGCAAGGCCATTTTATGGGGCGGTATTTTAGGTGGGGCAGGACTTTCTTTAATTTTATTATGTAGCCATTTAGCTATCTTATCAGTCGATCAATTTTATCAATATAACATCCCAATGGCTGAAGTCATAAGAAAGTTCAATGCAACTTTTCACTTTTTCTTTGTTCTTATCATTTTCGGTGAAGTGTTCACAACATTAGTTGGCAATGTATTTGGAATGACAAAACAAATGCAATCCATCACCGGGTGGAAAAGTAACAATATTATTTTCTTCATTTTACTAATAAGTTATTGCTTTAGTTACGTTGGCTACAGTGAGTTACTTCACATTCTATATCCTATAATCGGGTGGGTCAGCATCATTTTACTTCCAATTATCGCTTTCAAACAACTTCAAAAAACATAAAAGAAGCATCCATGTTTATTGGATGCTTCTTTTATGTTTATTCACAATCATCACATACTTCCCAGTACGGTCCCATTTCGAGTGCTAAATATGGCTTTAGTTGCAAGCGAATCATCCGACTAGGCATACGTTCTAAAACGAATTGAATTCCTTCTTCCTCTTCATCTAATTCAACCTTTGAAATCACAATTCTTTGCATAGTAGAAATGGGTATCCCATCTTTATATAAAGTGATTTTCACCTCATCATATTCATTAAAATACAATTCAACACTCATTTGATTTTTTAACAGTTCATCAACAATTTCATATTTATCATTTCGTTCCTGGATTATATATTTCCAGCCACCACTACCTTCTTCTTTCGGAGCTGCTTGAAATATTGTCATCAAATCCTCGTATAGCATAAGATAACCCCTCTCTTACTAAAAAACGATGGGTATTATATATACCCTTTATCTCTATCACTATCCATATGTATTGTACCATATATCACCGTCCTTACCGTATTCATTTGCTTCATAACTACATATAAAACACCTAGATTCTCTTCATTATTATATGGATTGTCTCTTACTTCATTTTTTAATATGCTTCTAAACTTTTGAAAGCATGTCAAACTTAATGAAATGCATTCTTTGCCCATCTTCCACTTATTATTTACTTGCAACAACAAAAAAGAAGAGTGACTTATATCACTCTCCTTAAAAGAATTTCCCAGTAGCTGCTAACGCTAATACTAGTATTAAAATTGTAAATAATAATGATACAATGAAACTAAAAATAGGTAATGCTTTCTTTTCATCCTTCTTAAAGAGTAACTTTAAACTAAGAAAGATGTTTACTGGTACAAATATAAAATAAAAATATTTAACAATTTGCACCGAACTATTCGAAAGTGTTTTTAAAATAAACACTTCAATTAGAAAAACAATAAAAAATGAAATACTTAACCAAAATGAGACATAACTAAGCCAAGAATTTCTCTTGGTACCCCAATAAACTCCCATACTAATCTCCTTTATTTGTATTCTACATCACTATAATTATACACAAAGTTAACAAATACCTCTATTTTTCGACAAACATTATACAAAATATGCATTTACATAATAAAAACAGACTACACCAAAATAGCATACTGCTACTTTGGTGATAGTCTGTCCTCTGTTACACTTTAAATCTTTCAATTAACCCTTGTAATTCTTCAGCCATTTGAGATAACGTACCTGCCGCAGAACTAATCTCCTCAATGGACGCTAGTTGTTCTTCTGCTGATGCTGCAACGTTTTGAGTACTCGTCGCATTATTCTGTGCTGTCATTGCAATTTGCCCTACTGAAATAGACACTTCATTTGCACCTTTTGACATCCCATTAGCCGTTTCAACCATTGTTTTAATTTGATCTGCAATTTCATTTGTAGATTGTAAAATCTCAGTAAAGTTTTGCTTCGTTTCATTCGCAATAACAAGTCCAGATTGAACTTCTTCATTTACATGCCCCATAGATTTTACCGTCTTACTCATGTCATCTTGTATTTCACATATTAATTTACTAATTTCACTAGAAGATACGCTAGACTTCTCGGCCAATTTACGTACTTCATCTGCAACGATTGCAAATCCTCTTCCATGCTCTCCTGCTCTTGCAGCTTCAATTGCCGCATTTAAAGCTAGAAGATTTGTTTGATCTGCAATATTTTGAATTACTTCTAGTATGTCACCAATTTGTTTTGATTTATTATTTAATAACTGTATAACTTCATCTGATTGTGAAACAGATTCTGCAATAGACTGCATTTGATTTACTGTTTTTCCTACCAGTTTCTCGCCATTTTCTGCTTTTTCACGAGTATGAGCAGAAGCCATATTAATTGATGATGAACTATTTGCAACATGCTGAATTCCTTCTGTTACATCAAATAGTAACATTGCACCATTTTCTACACTTGTCGTTTGCGTTGTTGCCCCGCTCGATATTTCATCCATTGCCATTGTAATTTGCTCAGTCGCTTCACCTGCTTGTCTTACACTTGCCGTTAGCTCTTCTGATGCTGCTGCAACATGTCCAGCCGAAGTATTAATTCTTCCGATTAACGTTCGCAATGCATCTGTCATCTCATTAAATCCTTTTGCAAGTTGGCCAATTTCATCATTAGAATGGATATCGATTGTTTGCGTTAAATCTCCCTCACTTATTTCTTTAGAAGTAGCAACTAATCTTTTTAATGGCTTCGTTATAGAAAGTGTTACAAAATAAATAAGTGCCCCGCCTATAACTAATGAAATGAACATAACAATTAACATATTATAAAATACAGGCTGCGCAGCTTCAATTACTTCATTTGAGTACATCGTCCCACCGATTTTCCAACCTGTTTTTACATTTGTAGCAAATACCATTTTCTTTTCGCTACCGTCATACGTATAGGAAAAAGAGCCATGATTATCTTCATAAATTTTCTTCGCCCAAGAATCCGCTGCTTTTTCTCCTGATTTTTCTTGAGGATGTGCAATTATTTTTTGTTTCCCATCTAAAATGAAAGCATATCCTTTTTTACCAATATTAATTAACTTTGTTGTTTTTAATAAATTATCTAAACTTAAATCTACCGCTACAACACCGTTTTTATCTTCTGCTTGTTTTGCAATCGTTACGACAATATGTCCATTTCCTTGTGCCTTATACGGCTCAGTAATTACAATACCACCTTGTTTTGCCACTGCATCTTTATACCAAGAACGTTCTGTTGGATCATAGTCTGCTGCCATTTGTATATTTGGTTCTTGCACAAATTTCTTATCATTCCCAGCAACGTATACTTGTTCAACATCTTTATTCAAATTGATATATTGAGATAACATTTTTCTTAATTCATCTTGATTATCCCCTTGATACATATTACCTTGAATCACCCGTGCAAAATTATTCACATCATTAAATTTTGCATCAATCATTTGATTGATTAAATTATCTAATATTTTTATATTGTCGTGAGCACTGCTCGTAATTTGTGATTCAAAATTCTTTTTAGCCGTTTGATAAGACATGCCTCCGATAATAGATACAGCCGCAATTAAAATGACAAAAAATGACATTAGTAGTTTTTTTGCTACTTTCATATCACGAAACCAATTTAATATTCTACCCATTACAAACCTCCTGCTTTTCAATTTCAAAAGTTAAATCTAGTGAATTACAAATATTTCCCATTCCCGAATTATTATTTTCATAACCTATTATGATGAATACTTTGTAAAGTTTAAACAATTAATTTCTCTTTGTCCATATATACGAATAATATTATTATAAAATTTACAAATGCAAAAAAAAACCAAAGGGAACCACCCTTTGGCTTTTTACATTTTTTTATGCTGTTTAGAAATCTTTTTCCACTTATCACGCTCTGCTCTTGCAAGAACAGCATCTTGTTTTCTCATAAAATATGCCAGTTCTCTTTGTAGTTTTTTATAGCTTTGCAAACGATTTATCGTAATAGTTCCGTTATCAATTGCATAATGCACTGCGCAACCTGGCTCATTTTCATGCTTACAGTCCCTAAAACGGCACGTTTTTGCTAATTCTTCAATATCAGAAAATGTTGTTTGAATTGCATCGCTACCTTCCCAAAGTTGCAGTTCCCTCATACCCGGCGTATCAATAACTAAACTACCACTCGGTAATCGGAACAATTCACGATGAGTTGTCGTATGCCTTCCTTTACTATCTTCCTCACGAATATCTCCCGTTTTTGCTACTTCAATTCCTATAAGTGCATTTAGCAAAGTCGATTTTCCAACCCCGGATGATCCGACTAGAGCAATTGTTTTCCCAGCAGAAACAAATTGCTGCAACGAGTCAATGCCAGTATGTTCTAAACTATCAACGATGAAGATCGGAACACCAATTGCCACGGCTTCCGTTTCTACAATTTTCTGTTCCACATCTTCACATAAGCTACTCTTCGTTAAAACAATAACAGGCATTGCACCGCTTTCATACGCTAATAGTAAATAACGTTCCATTCTTCTTACGTTAAAATCATGATTAAGTGCATTCACTAAAAATAAATAATCCACATTTGCTGCTATTACTTGTTCTTCCGTTCGAGTACCAGCCTCTTGTCTAGAAAAAGAACTTCTTCTCGGAAAAATACGATGAATAATTGCTTTCTTTTCATTCTCTATTTTCTTTATATACACCCAATCACCAACCGCTGGATAATCTCCCTTCGTTACTGCTTCATGTCGAAACTTTCCAGACAGCTCTGCCATATATTCACCATCATTGCAAATAATTCGATATATATGCTTATGCTCAAGTAAAATACGTCCTACTTCAAAGTTCTCTACAGCTTGTTCCCCAAAAAAAGAATCCCAGCCGAATGATTCTAAAATATTTTGATTCAAATTGATATCCTCCCTAGTTTAAGCTAAGCGGAAGGATCGTGCGCTAACTTATACAGTCTCGCCCTTTCCATCCACCTTTGTATTTGGTTTATTATTCATATAAGTTATTTTCGCCATAACACATCACCCCGTTCTCATTTTAATTACTCTCATTATATGGAATATTTATTTAAAAAGCTACTTTATTTAATGTAATTTTCAAATAATTTATGTTTCATCATTCTAATTTGCCCACGGTGATTAATCTCATCTTCTAACACATGAAACCACAGATAGTGCTGGTTATACGCTACATCGTTAGGCCACTTTCTTTCTGGCATGAGCCATTCATCATCTTGTTCACTCAAATACTTCAGAGATTCTTCTCGAACACTTTGTAAAAGTTGTACATAATACTGTATGTCATGACCACGGATTGTTCTCCCCGCTTCCCCTAAATACAGTGCGTCTTCCCATATTTCTAATTCTTCTTTTGTAAAGTCGCGCTCTTGAAATGAAATAAGTTGATGAGCTTTTTCTATAGCTGCTATATGTTTTAATAACGCTCCGATGGAATTTCCTCCACTCGGCATAATTAAATCTAATTGCTCAACTGATAGATCTTTTATTTCCTGTAATGTTACAGCCCTCGTATGCTCCAGCATGCTTACTAATTCCCCTATATTTTTTGTATAACCAT
>Ga0209025_1001505_pt1 | contig 30006 bp, 26 predicted proteins | sample AraplaMF_Col_mLB_FD_184256 | JGI IMG/M metagenome (GOLD analysis project Ga0209025, IMG submission 184256) | Arabidopsis root microbial communities from the University of North Carolina, USA - plate scrape MF_Col_mLB (SPAdes) (version 2) | ecosystem: Host-associated > Plants > Roots > Endosphere... | reverse complement strand
AGTCCGAAAATCCATCAATTACACGTGATGTATCTGGTGAAGGTGTACAGCAGGCACTTCTGAAAATTTTAGAAGGTACTGTAGCAAGCGTTCCACCTCAAGGTGGTCGTAAGCATCCGCATCAAGAATTCATTCAAATTGATACAACGAATATCCTATTCATTTGTGGTGGAGCGTTTGATGGCATTGAGCCAATTATTAAACGTCGCCTTGGTGAAAAAGTAATTGGATTTGGTTCAGAGAAGAAAAATGCTGATGTAAATGAAAAGCATGTTCTATCTCACGTATTACCAGAGGACCTTTTAAGATTTGGTTTAATTCCAGAGTTTATCGGTCGTCTTCCAGTTATTGCGAACCTAGAGCCACTTGATGAAGATGCTCTTGTTGATATTTTAACGAAACCGAAAAATGCACTTGTTAAGCAATTCCAAAAACTGTTGGAGCTTGACGATGTTGAGTTAGAGTTTGAAGAAGGCGCACTGATTGAGATTGCGAAAAAAGCAATTGAACGTAAAACAGGTGCTCGTGGACTTCGTTCTATTATTGAAGGCTTAATGCTTGATGTAATGTTTGAACTTCCATCTCGCAAAGATATCGAGAAGTGTATTCTTACGAAAGAAACAGTAGCTGATAATGAGCCACCGAAATTGGTGCTACAAGACGGTACTGTACTTGATACAAAAACATCTGCATAATGCGAAAGAGAAACAGCAATTTTTATAATTGCTGTTTTTCTTTATGTTTAGCTACGTTCTTCCGCGGAAATACTAAATGATAAAACATTGCGGGAGGAAATAAATGATGAGCTGGACAAATATATTTTTACTTGTTCAACTTGTTTTTGGTGTAATTGTCGGATTATATTTTTGGCACTTACTTCGAAATCAGCGAACACAAAAAGTTTCAATTGATCGAGAATCAAAAAAAGAATTAGAACAGCTTCGTAAAATGCGTGAGATTTCTCTAACAGAGCCGCTTGCGGAAAAGGTGCGCCCTACATCCTTTTTAGATATTGTAGGGCAAGAAGACGGGATTAAGTCGTTAAAAGCGGCTCTTTGTGGTCCGAATCCGCAACATGTAATCATATATGGCCCGCCAGGTGTCGGAAAGACAGCGGCAGCGCGTCTTGTATTAGAAGAGGCGAAACGAAATCCGAAATCTCCATTTCGTACGAATGCAACATTTATCGAACTTGATGCGACGACAGCTCGGTTTGATGAACGTGGTATTGCAGATCCTTTAATTGGCTCGGTTCATGATCCGATTTATCAAGGTGCTGGTGCGATGGGGCAAGCAGGTATTCCACAACCGAAAAAAGGCGCAGTAACAGATGCACATGGTGGTATTTTGTTTATTGATGAAATTGGTGAACTACATCCGATTCAAATGAACAAAATGTTAAAGGTGTTAGAAGATCGAAAAGTATTTTTAGAAAGTGCGTACTATAGTGAAGAGAATACGATGATTCCAACGTATATACATGATATTTTTCAAAAAGGTTTACCAGCAGATTTCCGCTTAGTTGGAGCGACAACACGTTCACCAGAGGAAATTCCACCTGCTATTCGGTCTCGTTGCTTAGAGGTATTTTTCCGTGAGCTAGATACAGAAGAAATTCAAAAAGTAGCGAAGAATGCAGCCGACAAAGTGGAAATGCAAATCGGTGAGAACGGTATTGAAATGATTGGTATGTATGCAAGGAATGGACGAGAAGCAATTAATCTCGTGCAAATCTCTGCTGGTATGGCGATAAATGAAGAACGTTCTTTCATTAAAGATGAAGATATAGAGTGGGTTGTTCATTCTAGTCAGCTTGCACCGAAATATGAAAAACGTATTTACCCTATTCCGAGGATCGGTCTTGTAAACGGACTTGCTGTATACGGACCGAATACAGGAGCGTTATTAGAAATAGAAGTAACAGCAATCACGGCGAAAGATAAAGGGTCGGTAAATGTTACCGGTATTGTAGAAGAGGAAAGTATTGGTAGCCAAACGAAATCAATTCGTCGTAAAAGTATGGCGAAAGGTTCTGTAGATAATGTATTAACAGTACTTCGTTCTTTAGATGTGTTGCCAGAAGGGTACGATATACATATTAATTTTCCAGGTGGTATCCCGATCGATGGTCCTTCTGCAGGGATTGCTATGGCAACGGGTGTTTACTCAGCCGTGCATCGTACATATGTGAATAATGAAGTGGCGATGACAGGTGAAATAAGTATACATGGAGAAGTGAAGCCTATTGGTGGTGTATACGCAAAAATAAAGGCTGCGAAAAAAGCAGGAGCTAAGAAAGTCATTATTCCTGCTGAAAACATGCAACCGTTTTTGTACACAATAAAGGGAATTGAAATCATTCCTGTTCGTAAGTTAAAAGAAGTATTTGAGCTAACATTTATGCAGGAAAATATGCATCGAGAGCTTGATGTACATACTACTGTAGACGAAACAGATGCACAATCCATGTGAGAATGAATGATAATAAAATTTGCCAGGCTTCGTTTAAGTTTGTATGCTTAAGCGGAGTCTTTTTTTCTTTTCATAAGGGAGAAAAAACAAGGGATTTACAATTGCTCAGAATCTCTGCAATTGCATCTAGATGTATTGTAATATAAAATAGTTGAACAGGAGTTTAATTTATTATGGAGGTGCTATGTCTAGTATGAATACGAATGAAAGAATCGTACCCCTCCTACCATTAAGAGGCGTTCTCGTATATCCAACGATGGTTCTGCATCTTGATGTAGGACGTGATAAATCGATACAAGCACTAGAGCAGGCGGCAATGGATGAAAATATCATCTTTTTAGCAATGCAAAAAGAAATGAATATCGATGATCCGAAAGAAGATGACATATATAGTGTAGGTACAGTGGCGAAAGTGAAGCAAATGTTAAAATTGCCGAACGGTACGCTTCGTGTCCTTGTAGAAGGTTTACATAGAGCAGAAGTAGTAGAGTTTATCGAGGAAGAAAATGTAGTACAAGTTTCTATTAAAACGGTAACTGAAGAAGTGGAAGGTGATTTAGAAGAGAAAGCTCTTATGCGTACGTTACTGGAGCATTTCGAACAATATATTAAAGTTTCGAAAAAAGTATCAAATGAAACATTTGCAACGGTAGCTGATGTAGAAGAACCAGGAAGACTAGCTGATTTAATTGCTTCTCACTTGCCAATTAAAACGAAACAGAAACAAGAAATTTTAGAGATTGTATCTGTGAAAGAACGATTACATACACTTATTTCAATTATTCAAGATGAACAAGAGTTACTTAGTTTAGAAAAGAAAATTGGACAAAAAGTGAAACGTTCAATGGAACGCACGCAAAAAGAATATTTCTTACGTGAGCAAATGAAGGCGATTCAAACTGAACTTGGCGATAAAGAAGGTAAGGGTGGGGAAGTTGAAGAACTTCGTGAGAAAATTGAACAGTCAGGAATGCCTGAAGAAACAACGAAGGCTGCACTGAAAGAATTAGATCGTTATGAAAAGCTACCAGCAAGTTCTGCGGAGAGCGGTGTTATTCGCAATTATATTGATTGGTTATTAGCACTTCCGTGGACAGAAGCGACAGAGGATATGATTGATCTTGTTCATTCTGAAGAGATTTTAAACAAAGATCATTACGGTCTTGAAAAAGTAAAAGAGCGAGTGCTTGAATATTTAGCTGTACAAAAATTGACGAACTCATTAAAAGGACCTATCCTTTGTTTAGTAGGCCCTCCAGGGGTCGGGAAAACTTCGTTAGCTCGTTCAATTGCGACATCATTAAATCGTAATTTTGTCCGTGTATCCCTTGGTGGTGTGCGTGATGAATCTGAAATTCGTGGTCACCGTCGTACATACGTTGGAGCAATGCCGGGACGCATTATTCAAGGTATGAAAAAGGCGAAAACAGTTAATCCAGTCTTCTTATTAGATGAGATTGATAAAATGTCTAACGATTTCCGTGGCGATCCATCAGCAGCATTACTTGAAGTGTTAGATCCAGAACAAAATCATAACTTCAGTGATCATTACATTGAAGAACCATATGATCTATCGAAAGTTATGTTTGTAGCAACCGCTAATACACTTTCAAGTATTCCGGGTCCATTACTTGACCGTATGGAAATTATTTCGATTGCTGGGTATACAGAACTGGAAAAGGTGCACATTGCTCGAGAGCATTTATTGCCGAAACAATTAAAAGAGCATGGCTTACGAAAAGGTAATTTACAAGTACGTGATGAAGCGCTTCTTGAAATTATTCGTTATTATACACGTGAGGCTGGTGTTCGTACGCTAGAGCGCCAAATTGCAAAAGTTTGTCGTAAAGCAGCGAAAATTATCGTTACAGCGGAACGTAAACGTATTGTTGTGACAGAGAAAAATATTGTAGATTTACTTGGTAAACACATATTCCGTTATGGGCAAGCAGAGAAAACAGACCAAGTCGGAATGGCAACCGGGTTAGCTTATACAGCAGCGGGCGGCGATACACTTGCAATTGAAGTGTCCGTAGCGCCAGGTAAAGGGAAATTAATTTTAACAGGGAAACTTGGGGATGTTATGAAAGAATCAGCACAAGCTGCGTTTAGCTATATTCGTTCTCGTGCCGAAGAGCTTCATATTGATCCAAATTTCCATGAGAAAAATGATATTCATATTCACGTTCCAGAAGGAGCAGTTCCAAAAGATGGACCGTCAGCAGGTATTACGATGGCAACGGCACTTATTTCTGCACTAACAGGTATTCCTGTAAGTAAAGAAGTTGGTATGACAGGTGAAATTACACTTCGTGGCCGTGTATTACCAATTGGTGGATTGAAAGAAAAAACATTAAGTGCTCATCGCGCAGGCTTAACAAAAATTATTTTGCCAGCAGAGAACGAGAAAGATTTAGATGATATTCCAGAAAGCGTAAAAGAAAATCTTACGTTTGTGCTTGCATCTCATTTAGACGAAGTATTGGAGCACGCATTAGTAGGAGTGAAACAATGAAAGTAACAAAAGCAGATATTGTAATTAGTGCTGTTAAACCAGAACAATATCCAGACAGTGATTTACCAGAAATTGCATTAGCAGGTCGTTCAAATGTCGGGAAGTCTTCCTTCATTAATAAAATTTTAAATCGTAAAAAGTTAGTACGTATTTCTTCTAAACCAGGAAAAACGCAAACGCTGAACTTTTTCTTAATCAATGAAATGATGCATTTTGTTGACGTTCCAGGTTATGGATATGCGAAAGTATCTAAAACGGAACGTGCAGCATGGGGCAAGATGATTGAAACGTACTTTACAACACGTGAGCAATTAGATGCAGCTGTATTAGTAGTAGATTTACGTCACCAACCAACAAACGATGATGTGATGATGTATGATTTCTTAAAGCATTATGAAATTCCAACAATTATTATTGCGACGAAAGCCGATAAAATTCCGAAAGGGAAATGGCAAAAGCATTTAAAAGTTGTAAAAGAAACGCTTGCTGTTGAAATTGGCGATGAAATCGTTCTATTCTCTTCTGAAACAGGACTTGGAAAAGAAGAAGCGTGGAAGGCAATTCATAAAATGACAAAAACAAAAAACGCGTGACGAATGTCGCGCGTTTTTTGTTTGTATAAATTTTTAGCGTACGTTTAATGTTACTTCAATATTCCCTCGTGTTGCTTTAGAGTACGGACATACACCGTGAGCGGCTTCTACAAGTTCTTGTGCTTCGGCATGAGAAACGCCAGCGACATGTACGTCAAGTACAGCAGATAGTCCGAAACCACCATCTGTATCTTTTCCGATAGAAACGTGAGCAGTTACTTCTGTACTTTCCACTTTCACTCGTTTTGTACGAATGACAAGTTGCAATGCACTATCAAAACAAGCGGCATAACCAGCGGCAAATAGTTGCTCAGGGTTTGTTGCTTCCCCGCCAGCACCACCTAATGCTTTCGGCATTTTTACATCAAGATTTAATATGCCATCATCTGAAACTACTTTCCCGTTTCTTCCACCTGTTGCTGTTACTGAAGCAGTATATAATTTATCCATGTTTATTCCCCTTTTCTATCATTTATTGTTTTCATTGTTTCAATTAGTTTATTTAATTGGGTTAATAAAGAACGATACTCTTGCTCTGTAATTCCTAAATTTGTAGCCATCGTTTTCGGTAATGAACAAGCCTTTTCTTTTAAATCTTTACCTTGTTCTGTTAATTCAATACAAACTTTTCGCTCATCTTCTTTTGAACGAACACGTTTTACAAGGTTTAATGATTCCATCCGTTTTAGCATAGGTGTTAACGTGCCGGAATCTAGAAATAGACGTTCTCCAATTTCTTTTACTGTTAGTCCGTCTTGTTCCCATAGTACAAGTAAAGTAATGTACTGAGGGTACGTAATACCCATTTCGTCTAAATACGGTCGATAAAAACGTGTAACCTCTCTAGAACAGGCGTAAATAGAAAAACAAAGTTGGTTATCTAGATGCAAAGAATCTTCTATCATGAATAACTCCTTTCTTTTTAAATTGTGCACAATTTAATTTTGTAAAACCAATATAACGAAAAATAAATACAATGTCAAATACATTGTATTGAGAAAGTGTGTGCTATATTTTGGAACAATCATACATATTTTCCTTCATGATGAAAGAAGATAGGAAAGATGATGTTATAATTTATATGGAATAGTTTCCATCACTTGATTATGAGGACTTTTTTTGGTAACGTACAAATAGAGTTATTAATTTATAATCATTATAAAGTAGGGAGCTTTTTATTAGTTTTACTGAATCTCCTTTATTACATACGGAGAATATATAAAAAATAATCGGTTGTTCACACGATTGTCAGATTCATAAGAGGAAAGTTGTATTATGATAGTAGATAAAGTGATAAAACGGGTGAAGGGGGACATGCTGCGTGCATATTCTTGTTGTTAGTGTAAATTATCGAACAGCCCCTGTAGAATTTCGTGAGAAACTCACATTTCAGGCAGCAGAGCTAGAGCAAGCAATGACTACATTACAAAATCAAAAGAGCGTGTTAGAGAATGTCATTGTATCAACTTGTAATCGCACTGAGATTTATGCTGTTGTGGATCAATTACACACGGGACGGTATTATATTAAGAAGTTTTTAGCTGATTGGTTTCAGCTTGAAATAGAAGAAGTCGCACCATATTTAACTATTTTTGAACAAGATGGTGCAATAGATCATTTATTCCGCGTAACGTGCGGTTTAGATTCTATGGTAGTTGGAGAAACGCAGATTTTAGGTCAAATAAAAGATAGCTTTTTAGAAGCGCAACAAGTAAAAGCGACAGGTACAATTTTTAATGAATTGTTTAAGCAAGTCATTACGTTAGCAAAACGTGCTCACTCAGAAACAACAATTGGTGAGAGTGCAATGTCTGTTAGTTATGCTGCTGTTGAACTTGGAAAGAAAATATTTGGTGAGTTAACAGATTGTCATGTACTTATTCTTGGTGCTGGTAAAATGGGAGAACTTGCATTACAAAATTTATACGGAAGCGGTGCTCGTAAAGTAACCGTTATGAATAGAACGCTTTCAAAAGCGGAAGTAATGGCTGAGAAATATATGGGACATGCAAAATCTTTAAGTGAATTACAATGTGCATTATTAGAAGCGGACATTTTAATTAGTTCCACTGGTGCATCAGAGTATGTCATTACGAAAGAGATGATGACAAAGGTAGAGAAAATGCGCTCTGGTCGTCCTTTATTTATGGTTGATATTGCAGTGCCACGTGATATTGATCCAGCAATTGATGAGTTAGAAGGCTCTTTCTTATATGACATTGATGATCTGCAAGGAGTAGTGGAAGCAAATCGTGCTGAGCGTTTGAAAGAAGCAGAGAAAATTCAATTTATGATTGAAGAGGAAATTGTTCTATTTAAAACGTGGTTAAGTACACTTGGTGTTGTTCCGTTAATAGCAGCTCTTCGTGATAAGGCACTTGCAATCCAAAGTGAAACGATGGTAAGCCTAGAGCGAAAAATACCAAACCTTAGTGATCGTGAGAAAAAAGTTATTAGTAAGCATACGAAAAGTATTATTAATCAATTATTAAAAGACCCAATTTTAGTAGCAAAAGAAATAGCTGCTGAAGAGGGAGCGAGCGAAAAACTAGCGTTATTTGCAAAGATTTTTGATTTAGAAACGGAAGAAGTAGAGAGTCGTGCGGAAGAAGTAGAACATAAAAGAGTGTGGACACCATCCGTTCCATCTTTATAATTTGGAAGGATGATCGGATGAGTTTTTTAAATAACAGTATTATTTATCATATTGCAATTATTTTATATGCTTGTAGCATTAGTTTATATTTTATAGATTATTTCCAAAGTAACCGAAAGGCGAACCGATTTGCTTTTTGGTTACTTTCGATTGTATGGGTATTGCAGTCTATTTTTATGTTGCTTAGGGCGACAGATTCAGAAACGAATCCCATTTTAACTTTATTATCAGGGATTTATTTTTATGTTTGGTTATTGATTACGATGTCGTTAGTCATAAATCGATTTATGCGCGTTGACTTTTTAGTCTTCTTTACAAATGTTGTAGCATTTGGCGTAAGCGCCTTTTCTATTTTTACACCGCTCGGAAAGATGTCGCCAGTACTTGCAGAGCAATTAGTTTCAGAACTTGTATACGTGCATGTTGGAATGGCGATTATTTCTTATGCAACGTTTACGGTATCGTTTATTTTTTCTATTATGTATTTACTGCAATATCGCCTATTAAAAAAGAAAAAGTGGAATGCGAGATTAAGAAGGTTAGGGAATTTGCCGAAGCTTGAATCTACGTCTTACGGGTTAAATTTATTTTCTGTTCCATTTTTCTTACTAGCAATTTTATTAGGATGCATATGGGGATATACAAAATTGGACAATTTTCATTGGTATGATACGAAAGTAATCGGTTCGTTTGTCGTTCTATTTGTATATTGTACGGGCTTGTATTTACGAGCGGCAGATGTGTTGCAAGGGAAGAAAATTGTACTGTGGAATGTAGGGGCCTTTCTCGTAATGCTAGTTAACATTTTTCTATTAAGTAGTTTATCTAATTTCCACTTTTGGTATTTATAATGAGGAGAGAGAATTATGCGCAAAATTATTGTAGGTTCACGAAAGAGTAAGCTAGCATTGACGCAAACAAACTGGTTTATTGATCAGTTAAAAGCACTTGGTTTACCATATGAATTTGAAGTGAAAGAAATTGTCACTAAAGGTGATGTGATTTTAGATGTTACTCTTTCAAAAGTAGGCGGAAAAGGTTTGTTCGTTAAAGAAATTGAACATGCGTTACTTATGAAAGAAATCGATATGGCTGTACATAGTATGAAAGATATGCCAGCCGTACTTCCAGAAGGATTAATGATTGGCTGTACACCAAAGCGTGTTGACCCTCGTGATGCTTTTATTTCTAAAAGCGGAGAATCATTTAAAGATTTAGCAGAAGGTGCGATTTTAGGAACGAGTAGTTTAAGACGTAGTGCACAGTTATTAGCTGCGAGACCAGATTTACAAGTGAAATGGATTCGCGGAAATATCGATACACGTTTACGTAAATTAAAAGAAGAAGATTATGATGCAATTATTTTAGCGACAGCTGGATTACAAAGAATGGGCTGGGATGATGAAGTGATTACAGAACATTTAGATGAAACGTTATGTGTACCAGCTGTAGGACAAGGTGCATTAGCGATTGAATGTCGTAAGGACGATAACGATTTATTACAGTTGTTATCGCATATGAATGATGCTGTAACAGAGAGAACAGTGGCAGCGGAGCGAGTATTTCTTCATAAACTTGAAGGTGGATGTCAAGTTCCGATCGCTGGATATGCAACTCTTACAAAGGATGATGCAATCGAATTAACAGCTCTTGTCGGTTCTATGGACGGCTCTGTTTTATTAAAAGAGACAGTGGTAGGCGTTGAACCAAAGGAAGTAGGGCTAGAGGCTGCGGACCGTTTAATTAAACAAGGCGCAAAAGAACTCATTCTTGCTGCAAATAAGGGACAACAATAAATATGAATGCTCTTGCTGGCAAAACAGTATTGATTACACGTGCCCAGCATCAAGCGAAACAAATGAGTGTAGCAGTGAAAGAACGGAGCGGAATTCCATTGGAAATTCCGCTTTTGCGTATGGAAGGCACATCTCATAGGCGAATTCACCATACAGCAAGGCAGCTACATTCGTATGACTGGGTTATTTTTACGAGTAAAAATGGTGTAACTTTTTTTCTAGATGGTTTAGAAAAGAAACTACCATTAACTATTAAAATCGCTGCGGTAGGCGTGAAAACAAAATTAGAGTTAGAAAAAAGGGGCTATCAAGTTCATTTTGTTCCAACCTCATTTGTTGCAGAAGTGTTTGCCGAAGAGTTTCTAAAAGAATTAAGTGGAAACGAGCGTATTTTATTTCCGAAAGGGAATTTAGCGAGAGATGTAATTCCAGTTAAACTTCGGGGAATTGGTGTTTCTCTAGATGAGCTAATCGTATACGGTACGAAAGTAAATGTAGAGAAAAAACAAGAACTTATAACAGCATTGAAAGTAAGGAAAGTAAATGTTATTACATTTACGAGTCCTTCAACTGTTGATAGTTTTGTTCGTTTACTGGAGGGCACAAACTGGAGAGAATGGACAAAAAAATGTACAATTGCTTGTATAGGGCCTATTACGGAAAAAGAAGCGAACCTTTATTTTCCGCATGTTATTGTGCCGAAAGAGTACACTGTAGAAGCATTACTACAATGCATTTGTGAATCTATAAAGTGAAACTTTAATTAGTGGGAGGTTCATTCCCCACTAATTATTAGCCCTCACCAATTGGGCGTTTATGGGCAGTTGATTTCCCATCTAACTTCTTTGCTCTAGCCGAATTTTGAGATGGGAGTCTTACTGCCCGTTAACGCGGGACAAAATAAAAGAATGGGGATAGAAATTTATGAACTCTTTACAATTTAATCGTCATCGTCGCTTAAGACAAAGCGGGGGCATGCGTGCGCTTGTGCGTGAAACGTTTTTACATACGGAAGATTTTATTTACCCTATTTTTGTATTAGAAGGAGAGAATGTTCGTAATGAAGTTCCTTCTATGCCGGGCGTATATCAAATCTCGTTAGATTTATTGCAAGCTGAAATGCAAGAGGTTGTTGATTTAGGTATTCGTTCTGTTATTGTATTTGGTTTACCTGCTGAAAAGGATGAAGTTGGATCATCAGCATATTGTGATCATGGAATTGTACAGCGTGCCATTAAGCAAATTAAAGGTGAGTTCCCTGAGTTAGTAGTAGTTGCAGATACATGTTTATGTCAATTCACAAGCCATGGTCATTGCGGTGTAATTGAAGATGGTATTATTTTAAATGACGAGTCTCTTGCAGTACTTGCGAAAACAGCTGTAAGCCAAGCGAAAGCAGGAGCGGACATTATTGCGCCATCAAACATGATGGACGGATTCGTAACAGCAATTCGCCATGCGTTAGATGAGAATGGTTTTGGACACGTACCAGTTATGTCGTACGCTGTGAAATATTCATCAGCATTTTATGGACCGTTCCGTGATGCTGCACACGGCGCGCCGCAATTTGGTGACCGTAAAACATATCAAATGGACCCAGCGAACCGTATGGAGGCATTCCGTGAAGCAGAATCAGATGTAATGGAAGGTGCTGATTTCTTAATTGTAAAGCCAGCTCTTTCTTACTTAGATATCATTCGTGATGTGAAAAATAACTTTAATTTACCAATCGTTGCTTACAACGTAAGTGGTGAATATTCAATGATTAAAGCGGCAGCGCAAAATGGTTGGATTAATGAAAAAGAAGTTGTGCTTGAAAAATTAATTAGCATGAAACGTGCAGGAGCAGACTTAATTATTACGTATCATGCGAAAGATGCAGCAAAGTGGTTACAAGAAGGAGGCGCTAAATAATGAAAAAGTTTGATAAATCGATTGCGGCGTTTGAAGAGGCGCAAGACTTAATGCCTGGTGGCGTAAATAGCCCTGTTCGTGCCTTTAAATCTGTTGGTATGAATCCATTGTTTATGGAGCGTGGAAAAGGCTCTAAAGTATATGATATTGATGGAAATGAATACATCGATTACGTATTATCATGGGGTCCTTTAATTCATGGTCATGCAAATGATCGTGTTGTTGAAGCGTTAAAATCTGTTGCTGAAAGAGGTACAAGCTTCGGTGCGCCGACAGAAATCGAAAATAAATTAGCGAAACTTGTTATTGAGCGTGTACCATCGATTGAAATTGTCCGCATGGTTAACTCTGGAACAGAAGCGACAATGAGTGCACTACGTTTAGCTCGTGGTTATACAGGCCGTAACAAAATTTTGAAATTTATTGGTTGTTACCACGGTCATGGTGATTCATTATTAATTAAAGCTGGTTCTGGTGTGGCGACTCTAGGTTTACCAGATAGCCCTGGCGTACCAGAAGGTGTAGCGAAAAATACGATTACAGTAGCTTATAATGATTTAGAAAGTGTGAAGTACGCTTTTGAACGATTCGGTGATGATATTGCTTGTGTAATTGTAGAACCAGTAGCAGGGAATATGGGGGTTGTTCCTCCGCAACCAGGATTTTTAGAAGGGCTTCGTGAAGTAACAGAACAAAACGGTGCACTGCTTATTTTTGATGAAGTAATGACAGGATTCCGTGTTGCTTATAACTGCGGACAAGGTTACTACGGTGTAACACCTGATTTAACTTGTTTAGGTAAAGTAATCGGTGGTGGCTTACCAGTAGGGGCGTACGGTGGTAAAGCAGAAATTATGCGTCAAGTTGCGCCGAGCGGACCGATTTATCAAGCTGGTACTTTATCAGGTAACCCACTTGCAATGGCAGCAGGTTATGAAACGTTAGTACAATTAACGCCAGAATCATATGTAGAGTTTGAGCGTAAAGCAGAAATGTTAGAAGCGGGACTACGTAAAGCGGCTGAAAAACATGGTATTCCTCATCATATTAACCGTGCAGGCTCTATGATTGGTATTTTCTTTACAGATGAGCCGGTTATTAATTACGATACAGCGAAATCTTCAAACTTAGAATTCTTCGCGGCTTACTATCGTGAAATGGTAGAACAAGGTGTATTCTTGCCACCATCTCAATTTGAAGGTTTGTTCTTATCGACAGCACATAGTGATGCAGATATTGAAGCGACGATTGCAGCGGCTGAAATTGCAATGTCAAAGTTACAAGCATAATATATTAGAGAAAATCGCTCTCCATAAGGGGAGCGATTTTTTTTATTCATAAAGTGGGCTTTACATACATAAATCTGTAATGACATATAGTTTGGGAGGGGGAAAAGAAGTGACAACAGATCATTCGTTACGATTTTCATTAAAAGAATCTGTTTGGTTCCAAAAAGGACAGGAAGTCGAAGAACTTTTGTCAATTTCGTTAGATCCAGACGTTGAGATAGAAGAGCTTGATCATGAAGTTATCGTGAGAGGGCAGTTAGATTTAACGGGGGAGTATGTTGCAAGGCAAGATGATTCGGCCTATTCATTAAGAGAACTATCGCCAGCAAAGTCAATTGATTATGTAGAAACAAGGGAAGATGGGGTGAATGAACTTGTTCATTCCTTTCCACTTGAAATATCAATTCCAAGAAATCGAGTGAAAGTAATTGAAGAATTATATGTATCAATCGAAGAATTTGATTATGAATTGAAGGAAAATGGTTGCTTACAATTATTAGCGGATATATCTATTACAGGTTTATGTGATGAGGAAAGAATCGAGGATGAAGAGGAAGAAACGGCGTATGCTGAGTTAGAAAATGATTCAGCTGAAGAGGATGAAAATAGACCCGCGCCGCATGTAGCGGAACCAACCTATAAAGAATCGGATGAATGGGAAGATTACGCATTTGAACCGTTCCAGCTAGAAGAAAGAAAAGGGCAAGAAGAAGCGGAAGAGGAATTGGCAGAACATGAATTTGCGGAGCGTGAAGAGGAGCAAGAAACGACGCTGCAATTTGAATTGTTTGGACGAAAAGATTATCAAAAAGAAAAGGCGAAAAAGCAGGAAGAGCAAGAAGAAGCATACTCACAGCGAGATGAAAATGCGCTTTATTTAACACAATTATTTACGAAAGAACCGGAAGAAGAATTTACGAAGTTAAGAATGTATTTCGTGCAAGAAGGGGATACAATTGAATCTGTTGCAGAACGTTATGACACGTCTGTACAAAACTTATACCGTGTTAATCAAACAGAAGATATATATTTAACTACGGGACAAATTATTTATATTCCCGTTTCAAAAGCAAAGGCGAAATAAGGGGGTGAGTGCTTTCACTCCCCTATTGTCCTAGAGGCTATGTTTTGAATAGAAAGGGTTATTCGTATGGATATTGAATTACGAAATCGCTATGAACCCATTGTAAGGCAATATAGATTGGATACGCAGCATATGGAAGAGCACGGAAGTGTAACGAAAATTTACACGAATCAAGGTCCATATGCGCTAAAGAAAATAGAAGATAGAAAGTTAGAGCGGAATAACTTTCTACATCATATTCAATATTTGAAGGAGAAAGGTTTTTCAAATTATGTACCTATATACCATGCGACGGATGGGAATTATATTTTAAGTGACGGGACTTATAATTATTATTTAATGCCTTGGTTAGAACGTGCGGAAGGAAACGGCGAGGATAATGATCAATACCATAAAATGTTTCAAACACTTGGAACGTTGCACCAAAAAACGGTGAAAGAAGAAACATATACAGAAGAAGATTTAGAAAAACATTACACAAGTATATCCGATCGTTGGGAAAATGATGGTGAGATGTTAGAAGAGTTTCTTGTAGAATCTGAAGCGAAGTGGTATATGTCTCCGTTTGAATTACAATATTGTACGTACTATCATCATGTAATGAGGGCGCGTGAATTTGCAACGAAGCAATTAAATGAGTGGAACGATGCGATGAAAGAAAAAGATAAAACACGCATTACTTTTGTGCATGGTAACGTGTCACTTAATCATTTTTTATTTGACTATGAACGGAATGGCTATTTTATTAGTTTAGAAAAATCGAAGTTTGCAACGCCTGTGCAAGATATTGTAGGGTTTTATTCGCGGTCTTTAAACACATATCCAATTGCGCGAAGTGATCGTTTTGAATGGTATCAAATGTACCAAAAAAACTTCCCGTTTACGAAAGAAGAGCAACTGCTTATGTATGCTTACATGACCTATCCATCGCAATTTATTCGGCAAATTGAGTCTTATAAAAAAAGAAGGCAGAGTCGCAATAAGGAAAATGAGATTCGCGGAGTAAAGAGCTTGCAACAATCACATTGGCTCGTTAGCAATGTAGAATATTTCCTGTCACAATTACAAGCTGCCCAGCAAGGGAACGGATAAAGTGAAACTTTAATCAGTGGCGGGGGTATTACCGCCCGTAAATAGAGGGGTAAAAAAGATAAGTGGAGGATGCTACTTATCTTTTTTATATTCGCCCGGAAAGTGATAGTCTTAAATTTATCTTGACGAATAAGGTTTCGTTTTTTACACTATTGTATATAATAATTAACAATCATATAAATGCCTTGAAGGGGAAGAGTATAACATGAAACGTCTTCAGAGAGGAGAATCATTAGCTGGGAGATTCTCTAGATAGTTATGTTAGAAGGTAGCCCTGGAGCATCTTTTCTGAACGGAATAGTTCTCATTAGGAAAAGACGGATTTGTCCGTTATCAAATTAAGAGTATAAGCAAATTCTGAATTTGTTTGTAAATAAAGGTGGTACCGCGATGTCCCTCGTCCTTTTTTGGATGAGGGGCATTTTTTATTTTAAGGAGGGAAAATAATGTCAAACACGGAAAAGAATTTACCAACTAAATATGATCATATGTCCGTTGAAGAAGGCCTTTATCAATGGTGGCTTGAAGGCAAATATTTCGAAGCAACAGGAGACGAGAAGAAACAACCGTATACAATTGTAATTCCACCTCCGAACGTAACTGGTAAGTTACACTTAGGTCATGCTTGGGATACAACTCTTCAAGATATTTTAACTCGTACGAAGCGTATGCAAGGATACGATGTATTATGGCTTCCAGGAATGGACCATGCGGGTATCGCAACACAAGCGAAAGTAGAAGGAAAACTTCGTGAAGAAGGTATTTCACGTTACGATCTTGGCCGTGAGAAATTCCTTGAAAAAGCTTGGGAGTGGAAAGAAGAGTACGCTTCTCACATTCGTCAACAATGGGGGAAAGTTGGTTTAGGACTAGACTATTCTCGTGAACGTTTCACATTAGACGAAGGTTTATCTGATGCAGTTAATAAAGTATTCGTTCAATTATACGAAAAAGGCTTAATTTACCGCGGTGAATATATTATCAACTGGGACCCAGCAACACGTACAGCTCTTTCTGATATCGAAGTAATTCATAAAGAGGTTCAAGGTGCATTCTACCATATGAACTATCCATTAACAGATGGTTCTGGTCACATTCGTCTTGCAACTACTCGTCCAGAAACGATGCTTGGTGATACAGCTGTAGCAGTTCATCCAGAAGACGATCGTTACAAACATTTAATCGGAAAAACAGTTACCCTTCCAATCGTAGGCCGTGAGATTCCGATTATTGCCGATGAGTACGTAGAAAAAGACTTTGGAACAGGCGTTGTAAAAATTACACCAGCTCATGACCCGAATGACTTTGAAGTAGGTAACCGTCATGACTTACCACGCATCTTAGTAATGAACGAAGATGGAACGATGAACGAAAAAGCTGGTAAGTATAACGGTATGGACCGTTTCGAATGCCGTAAAGCGTTAGTGAAAGACTTACAAGAAGCGGACGTATTAGTAGAAATTGAGCCTCATATGCATTCAGTAGGTCATAGTGAGCGTAGCGGTGCAGTTGTTGAGCCTTATTTATCAACACAATGGTTCGTAAAAATGGCTCCACTTGCAGAAAAAGCAGTAGCACTTCAACAAAAAGAAGAAGAAAAAGTAACGTTCGTACCAGAGCGTTTTGAAAACACATACTTACGCTGGATGGAAAACATTCATGACTGGTGTATTTCTCGTCAATTATGGTGGGGACACCGCATTCCAGCTTGGTATCATAAAGAAACTGGTGAAGTATACGTAGGTACTGAAGCGCCAGCGGATATTGAAAACTGGAATCAAGATAACGACGTACTTGATACATGGTTTAGCTCAGCGTTATGGCCGTTCTCAACACTTGGTTGGCCAAATGAAGAGGCAGTAGACTTTAAAAAGTTCTATTCAACAGATGCTTTAGTAACTGGTTATGACATCATCTTCTTCTGGGTATCTCGTATGATTTTCCAAGGTTTAGAGTTTACAGGAGAGCGTCCATTTAAAGATGTATTAATTCACGGTTTAGTTCGTGATGAACAGGGACGTAAAATGAGTAAATCTCTTGGTAACGGTATCGACCCGATGGATGTTATCGAGAAATACGGTGCAGATGCAATGCGTTACTTCTTATCAACAGGAAGTGCACCAGGCCAAGATTTACGTTTCAGCATGGAAAAAGTAGAATCTACTTGGAACTTCATTAATAAAATTTGGAACGCATCACGTTTCGTATTAATGAACATGGATGATATGAAGTATGAAGAAATCGATTTAACTGGTGAAAAATCAGTTGCAGATAAGTGGATTTTAACTCGCTTAAACGAAACGATCGAAAGTGTAACACGTAACATGGATAAATATGAGTTCGGTGAAGCTGGTCGTTCATTATACAACTTCATTTGGGATGATTTCTGTGACTGGTACATTGAGATGGCGAAACTTCCACTATACGGTGAAGATGAAGCAGCTAAGAAAACAACTCGTTCTATTTTAGCTTACGTATTAGACCAAACGATGCGTCTATTACACCCATTCATGCCGTTCGTAACAGAGAAGATTTGGCAACATTTACCGCATGAAGGCGAGTCTATTACAGTAGCGGCTTGGCCAACAGTTCGCGAAGATTTACAAGATAAAGAAGCGGCAGCAGAAATGCACCTTCTAGTTGATATCATTCGCTCTGTTCGTAACATCCGTGCAGAAGTAAATACGCCAATGAGCAAAAAAGTTCAAATGCAAATTAAAGCAAAAGATGAGGCTATCCTTGCTCAACTTACGAAAAACAGCTCTTACATTGAGCGTTTCTGTAACCCAAGTGAATTAACAATTCAAACGAATTTACAAGCGCCAGAAAAAGCGATGACTGCAATCGTATCAGGTGCAGAGTTATTCTTACCGTTAGCTGATCTTATCAACCTTGACGAAGAGAGAGCACGTCTTGAAAAAGAACTTGAGAAGTTCGATAAAGAGGTAGAACGTGTACAGAAGAAACTTTCAAACCAAGGCTTCGTAGCGAAAGCTCCTGCGGCAGTTATTGACGGAGAGCGTGCGAAAGAGCAAGATTACCTAGAAAAACGCGAAGCAGTTCGCCAACGTCTAGCAGATCTTGAGAAATAAAGTGTATTTTAGAGACTCACTATATTGGTGAGTCTCTTTTCTTTGCGTATAATAGAATGATGAAGGTTGTCTTTTGAAAGGGGAAAACATACGTGATACATACATACGAAGAAGCGATAGGGTGGATTCATAGTCGATTGAAGTTTGGTATTAAACCAGGATTAGAAAGAATGAGCTGGATGCTAGAAGAACTCGGAAATCCAGAGCGTCATATAAAATGTGTTCATCTTGCTGGTACAAATGGAAAAGGTTCAACTTTAACGTATATGCGCTACATGCTAGAAGGCGCAAAATATAAGGTTGGAACATTTACCTCTCCTTACATTGAAACATTTAATGAGCGTATTAGTGTGAACGGAACACCAATTGCAGATGAAGAGATTGCGGAACTTGTAAACATGGTAAAGCCAGTCGTTGAAAAACTAGACGAGACGGATTTAGGGGAAGCGACTGAGTTTGAGATTATTACTGTTATGGCAATTTGTTATTTCGGTAAAATCAATTTCTGTGATGTTGTTTTATTTGAAACAGGGCTTGGAGGGCGCTTTGACTCTACGAATGTGATTCATCCTATTCTCACAATTATTACAAATATCGGCCACGATCATATGCATATTTTAGGGGATACACTAGGAGAAATTGCGTATGAGAAGGCAGGAATTATTAAGTCGGGTGTTCCGGTTATTACAGGCGTGCAAGATGATGAAGCATTGCAGGTCATTCAAAAGGTTGCAAAGGAAAATCATGCAAACTTATATGAACTGGGCAAACATTTTACAGCGTTACATAAACAGTCTAACGAAGATGGGGAACGTTTTGATTTTGCTTGTCCTTTCGCATCTTTTGAAGATGTTCGAATGTCAATGAAAGGTGTTCACCAAGTAGGAAATGCCTCACTAGCACTTATGGCAATTATGTATTTAAAAACATATGTATCATTTTTAATTGAGGAAGAGGAAATAAGAGCTGGATTACATGAAGCGTATTGGATTGGCCGATTTGAAAAGCTGAAAAGTAATCCTGATATTATAATAGATGGTGCTCATAATCCAGAAGGTATTGAGAGTCTTGTAAAAACAGTAGAGGCACATTATAAAGATAAAAATATAATAGTTTTATTTACTGCGCTTGGTGATAAACAGTTGCATAACATGGTAGGTCAATTAGAAACAATTGCCGATGAAATTATTTTTACAACATTCGCCTTTGATCGTGCCATTTCCGCTGACAAACTTGCAGCGCATTCGCAAAAAAAATCAAAAATAGTCTTTGAAGATTGGAAAGAGGCAATTGATACAAAGGTTGAAATGATAGGGGGAAATGATGTCTTTATCATAACGGGTTCTCTATATTTCATTTCTGAAGTTAGAAAATATATTCGCGAGAAAAACTAGATAGCCTTTGCTATCTAGTTTTTTGTTCTACAAATGAAGTCAAATGCATACATATAAGATAATTATATAGGGTTATTTGGCGAATTCCTCTGACAAATATCTCGTTTTTTTGTGAAATGAATATGATATGATGCGGACAACGACAAGAGGTGAGGTGTGAGTGTATGGACAAGCAATCACGAACGATCTCAGTGAAAGTAAATGGAACAGAAGCGAAGTATGAAGAGAAGAAGAAAGATGAGTTTGAATGGATGGTAGTGGAAAGTGAAAGACCGAAAAACGTTGTTCCGTTTCAAAAAAAGAAATCAGCGCCCATGGAAAAATACAGAAAGAAGTGGAGTAATACATTAATTGTAATTGTTGCAACTGCAATTATAATTGGTACGGCGTTTGGAATGGGAATGCTGCAGTTACTTACAGGACAAGGGACAACAGGGGAAAGTACGGTAACGGCTTCGAAGCAGACTGGAAATGAAGAATCAAAGGTGGATGGAACGGCAGAACAAACACCAGTATCAAAAGAGGAAAAACAAAAAAAACAGACAGGAACGTCATTAGAGCCAATGAAATTATTTTTTGTTCAAGGTGGGCTTTATTCTTCCAAAGAAACGGGACAGGCCGCTCTTGAAGAATGGAAAGGTAACGGAGGGGTTGCTGCTTTGAAACCGAGCGGTGATAAGTATGCACTAATTGTTGGTATTGCTAGCGATGAACAGGCTATAAATCAATTAATGACGCAGTATAAAAATGATGGTGTCTCCGTTTTAAAAAAGAACTGGGATATTACGGATAAAGCGTTGCTTAAAGATGATAAAGAAATAGGAGCGTTCTTAACAAAAGTACAGCCATTATATACTCATTTAGCAAAATATGCTTCTAGCGTACAAGCTGGTGGGAAAAGTAATGCAAAAGATATAGAAGTAATTGAGAAAGAATGGAAATCAATTGAAAAAGTAGGGAAAAGTATGAAGCAGGAGGAGGTAAAAAAGCTGTATATGTATACGTCAATAGCTGTGCAAACAGTGAAGGACGGAAAGAGCGATAAAGAATCTTTGGCGAAATTAAATCAAGTTGTTATTGATGGTATACTTTCGTATGAAAAAATTGTTTCACAAAAAGTGAAATGATAAGATAATGAAATGATGAAGAAAGAAGTGTCTATACTTCTTTCTTTTCTTTTAAATTTAGAGCAAAGTACTTTCTCTATGGCTGGAATATAATCGTATGCAGTAAAGAAATATTATTTTGTTTAGAGAAAATAATATTTCTTTCATTTGTGGATAAACTATTCTTTTGATACGATTGATGTAAATTGTTCTGCTTCATGTGAGAAAGGAAGGAGAAAATATGAGAAAAATTATTTTAGCTTCAGGATCACCTCGGAGGAAGGAATTGCTGGAGTTAGCTAGCGTACCATTTGAAATCGTTGTAAGTGAAGTAGAAGAAACGATTGGTGCGTATTCATCACCTCCTGATATTGTTATGTCCCTTGCCTTGCAAAAAGCATCTGCGGTAGCAGAAAATAATAGTGATTACATTGTGTTAGGTGCAGACACAATCGTTACATATGAGTCGCGTATTCTTGGAAAGCCTTCTAATGAGGTTGAGGCGAAAGAAATGTTACAATTATTATCAGGAAAAACACACGAAGTATATACAGGTGTGGCAATTATATCGAAAGAAAAAACGGTCACTTTTTATGAGCGTACAGAAGTTACGTTTTGGGAATTAACAGAAGAGGAAATTGACGTATATGTTGCATCGAAAGAACCTCTTGATAAAGCAGGAAGTTATGGTATTCAAGGAAAAGGGTCTATTTTTGTTCAACATATTCAAGGAGATTACTACAGTGTAGTCGGCTTACCAATTGCACGTCTTGTCCGGGAATTAAAACAATTTGATATTGATGTAACCCATGCGTAAAATTGCATGGGGTTTTCTTTGAGAGAACAGGTAAAAGGGGTGGAGAGATGAACGGTATTCGTGATGTTGTCAGAGAAGAACAGCCACGGGAGCGTTTATTATTAGAAGGAACAGGGAGTTTATCAAATCGGGAGCTTCTTGCAGTGTTACTCAGAACAGGTTCTAAAGAAGAGACAGTTTTAAAGTTGTCAGATAAAATTTTACATCACTTTGATGGTTTACGTATGTTGAAAGATGCAACGTTAGAAGAATTAATTAGTATTCATGGTGTTGGGATTGCAAAGGCATCTCAGCTTATGGCTGCTTTTGAACTAGGTAGAAGAATGGTACGTTTAGAGTATCAAAATCGATATAGCATTCGAAGCCCAGAAGATTGTGCGAAATACATGATGGAAGAACTGCGCTTTTTACAACAAGAGCATTTTGTTTGTTTATATTTAAATACAAAAAATCAAGTTATACATAGGCAAACGATATTCATTGGAAGTCTAAACACGTCAATTGTACACCCAAGAGAAGTCTTTAAAGAAGCGTTCCGCCGTGCAGCAGCCTCTATCATATGTCTTCATAACCATCCCTCAGGAGATCCTACGCCGAGCCGAGAAGATATTGAAGTAACAAAACGTTTAGTAGAATGCGGCCAGATTATTGGAATTGAAGTGCTTGATCATATTATAATAGGTGACCATAAATTCGTGAGTTTAAAGGAAAAAGGTCATATTTAAGACTATGCTTTTTACTTATTTTGTTTTATAATGTGATTTATGAGTTTTTTGTAGAAAATTATCTGCAAAAAGGATATAGATATAAAAAACGTACTGTTTTTATAATATAAAATAAGAAAAAAATGAGTCCGTGAAAACAAGAAAGGAAGATAAAAAATATGTTTGGATTTGGTGGCTTTACTCGCGATCTTGGAATAGATTTAGGAACTGCGAACACGCTTGTATATGTAAAAGGAAAAGGTGTAGTTTTACGTGAACCTTCAGTAGTAGCATTACAAACTGATACGAAACAAATCGTTGCTGTAGGTAGCGATGCAAAACAGATGATTGGTCGTACACCAGGAAACGTAGTAGCACTTCGTCCGATGAAAGACGGTGTAATTGCTGATTACGAAACAACAGCAACAATGATGAAATATTACATTCAACAAGCTCAAAAATCAAACGGCTTCTTCTCACGTAAACCGTATGTAATGGTATGTGTACCGTCTGGTATTACAGCTGTTGAAAGACGTGCAGTAATTGATGCGACTCGTCAAGCGGGTGCTCGTGATGCATATCCAATCGAAGAACCATTTGCAGCAGCAATTGGTGCGAACTTACCTGTTTGGGAACCAACTGGTAGTATGGTTGTTGATATCGGTGGTGGTACAACAGAAGTTGCAATCATCTCATTAGGTGGTATCGTAACAAGTCAATCAGTTCGTGTTGCTGGTGATGATATGGATGATTCAATCATTCAGTACATTAAGAAAAGCTATAACTTAATGATTGGTGAAAGAACAGCAGAGGCATTAAAATTAGAAATCGGTTCTGCAGGCGAGCCAGAAGGTATCGAGCCTATGGAAATTCGTGGTCGTGATTTAGTAAGTGGTTTACCAAAAACAGTACTAATTCAACCAGAAGAAATTGCGGATGCATTAAAAGATACAGTAGATGCAATTGTAGAATCAGTTAAAAATACGTTGGAAAAAACTCCACCTGAATTAGCGGCAGATATTATGGACCGCGGTATTGTATTAACAGGCGGTGGTGCATTACTACGTAACTTAGATAAAGTGATTAGTGAAGAAACAAATATGCCAGTTCTTGTTGCAGAAGATCCATTAGATTGCGTAGCAATTGGAACAGGAAAAGCATTAGATAATATCGATCTTTTCAAAACGGCTGCTCGATAATATTGCAAAATAAAAATCAATGGAATTAAGAGGGTGTGAACGTGCCACAGTTTTTCTTAAACAAAAGATTAATTGTTTTGTTAGTTAGTATTATTCTTCTCGTGGCATTGATTGGAATCTCATTGAAAGAACGGAACAGTTTAACATGGCCAGAGCAGTTTGTTAAAGACACTGTCGGTGTTGTAGAACGTGTATTCCAAAAGCCAGCGAAATATGTAGCTGGATTCTTTGAAAATGTAGAGGATGTAAAGCGCACGTATGAAGAGAATAAAGAATTAAAAGCAAAAATAGATAACTATGCGAGTTTATCAGTTAAAGTGAAGCAATTAGAGGAAGACAACAATAAATTAAGACAGCTAACTGAAAAAAAAGAGTTGCCGAGCGATTTTTCTGAAATTCCAGCTACTGTTGTTTCTCGCAATCCAGATAAATGGTACGATTTAATTGGAATTGATAAAGGAGCACAGCAAGGGATTAAAAAGGATATGGCTGTTATGACTTCAAAAGGTTTAGTTGGACGCGTGAAAAGTGTATCTCAATTTACAGCATCAGTAGAGTTGTTAAGTTCTATGAGTCGAACAAATCGTGTTTCTGCTGTTGTACATGGAAATGAAAATATCTTCGGTTTAATCGAAGGTTATGACAAAGAAAAAAAATTGTTACTTTTCACAAAGATTGGCTCTGATGCACCAGTAGCTAAAGGTCAAATGGTTGTAACGTCTGGACTTGGTGGGGAGATTTTCCCGAAAGGTCTTGAGATTGGGGAAATCGTTGATGTTCAACCAGATGCATACGGTTTAACAAAAACAGCTTATGTAAAACCTGCCGCTGATTTAAATGACGTAGAGCATATTATAGTAGCTAAACGTGATATGAAATCAGCGCCATTAGAATAGGAGGAGGAGAAGAGATGATGAAGATTTTAAAAAGAGCAGCTCTTCCTCTTTTGCTCCTTTTTGTTTTTCTGTTTGAAAATATGTTTGCTACTATTGTTCCAACAGAAGTTTTTTGGAAAGACAGTATAGCAGCGCCGCATTTCTTTATCATTGTGTTATGTTTTGTTACTGTGTACTATGGTCCGGTCCAAGGGATTTATTACGGGCTATTATTTGGTTTCTTATTTGATACCGTATACACAGAACTTGTCGGTATATATATATTTGCTTATCCGATTTTAGCTTATTTAGTTTATAGTGTGATGAAGGTACTACAATTGAATTTATTCATTGTTGTGTCTATCGTATTAGCTAGCATTGTAGCATTAGAATATTATGTGTATGGATTTTTAACTTTGTTAGGACGTACTCATATGTCGGCGTATGTCTTTTTCACGGATCGTCTCCTTTCTACTTTATTGCTGAATGGAATTTTCATATTGATAGTTTGTTTCCCACTGAGACGATATTTAGTGCGTCTTTCAAGAGCGATGGAAGAAAAAGAAAAAAGGATTTTCTAATTTTATGTCGAATTGAATCGGTGGGGTGAACTTTAGTGGAAGAAAAAAAGCAACAAAATGTAACGATAAAAGGGACAAAAGACGGGATAACGCTTCATTTAGATGACTGCTGTTCATTCTCTGAATTACTGAAAGAATTGGACGAAAAACTATCTACACATTACTATGATGGCGATGGGCGTTCTTTAATTGAAGTGCATGTGAAAGTGGGAAATCGTTATTTAACAGAAGTCCACCAAGAAGAGCTTCGTACGTTAATTCGTAATAAAAAGAATCTTGTTGTGGATTCAATTGAAAGTGATGTTATAACTAAATCGGAAGCAATAGCATGGAAAGAAGAAACAGAGATTGTCCCTATTTCCAAAATTGTTCGCTCTGGACAAGTTTTACATGTAAAAGGAAATTTATTGTTAATTGGAGATGTTAATCCAGGCGGAACGGTTATCGCTGGGGGGAATATTTTTGTCGTAGGATCATTAAGAGGGATTGCACATGCTGGGTATTATGGGGATTCAGAGGCTGTAATTGCTGCATCTGTTATGAACCCGATGCAACTTCGAATTAGTGATGTGGCAATGCGGGCTCCGGAAGAGAAAGAAGACGGAGCGGAGACGGCAGAATGTGCGTATATTAATGAGGACAATCACATTGTTGTCGATCGCCTGCAACTTCTCACTCATCTTAGACCTAATTTAACAAAGTTAGAAAGGGGAATTGTATAGCTGTGGGAGAGGCAATAGTAATTACATCTGGAAAGGGCGGAGTAGGTAAAACTACAACGTCTGCGAACATTGGTACAGCCCTAGCCTTATCTGGAAAGAAAGTGTGCTTAATTGACACAGATATTGGTCTTCGAAATTTAGACGTAGTAATGGGGCTGGAAAATCGTATTGTATTTGATCTTGTTGATGTCGTTGAAGGGCGTTGTCGTTTACCTCAGGCTCTTATTAAAGATAAACGTTTTGATGATCTTTATTTATTACCTGCAGCACAAACGAGTGATAAATCAGCGGTAACACCTGAACAAATGGATGAATTAATACAAGTATTACGTCAAGATTATGATTACATATTAATTGATTGTCCTGCGGGGATTGAGCAGGGATTTAAAAATGCGGTAGCTGGTGCGGATAAAGCAATCGTTGTTACGACGCCAGAAGTATCCTCAATGCGTGATGCAGATCGTATTATTGGGCTTTTAGAAAAAGAGGATATTGAACCACCGAAACTTGTTATTAACCGTGTGCGTAGTCATATGCTTCATGAACAGGATATGTTAGATGTTGATGAAATCGTACGTACATTATCAATCGAGCTTCTTGGTGTTGTTGAAGACGATGATGAAGTTATTCGTGCTACAAATACAGGTGAACCTGTAGCGTTGCAACCTAGTGGAAAAGCAGCGTTAGCTTATCGTAATATTGCAAGACGCTTGTTGGGTGAGAATGTACCATTACAAGCATTTGAACAAGAAAAGGTATCGGTATTTACAAAGATGAAAAACTTCTTTGGCATCCGTTAAGAGCACTTCGCACATATGCGAAGTGCTTTCTTTTTTTCTTCATACGAATATCTTTCTTTCCTAGCTCATACATATGTACAAACTGTATACAACTGTTTCTATTTAAATAAGGTTAGCGAAAGAAGGGAGACAGTATGAAGAATAGAAGTGTAGAAGAAATTAAAAAGCGGATTGCGAAAAGGAAGGCAGAGCAAGAAAGAATGGAGGAAGAGCAGTATTTTGCCGGGGGGAATTTTGATAGTGAAGGGGTATTTATTGAAGAGGGAGAAAAGGAAATTCATCCTTTGTTTCGAAAGGAAGTCTTTTTCTTCAAAGTTTTATTATCAGCAATCTTAGTTCTTTCAATTGCTATTTTGTATAAGAATGCGCCTTCTTCTTTCGATGGTGCTAAAGCTGTTACAGAAAAAGTGATGAAAGAGGAGTTTCAGTTTGCTACTGTAGCGAAATGGTATGAAAAACAGTTTGGAAAACCTCTCGTCTTCTATTCGCCTAACGAGAAAAAGGAAGGGACTATTCAGCAAAAAGACTATGCAATTCCTGCTTCAGGAAAGGTAATGCAAGGATTTCAAAAAAATGGCCAAGGTGTATTTGTCCAAACGGCTACAAATGCAACAGTTGAGTCAGTAAATGAAGGATTAGTTGTTTTTGCGGGTAAGAAAGAAGAACTTGGAAATACAGTTCAAATTCAACATGCAGATGGCACGGAGTCGTGGTATGCAAATTTAAATGATATGTCAGTAAAGTTATATGATTACGTTTCAAAGAAACAAAAAATTGGAACGGTGAGTAATGATGCAAATAATAAAAATGGGAAATTTTATTTCGCAATAAAAAAGAATGAAAAATTTGTTGATCCGATTCAGGTGATTTCATTTGATTAAATATAAGGAAGTTTTAACGAAAATTTCAGTGCATCCGTTGTTTTGGGTTATTATAGTTATTGGTATTTTTACGGCGCGTTTTAAAGAGTTACTATTGTTGTTTTGTATCGTACTCATTCATGAACTCGGTCACGCTTTTGCAGCAGCGCATTATAATTGGCGTATTAAAAAAATTCAACTGTTACCGTTTGGTGGTGTGGCTGAGCTTGAGGAACATGGAAATAAATCATTGAAAGAGGAACTTGTTGTCGTAATTGCAGGACCTATTCAACATATTTGGATGATGCTAGTAGGGTATATATTGTTTGAGATTGGCTGGCTGAATGCGGAATTATATTATTTTTTTATGTGGAATAATATAATTATTTTAGCCTTTAATTTACTCCCTATTTGGCCACTTGATGGCGGGAAAGTGTTGTTTAATGTATTATCATATCGTTTTCCTTATTTACAAGCACATGAAAAAATGATGCAATTGTCATGTGTTTTTTTTAGTGTCATATTAGGGTGGCAGTTACTTTGGAATAGTAACAATATTATGATGTGGGTACTACTCATATTTTTAGCAATATCGTTATATCAAGAATGGAAGCAAAGACGTTATGCGTTTATGCGCTTTTTATTAGAGCGTTATTACGGAAATAAAAGAGGGATTGAAAAGATTGCACCTATAGAGGTGCAATCAGAAGATCGTTTATATACGATTTTCACCAAATTTCGTAGAGGATATAAGCATTCTATTATCGTCCATGGAGAATATAAAGAGCATTACACATTGGATGAAAATGAATTACTCTATGCGTATTTTACTGAAAAACGAACAACTTCATCTGTTGAAGAATTAATCGGTTAGTGTTGACGATAGCACTAACCTTTTATTATTGTAAAAACAAAGAAGATTATAAAGTGAGGAAAGAAATTTGAAAACCTTATACATGAACTATGCTGGATCGGAAAAGCGCGTTGCAATTGAAGAGAAGAACAAAATTGTTGAATTTTTATGGAAACGTAATGAAGAACAAGAGATTGTTGGGTATATTTACGTTGGACGTATCGTAAGAACAATTGCTGGAATGAATGCAGCATTTGTAAACATCGGTTTAGAAAAACATGCGTACCTTTCATATGATGATGTACCGTCTTCTTATCGTATACATGAAGGACAAGCAGTACTCGTACAAGTTGTGAAAGAGGCAATTGATACGAAAGGACCGAAATTAACAGCGAATATAGAATTTACCGGGAAATATGTCGTTTATATGCCATATGATGAAATGCGCGCTGTTTCTCGGAAAATAAAAAACAATAAAAGAAGACAGCAGTTACTCGAAATTGAAGTAGAAGGGACAGGAGGGTATATTTTCCGCTCCGCTTCTGAAAAAGGAGAAATTGAAGAAATACAAACTGAAATGCAAAGGTTACAGCAGTTATATGAAGAGTTAAAAAGAAAAGAGGGCCAAGGAAAGGCACCGCTATTACTTCATCGACCAGCGACTTTTTTAGATCGTGTATTTCAAGAGAATCCAATTGAAACAATCGAAAAAATAGTTGTAGATACAAGAAGTGTAGTAAAAGAATTAGAAGACAAGGTCGGAAAAGAAAAAGTATCTTTTTATAATGAAAAATCTTCGATGTTTAATCATTTCGGAATAGAGCGAGAAATTGAAAAAGCACTTCAAAAAATTGTGTGGCTCCAAAACGGTGCTTATTTGATTGTGGAACAAATGGAGACGATGACTGTAATAGATGTGAATACGGGGAAGTTTACCGGAAAACAAAATTTACAAGATACAGTACTTCGTACAAATGAAATGGCCGCTGACGAAATCGCTCGCCAATTAAGACTTCGTGATATTGGTGGAATGATATTAATCGACTTTATTAATATGAAAAAACGAGAAGATAAAGAAAAGGTAAGAGAACGTCTCATAGCTGCTATGCAAAATGATCGCACTTATACAAGAGTACTTGGGTTTACTGAGTTAGGGATTTTGGAGATGACACGTAAACGTAAAAAACATTCTTTACGTGACGTATTGCTAGAAGAGTGTGTACCGTGTAAGGCGACGGGGTATGTAATGTCGTATGAAACGATTGCTTATGAGTTAGAGCGAGAACTCATTACATATGGCAATATAGAGGATGAAGCAGTATTAATTGCTGCACCTCAAGATCTGCAAAAACAATTTTTACAAAAAGAATTACAAAAAAATATTCCATTTGAAATTTATTTCAAAGATGATACTATCGAAAAGTACGCTATTATAAGATTTGGAAGTAAAAAAGAAATTGTAGAACGGAAAAAATAGTTAGCAGAACATTTATTGACAACCGTCTATGATTCATGATAACATCTTTATGTTATAGTTTATAGCACCTAAACGGCTATATGCTACAACCGCACAAGACAGGTTCCCTAAAGGC
>Ga0209025_1001504_pt1 | contig 30047 bp, 33 predicted proteins | sample AraplaMF_Col_mLB_FD_184256 | JGI IMG/M metagenome (GOLD analysis project Ga0209025, IMG submission 184256) | Arabidopsis root microbial communities from the University of North Carolina, USA - plate scrape MF_Col_mLB (SPAdes) (version 2) | ecosystem: Host-associated > Plants > Roots > Endosphere... | reverse complement strand
CCCTTATGAGGTATAATTATTAGCAAAATAAATCGTACTTCCTATAAAGTACGATTTATTTCCATATCTAAAAATAATTATTGAACATCGTATCCTTGATCTTCAATTACAGCAACGATATCTTTTAACGTTACAACTGATGAGTCGATCGTAACTTCAACAGTTCCTTCTGCTAATTGAACTTTCACTTGTTCAACACCGTTGAGCTCTTTTACACTGCTTTCAATAGAATTTACACAATGTCCACAAGACATACCTTCAACTTGTAATGTTAACTGTTCCATTTAAAATCCTCCTCTTGTTTCTTCAATGTTTGTTAATCACAATTACATCTTACCATACCCCCCTAAGGTAATCAATGGTTTTGTATCACGATTTTTCAATTATTTTCTAAAAGTTTATTTTACATACACTTTTTCACACCAATTCCCCGAAAGCCTATATAAAGGTAAACAAAAAAACAAGCCAGTTACATACTAGCTTGTTTTTACGCTTTTGAAAAACGTTCAAATACTGTCATTAATTCTTCAATTGCTTCGTCACCATTGCCATCTTTAATAGCACCTGAAACACAATGACTTGTATGGTTTTTTAATACACCCATTCCTACTTTTTTCATCGCTGCATTAATCGCTGAAATTTGCACTAAAATATCCACGCAATAACGATCATTTTCAATCATATTTTGTATACCGCGGACTTGTCCTTCAATTCTCTTTAATCTATTTATAATTTGTTCTTTTTCTTTTTCTGATCTATGTGTTACTGCTTCATGATCTTTATGATCCATATTATCACCTTCTCAAAGTTTCTCTTCATCCAATAAAACAATTGCTTTTACGAGTATACCAATTATAGCATTAATTATCTACGTATGATACCCCATATGAGTATATTTCCACTCTATGCCTATTCTTAACAACTTATTAGCTTCTCAGACTCAATTATTATGATACCCTTGCCTTTTTTCAAAAAACAATAATAAGCAGGGATTATTCATCCCCGCTTATTATTCATCCACAAATATAAAAGTCTCAATTTTCATACGTGTAAATTGAGACTTTTTTCTTCCAATATATAATTATTGCTGATCACATACTTTTGTATCATTCACTACTGAAGTTCCTTCAACGGTTACCGTATGAAAACAGTCATTTACACGAACTGTCACGACATTATCTTGCCGATCAATGATATGATATTCATTAAAATTTTTATTCAGAGCACTGCGAATTTGTTCTCCTTCATAAATTGGAATGCCATGTGATAAAACCCAAATAAGCCCAGCGATAGCAAGAATAGTTTTCATACGATCTACCTCCTTGAGAATATAGTGAACTTTTAATCCATGCTTTTTCAGCTCTACTAATCATGAATGGAATGAATCAAGCCTTTTTGGAAATAAGTTCATTTCGTCTATTTTATGTTTATGCTAATTGTGACCGAATTGTGACAACTTTTTGTCTCTTTAGACGAAAAGTTGAAACAAAACTTTCAAAAAGGACAATTCTACTTGCACAAACAAAAGGCTATGGAGAATTTCCCCATAGCCTTTCGTTTGCATTTTATTAGACAATCATTTCGTTATGTTTAATGGTAAGTGTTTCAATTTGAATTGTAGCATGTTCAATATGGAACTCTTGCTTTAACATATCAATAATATTTTGAAGCACTTCTTGATCATTTTGATTTTTATCAATCATTACATGAACACTTAAAGCATCTAATCCTGATGTAATAGTCCAAATATGAAGATCGTGTATATCACGTACACCCTTTACTCCTTTAATAGCTTTCTTAACTTGTTCTATTTCAATTGAAACAGGTGTACCCTCCATAAGTATATGAATGGAATGTTTTGTTACTCCCCACGCACTCTTTAAAATCAATAGAGCTACAACTACTGAAATAATTGGATCTGCAATATACCATGAGAATAATGACATAAGTACACCAGCTACTAATGCGCCAACTGATCCTAAAGCATCCCCAAGAACATGTACATATGCGCTACGTAAATTCACGTTATTTTTTACATCACCTTGTCTCATGAGCGCCCATGCACTAATTAAATTTGCTAGTAAACCAATTGATGCGATTAACATCATTGGACCACTTGCTACAGTTGGTGGTTCAAAAAAACGACCAATTGCTTCCCATACGATAAGCCCTGCTACAACAAATAATGTAATTCCATTAATTAATGCTGCTAATATTTCAAAACGATAATATCCATATGTTTTTGTAGAAGTAACCGTTCTAGCTGCAAGTCCTATTGCAATTAAACTTAATAATAATGAACTTGTATCACTTAACATATGTCCTGAATCAGATAATAAGGCCAAACTATTTGTAACTAGTCCCCCAAAAAATTCAAGGAACATAATAGTTGCTGTAATTACTAAAGCTGTAATTAACCCTTTTCTATTCCCTTTCCTGCTCTCCTCAAAATGATGATGTCCATGCGAATGCCCGTGAGTATGTCCATGATGTTGGTGACCGTGATGATGTCCCATATAAATTCCTCCCTTTAATTTTGTTTTGTCTTTCATAATTCCTCTATTGAATTTTTACTTTATTTATAAATGGCTCTTTTCTTACCTGAATCAAACTTGTTGGACAGCCGTCACTTGCCGCCAACATTGCTTTCAAGAAAGTTTTTGGGATCCCCATTATTCCTTGATTTTTATCTAATGCACTAAATGATTTCCCTCTTCCATCTAATTGATATATATCAGGTGCTATAGAAGTACATAATCCACATGACTCACAATTCTTTTTATTTACGATCGTATAATGTAACAATATAAATCACCTCCGTCACAAACATACAATACACGGGTAGGGTATGTTAAAATGTTTATTTTATACAAATTTCCCTATTCAAATAATAATGGTCTATCGGTTTTAAATCGTTATCCAATTCATAAACCAATGGTGTTCCTGTTGGAATGTTTACATTTTCTATATCTTCATCTGAAATTTGATCTAAATGTTTTACTAAAGCACGTATTGTATTTCCATGGGCTGCAATAATTACTTGTTTACCAGCTTTTACATTAGGAGCTATCTCTTCATTCCAATATGAAACAACTCGTTTCTCTGTATCTTCTAGATCTTCTGTAAGAGGAAACTCATAATCATTTAAATCTCTATATTTCGGATGTGTTGCTTCATATCTTTCGTCATCTTTTGTAAGTGCTGGTGGGCGTACATTTGTTGAACGTCTCCATAAAGTTACTTGTTCATCGCCATATTTTCTCGCTGTTTCTTCCTTGTTTAACCCTTGAAGCGCACCGTAATGACGCTCATTTAATTTCCATGTTTTATGAACAGGTATCCACATCAAATCCATTTCTTCGAGAGTAATCCATAAAGTACGCATCGCTCTTCTCAAAACAGATGTAAATGCTATATCAAATGAGAAACCATTCGCTTTCAGCATTACTCCGGCTTCTCTTGCTTCTTCCAAACCTTTATTGGATAAATCAACATCCGTCCAACCAGTAAACCTATTTTCAACATTCCATTCACTTTGTCCGTGCCGTATTAAAACTAGCTTTACCATACTTATTATCTCCTCTCCTTTTAAAGTTGCATTTTCATAAAGAAGTATCTTTATGAAAATGCATGATTACATATCAAGTTCTTTCTTGTTCATTTCACTACTATGACTAAACGCTAATTCAATTAATCCATTTACGTGAGAGTCATCTAATGAATAAAAAACAAGTTTCCCTTCTTTACGCTTTTTCGCTAATCCTATTGTTTGTAATAGTCTTAAATGATGCGATGCCGTTGCAATACTGCTATGAATAATACTTGCGACATCTCGTACGCAAAGCTCATTTTCCGTATACAGCGCATAAGCAATTTTCAAACGTGTTTCATCTGCAAGTGCCTTAAACATTTTCGCTACACTACTTATATTTTCTTTCTCCAACATGTCACTTGCATGTTTGACTTTTTTCTCATCATGATAACAAAGTTCACAATGTTCTTCACTCATATGTAACACCTCTTATTCAAATATATATTTGATTATGTATGTAGTATACCTTATTAACCAAAAACATTCAAATGTTCATTTGAATGTTTTTGGTTAATATCTTAAATATGTATATATAACAAAAAGAATCCCACATAATATGGAATTCTTTTTTATGCTATTAATTCTTCTATAAATGACTAATGAATCTTAATCCTTTACTTAAAGTAGTCGGCACAACAGATGCATGATTCTCCCCTTCAGCCTCATAGAATTTAATTTTAAACTGATCGTGTTTTACTAGGAGAAGGCGCTCTGATAATTCATTTGCCCCTACAACCATGTGCTCTCGTTCCAATGACCCAACTGTAAGGAATACTCTCGTTTCAACCTTAGCATTGTTTAATTCATTTATAAGATTCTTTTCTTTTTCAAGCACGGATTGGTTATTCCACCAAATAGATGGACTACTTATAAAATAATTTTGAAAGGCATTTACGTTTGTGAATAGTATATGTAAAGCAAATAGACCACCTAAAGAATGTCCAAATAACGTTTGCTTACCTTTATCAATCTCAAATTCTTTTTCAATTTGTGGTTTCAATTCTTCTTCAATAAAAGTAAAGAAGTTATGCGCTCCCCCTGTTTTAGGCCACGGTTTACCGTCCGGTTTTAACGGGGCATCTTCTGAAATTACGCTAGGCGTAAAATCATAGCATCTTTCTTCTCCTGAAAATGCCCCTTCAATTGGATAACCAATAGCTACTATAACGGCTGGTGAAACACCTGTTTTTTCCGCTCTTACCGATTGGATTTTAATCGCTTCGTGGAATGTTTGAAAAAACGCATTTCCATCTAATACGTATATGACAGGATATCCTGACTCTGGTGCTGGTTGCTTCGGCTTCGAAATATGAATTTGATATTCCTTACCATCTAATTTCGAATACATTTTCCACTGTTCTGTATTAGATGTAAAAATCTGCTGTTTTTCAATAGTAGTATTCATCTTATATCCCCCTTCTTAACTCGTTACATATATTTCTACTTTCTCTTCTTGAGATACAACGCTATCGTAGCCGAAACAAACAGGAGACCCGTTATACGGATCAATCATGACACGCGCATCAATATGAAATACTTCTTTTAACACTTCATTTGTAATGATTTCTTCTGGGATACCAGTTGTAACGATTTCCCCTTCCTTCATTGCAATAATTTCATCTGAAAACCTTGCTGCATGGTTAATATCATGTAGTACCATTACGACCGTACAATTATGCTCTTTATTTAACTTCTCCACAATTTGTAATACATCTAATTGATGAGACATATCAAGATATGTCGTTGGTTCATCTAGTAGTAACACTTCTGTCTCTTGTGCTAAAGCCATCGCTAGCCATACCTTCTGTCGTTGACCACCTGATAAATTTGCAATTTGTCTCGTTCGAAATTCAGAAGTTTTCGTTATTTCTAATGCCCAATCAATCATTTCTTTATCTTTTGAAGTTAACTTATTTACGTTATTTCGATGTGGATAGCGTCCATAAGAAATTAACTCTTCTACTTTAAGCTCTCCTGGCGCAATTGGAGTTTGCGGAAGTAAAGCTAACTGCTTCGCAATTTCTTTCGTTGGAATTGTATTTAAATCCTGTCCTTGCAAATATACTTTACCGCTCTTTTGCTTTAAGATTCTTCCCATTGTTTTTAACAATGTCGATTTACCGCACCCGTTTGGCCCTATAATTGTCGTTACTTTTCCTTCTTGTATTTCCACATTTAAATCGCGAAACACTGTAAGCTTCTCATAACTCGTTTCTAAATTTTTTGCACTTAAAATACTCACTTTTATTCCTCCTCTTACGCTTTCGCCTTATAAAGTAAATATAAGAAATACGGTACACCGACAATAGAAATAACGATTCCAACTGGTAACTCTACAGGTGTGAAAACTGTTTTTGCAATAAAATCTGAAGCAATTACAAGGAACATTCCGATTACTCCGCACGTAGGAATGATATACTTATGCTGAATACCGACAAGTCTTTTCGCTATATGCGGTGCCATTAGTCCAATAAAACCAATACTCCCTGACACAGCAACACATGCGCTCACAAGTCCGATACTACTTAATAGTAAAATGGATTTCTCTCGTTCTACTGCAACACCTAAACTTGTAATACTCGTTTCTTCCAATTGAAATAAATCTAATAAATAAGCTTTCTTTTGTATAAGCGGAATTAAAATGATAAGCCACGGTAACATAGCAACAATATACTTCCAATTTGCACTATATATACTTCCAGACACCCAAACTGCAGCCATTTCAAAATCAGTTGACTTCATTTTGAGTGATAAATACATAGAAAAGGCTCCAAATCCTGATCCAATTGCAATCCCTGTTAATAAAAGACGCTGCGAATCTAACTTACCGTTTTTCCAAGAAAACAGATAGATTATGGTGGCTGCACCTAATCCACCAACTAACCCAAACATCGGCATCATCATAATAGAAACCCAGTCTGTGCTCTTTAATTGGCCTTGAAAGAAAAACATAAAAATGACGATTGCTGTTCCTGCCCCGGCATTTACTCCTAAAATACCTGGGTCTGCCAATCCATTCCTCGTAATTCCTTGAATAACGGCACCGGCAACACCAAGGCCTAGTCCTACTAATCCAGCAATTACAATACGCGGAAGACGAAATTCAAATATAACTAAATCATGATCTGGTACTGGATCTATTCTAAGGAGTGTTTTAAATACATCTGTAATCGTAATGTCGAACGTACCATTTGTTAAACTAATATAAATAGCACATAGTATTAAAAATATAACAATCCCCATCGTCATTCCAAAACGTTGACTTGAACTTTTAAGCATGTCTCTCTCCTCCTCTTGTACGGATTAAATAAAGGAAGAAAGGAATTCCAATTAAAGATGTTACGACTCCAATTGGCGTTTCAAATGGATAATTTACAAATCTACTTAAAACGTCACATAATGCTAAGAACACGCCACCAATAACGCCTGCACATGGTAAAATCCACTTATAATCTACTCCAATTATAAAGCGAGTAATGTGCGGAATAATTAAACCTACAAAACCAACTTTCCCCACTAAAGCAACTGCTGTTCCTGTTAAGAAAATAACCGATAAAATTGCCATCGCTTTAACTAGTTTTGTACGCTGCCCTAGGTTAATGGAAACTTCTTCTCCTAAAGAAAGAATAGTAATAGATTTTGATATGAACAGCGCTAAAACTATTCCAATTATCCCAAACGGTATCGTGATTTTAATAATATTCGGGTCCACTTGATCTAATTTTGCATTAAACCAAAAGCTAACATTTTGAGAAATTTGGAAATATGAAGCCATTGCAGCAGATACACTACTTAAAAATGTTCCAATAACTGTTCCGATAATTGCTAACCTAACTGGTGATAAGCCATTTTGAAGGAGCGAACCAAAGCCAAACACGATACCGGCTCCTAGTGCAGAACCAATCATTGAACATAAAACCATACCAATTGATGACATTCCTGGAAGAAAAATCATACAAAGTGTAATAACAAAGGCTGCCCCATCCGTCACACCCATAATAGAAGGGGATGCAAGATAGTTTCTTGTCATCCCCTGCATAAGTGCTCCTGATATGGCTAGAAATGCTCCGACTAAAAGAGCTGCAACTACCCTTGGTAAACGTGAAGTAATAATAATATTATGATTTACATCACTTGAATCAAAATGAAATAATGCGTTCCACACTGTTTCAGCATCAATACTTTTCGCCCCATACAAAATCGAAAGTATAACTGTAAATAAGATGAGTATGGGTGCTATACATAATATAGTTACTGGTACTGCATTTGTTTTCTGCATATCATTCAACGCACCTTACTTATTGTATTATTTAGATAAATTTTTCACTGCTTCTTTTAAGAATGCTGTTTTACTCCAAGCTGTACCACCTTGTGCCATTGGATCCACAACGTTTACAAATACTTTCTTTTCTTTCGCAGCATTCATACTTTGCCAAATTGGATTGCTTTCAATTTCTTCTAGCACTTTCGGATTTTTATTTTCACTTGCCTCATATTGTAAGAAAATATAATCTGGGTTAAGTTCAGCAAGTTTTTCAAATGAAATTTTCTCTTGCGCTTTTACAGCTTTCAATTGTTCTGGTGCAGTTAGTCCAAGATCTTTATAAATTACAGGGTTGAAGTATACTCCTTCTGGATATAGGAATAATTCGTTTGCTCTTAGTCTAATAACAAGTACTTTTTTATCTTTTAACTTATCTCCTAGTTTTGCTTTTGCTTTTTCAGCATCCGCATTGTAATCTTTAATAATTTTTTCCGCTTTATCTTTTTTACCAGTTAGTTCTCCCATTAACTTTAAGTTATCTTCCCAATCTGTTGAAACATGTGATACTGGGAACGTCGGAGCTACTTTCGTAAACTTTTCAGCTGTTTCTGCTGGGAATTTCGTACTAGATGTAATAACATCTGGTTTTAATTGAAGCAATGTTTCAAAGTTCGGTTGCATCTTTTCACCTACAGATTTTGCACCCTCTAATTCTTTTTCAAGATACTTTGGTAATTTACCGCCTACAGTAATTGCACCAACTGGTTTAATTCCAAGTACTGCCGCATCTTCCATTGACTCTAAACTAGCCGTCGCTATTTTATCTACTCTTGCTGGTACTGTATATTCTTTACCTAAATATGTAATTTTTCTTTTTTCGTCTTTTTTCGTTTCCGTAGCTTTTGTTTGTTGCTTTTGCTCTCCTGAAGTCTTATCCGCACTATTGCACGCTGCTAACCCTACACTTAAAACTGTAACCATCCCTAATGTAAATAACTTCTTGTTCATCTTTATATATCTCCTCTCGAAATCTTTAAGTATATTATTCCAACAACAAAACCTAATTATATGAAACATAATCTTCATCTATATTTCACATCATTAACAAATCTATGTAAAATGAAGATTCATCCTCGTTCACTTCCCCTAGTATGAAATTATTTGCCGTTCCCACCAACGATAACCACCATCAATGATAATGATTATCGTTATTAAGTATATATTTAATATTTAATTATTTCAAGAATGATTTGAAAAATTTTAACAAACTGAACAAAAAAAGTATCTCCTTTTCTCAGGAAGATACTTCTTTTTTTAGAAATCCATATGTAATTCAACCGGACAATGGTCGGATCCCATTATTTCACTATTAATTTTCGCATCGGTAATTTTATATTTTAGCCTTTCAGAAGTTACAAAGTAGTCTAAGCGCCACCCGATATTTTTCGCTCTTGCTCCCATACGGTATGACCACCATGAATATGCGCCTTCTTGCTCAGGGTATAAAAAGCGATATGTATCAACAAAGCCTTCCTCTAAAATTTTTGTAAACTTCTCTCTTTCTTCATCGGAAAAACCAGGATTTTTCCGATTGCTTTTCGGATTTTTCAAATCGATTTCTTTATGGGAAACATTTAGATCACCACAGAAAATAACTGGTTTCTTTTTATCTAATCGCTTTATATAGGCCCTGAAATCATCTTCCCATTTCATTCTGTAATCTAAACGTTCTAATCCTCGTTTTGAATTTGGTGTATATAGCGTTATCATGTGAAAATCTTCAAATTCTAATGTAATAACGCGTCCTTCTTGATCATGTTCTTCAATCCCTAAACCGTATGTAACAGAAAGCGGTTCTTTTTTCGTGAAAATAGCCGTTCCTGAATAGCCTTTTTTCACAGCATAATTCCAATATGTATAATATCCCTCAGGATTTAAATCAATTTGTCCACTTTGTAATTTAATTTCTTGTAGACAAAATATATCTGCATTGGATTCCTCAAGATATTCTAAAAAACCACCCTTCGCGATAACTGCACGCAAACCATTTACGTTCCATGAAATTAACTTCACTTATAGTCCTCCTCTTGATGTTCACTTTCAAAGTTCATGCTAACACAAAATAGATAACCTATCATAGTTTCATCTTTGTAATCTTGCTCTTACATCCGTAATTGCGTACATACGTACTTTATTCAGGTTATACTAATCTCAGAGGTGACATTCTATGAACAATGAGAAATTACAAAGATACGAATTAACAGATGAGTATTGGCAAGCAATTATTCATAATGACTCTTCCTATGATGACAAATTCTTTTATGCTGTAAAATCGACTCGTATTTTTTGTCGTCCATCATGTAAATCACGAGTACCTAATAAAGATAATGTGAAAATATTTCTTAATGTACAACAAGCGTCACATGAAAATTTTCGTCCATGCAAACGTTGTAAACCAAATGGAGTTACTTTACCTAATGAAGAGTGGATAGATCAAATTACAGAATATATTCAAAAGCATTATTGTGACGCATTAACTCTCGATATCCTCGCAGAAATGTGTCATGGTAGCCCTTATCATTTACAACGCACTTTCAAGAAAATTGTAGGGATTAGTCCAATTGAATATATACAACAATGCAGAATTACAAAAGCGACAAAATACCTTTCGCATACAAATCAATCTATTATGGAAATTAGTATTGCTGTTGGAATAGAAAACCCAGAGTATTTCGCGACTTTATTTAAAAAAAAGATAGGATTTACCCCTACTGAATATCGAAAAAAGAATAGAATAAAAGAGGCATCGGATTATGAAACCATATGAAAATAAAACTATATATTGGACATTATTTGTTCATGAAAATTGGCGTATGCATATTGCAGCTACTTCAAACGGATTATGCTTTATCGGATCGCAAAACGATAATTTTGAAGAACTAAATACGTGGGCTAAAAGAAAACTGCCACAACATACATTCATCCAAAATCCAGATTATCTGCAAACATATACAAAAGAACTTATCGAGTATTTGGAAACCAAACTAGAAACCTTTACAATTCCTATCGATGTTTACGGAACTGCATTTCAATTAGCTGTTTGGAATACGGTACGTGAAATTCCTTATGGAGAGACACATTCTTATTCAGAGATTGCGGAAAAAATTCAAAAACCTAGCGCTGTACGTGCAGTTGGGACTGCCATTGGGGCAAATCCTCTGCTTATCACTATTCCTTGTCACCGCGTTATTGGGAAAAATGGTAAACTTACCGGTTTTAGAGGTGGTTTAGAAATGAAAAAAGAATTGCTCAAATTAGAAGCGCTTCGGGAGGAGTAAATATGACAGAGGGTTGTAATGAAATATTGTCTTTAGTCGTTCCAAAAGAATTTAGTTTTCAAGAAAACTTACGCTATCTATCGCGTTCTAAAAATGAATGTATGTTTCATATTGAAAACAATAAAATCTATAAAGTCATTCCTATTCAAGACGTAAATCCTTTCGTTGAAATTGGTTTGAATGCCGATAGTAATATTCAAATACGTTTTTTAGAAGAATCATACATCTCTGAAAAACGAGTCCGCGATGCTGTAGCTGACTATGTAAAAGAGTGGTTTGATTTAACTACTGATTTAGCACCTTTTTATAAATTAGCAAAACATGATCCGCTCCTTCAAAAACCCCTTGAAAAGTATTATGGGCTTCGCACTATAGGTATTCCAGATTTATTTGAAGCACTGTGCTGGGGGATTTTAGGTCAACAAATCAACCTCACATATGCCTATACTCTAAAAAGAAGATTAGTCGAAAATTTTGGCGATTATGTAGATTGGAACGACAGAAAACATTGGATATTCCCCTCACCTGAAGTAATAGCAAATCTACGTGTAGAAGATCTCGCAATATTAAAAATGACTACAAGAAAATGTGAATACATAATTGACATCGCACAGCTCATTACAGAAGGTAAATTTTCAAAAGAATCTCTATTACAAATACAAGATGTGAAGCAAGCTGAAAAACAATTAACTAGCATTCGCGGTATAGGGCCATGGACGGCTCACTATGTTTTAATGCGCTGCTTACGATTCCCTTCAGCCTTTCCAATTGATGATGTCGGCCTGCATAATGCTATCAAATTTATTACAGGTGCCGAAAAGAAACCTACTAAAAACGAAATAAAAGAATTTGCAGCAAATTGGACGAGTTGGGAATCTTACGCGACTTTTTATTTGTGGCGGGTACTATATTAAAATTTCCTAATAAAAAATAGATAGGCAAACCTATCTATTTTTTTACATGTAAAAACTTCACACATACTGGTTCTGGAACATTTACGTCCGTCTGTACAAGCGTTAACTTACCTGTAGAATCATTCCTAGTAAATAAAGTCAATGTATTAGATTTTTCATTCGCTGCAATTAAAAATCTTTCTGTCGGATCTAAAGAAAAGTCCCGTGGCCAATCCCCTTCTGTCGATACCGTTTCAATAAAAGTGAGCTTCCCATTATGCTCATTCACTTGAAAAACTACGATACTATTATGTCCTCTGTTTGCTGCATAAACGAATTTGCCATCAGAAGAAATATAAATTGCACTTCCATAACTATCCTCACTATACTCTTTAGGTAATGTCGAGATGTATTGTTTTTCTTTAAAACTGCCACTCTGTGCATCATATTGCAGTACAATAATTTCTGAACTGAATTCTGTCATAACATATGCATACTGCGCACTTGGATGAAATATAAGATGCCTTGGACCACTACCATGTTTTACAGATAACCGTGTAACTTCTATTAGTTCTCCTTCACTTTCTTTATATGTAATCACCTTGTCTATTCCTAAATCAACTGCTACTACATATTTTTCATCAGGAGTAAAATCCATATAATGAGCGTGTGCCTTTTCTTGTCTTTCCTTATTTGGTCCTGCCCCTTTATGTTCTACAATTACCGTAGCAGCATTTAAACTTCCATTATCCTTTTTCACTAAATAGGACTCTACTGTTCCTTTATGATAATTCGCTGCTACTACTATACTATTCTCCTGATTCACACTTACATAGCACGGCGATGCCCCTTCTAAAACTTGCATGTTTATCGAATTTAGATTACCGGATTTATTATGAATGGAAAAACTAGCAATTCCACCTAACCCATTATCTTTCGCAACAGAATAAAGGTACTCGTTGTTATGACTAATCGTTACATATGTCGGACTTCCTATATGAGCTGCTAATTCGATCCCTTTAATTTTCCCGATGTTCGTATCAAGTATAAATTTATAAATCCCCTTACTCTCTGCTTTTGTATATGTCCCTATATAACCATGAAACTGATTTTCACTCATATCATTTCCCCCTTTTACAAACGTCCTGTAACAAGTTTCACTTTGTATTTTTTACTATAAAAAAGAACCAAGTAGCACATTCGTACTACTTGGTTCTCTTTTTAAGCTTGTTCTTCAAATCGTCTTGCGATTTCTACAATAACTTGAACAGCTTTTTCCATAGTATCTACCGAAACATACTCAAATTTACCGTGATAGTTTTCACCACCAGTGAAAATATTTGGCGTCGGTAATCCCATATATGATAATTGTGATCCATCTGTTCCACCACGAATCGGGTGAATGTTCGGTTCGATATTTAAACTTTTCATCGCTTCATATGCAATATCAACAATTTCTCTTACCGGTTCAATTTTTTCAAGCATGTTATAATATTGATCATTCATTTCTAAAACAACCGCATCTTGCCCATACTTCTCTTGCATTTTCTTCACAATATTTTCAACGTTATTTTTACGTGTCTCAAAATTTTCACGATCAAAATCTCGAATAATGTAATACGCTTTACTTTGCTCAACATCACCATTTAAAGAAAGTAAATGATAGAACCCTTCATAACCTTCCGTATATTCTGGTGCATCTTCTACCGGCAGATGTCCATTAAACTCCATAGCAAGTTTAGTTGCGTTACGCATTTTATTTTTCGCTGTTCCAGGATGTGTATTCGTTCCGTTAAACGTTAACTTAGCACCTGCAGCATTAAAACTTTCATACTCTAAACCACCTAATGGACCTCCATCCATCGTGTAAGCAAATGATGCACCAAACGCTTCTACATCAAAATGCGCTGGTCCACGACCAATTTCTTCATCCGGTGTAAATGCTACTCTTATTTTCCCATGCTTAATTTGCGGATTATGTATTAAATAGTTCATTGCAACCATAATTTCTGTAAGACCAGCTTTATCATCTGCTCCTAGAAGTGTTGTACCATCAGTTGTAATAATTGTATGTCCTTTATATGATGGTAATTCTGGGAACTGTTCAGGTGTTAACACAACATTTAATTCTTCATTTAACGTAATCGCATTACCATCAAAATTTTCATGAATTTGTGGTTTTACGTTTTTCCCTGTAAAATCTGTTGCTGTGTCTAAATGAGCTAAAAAGCCGATTACAGGAACATCTTTATCTGTATTTGCAGGTAGTGTTGCCATTACGTAACCATTATCATCCATCGTCACTTCTGATAATCCAATCTCTTTTAACTCTTCCACTAATAACTTACCAAATTCAATTTGTCCAGGTGTTGTTGGTACTGTATGGCTTTCTTCATTTGATTGGGTATCAATTTTTACATATCTCGTAAATCTTTCAATAAGTTCTTGTTTCAAGTTCATTCACTCCCTTTTCTGTTTCTTTCTCCATTATAATCCTTAAAACGAAATATTTTAACTTTTTTGACTGTGAAAATATATATCCATTTACATTTTTAATAAATCATAAAAAGACATAATATTTGTACATTGGAATTCAAACATGTAATATACACCATTATATATTGGGAGGTTTTAAAGATGAGGCTAACTCTCTTTCGCTATTTTCTTTTTTTCCTAGGATTAATTTTCTTTGGACTTGGAAATGCTCTCGCAGTCAAAGTTCAATTCCTCGGTTTACACCCTTGGGAAGTTTTAAATATGGCTCTCTACCAACGATTTGGTTGGACAATTGGTACTTGGAGTGTCATATGTGGATTATGTCTCGTTCTTATCTCTTTACTAGTAGATCGAAAATATATAAACGTGGGTACATTTTTAAACGCACTACTTATCGGTCCTATTATGGACTTTTTCTTACAATCAAAAATCCTTCCAAACGCTAGTGATTATTTATGGATAAACTTACTCATTTTATTTTCTGGTATTGCAATTACAGGAATTGGGGGCGGCATGTACGTTGCGGCTGGCATTGGTGCTGGACCCCGCGATGGATTCATGCTTACCATTTCTGACAAAACTGGGTTATCTATTAGCCGTGCTCGAATCATTGTAGAATGCTTTGTACTAGTCATTGGATACATGCTAGGAGGTCCTGTTTTTATCGTAACTTTTCTATACACTTTTATTCAAAGTCCAATATTCCAACATTCATTTAAGGTATTTCAAAAACTCTTACATACTTTAAATAACAAAAACAAAGAACATATTAGTGAAAATATTTGAAGCTCAACTTAATACAAAAGAGTGTGTTTTAAAAATAATTTTTAAAACACACTCCATATACTCCATTTCATTCTTCTCTCCATAATCTCTCTACATTCATAAATTGCTCTTCTTTAAATTCTAGCTTATATATATCCGGTTTGGATGTATTCATTAAAAATTCAAGTCCATATTGATTATCAAAATAGTTCATCATTAGTGTCATTACAAGCCCATGTGTACCAATTACAATTTTATGTCCTTGAAAATTCATTAATATTTCTTTTAACACTCTCACTACTCTTCTCTGACAATCCGCATATGACTCTCCATCCGTCAGTGCATATTCTGGATTAAAAAACATCGCCTTTACAAGTGGGTACACTTCCTTATCCGATATAATTTTATCTTCATTTGAAAACTTACACTCTTTAAGATTTTCATATACTAATATTTCTTTTTCATGGAGATTCGCTGACTCTTCTATCGTTAACATAGCCCTCTTATACGGACTTGAAATGAAAGTATTAATTCCCTCTGTTTCTAATATCTCAGTTACTCTTTGCGCATCTAAAATTCCCTTCTCAGTTAATCCACGTGTTCTTTCATTTCCTTCTAATTTTGGCGATTCACCATGTCTAACCATATAGATATATGTATTCATAATTCCTCCTTGAAAATATTTATAAGTTAATTACTTACTTTAACCTTTTCCGTATCAAAACTTGAATACAATCAAAATATTAATTTATTCTTTTTTTATGAACTTTGCTGAGCAGTTCGTCTAACCCAATCCGAAACTAAACCCTCAAATAATTCAGGCTGTTCAATTTGTAAATTATGTCCCGCCATATCTAATACCGCTAATGTCGCTCTTGGATAATCTTCAATGATTCCTACAATATCTTGATAACCTACCGATATATCTTGTCTTCCAGCTAATAAAAGAACGGGTTTTTCATATTTTTTATGCTGGAAGTCCAAAGTAAGAGAGTAATTCTTTTGTAATCTATCAATAAACCCATCATTAGCAATATCTATCCCTGGCTTAATTTCTTCTTTGAAACGCTTATATGTATACTCATTCGCAACCACTGCTAACTCACAAAATTCTTCCCTTTCGGTTGAAGTAAGCGCATTTAAAAATTCTTCATCTCTTACAATTACCTGTTTATCTGGGAGAAGCCTTTTTTCTCGTTGCGCTACAACAACAGGACATACTAACAATAATCCATTAACTCTCTCAAACATCTTTGAAAGTATCCCGCTAGCTAAATATCCCCCGTAAGACTCTCCTACTAGTAAAAAATCTTTAGTTGGGATGATTTTCTCAATAAATGCAGTTAACAGTTCTAATATACAATCTGAACTATTTATCCAATCTGGGGCATTCGATTTCCCCATTCCAGGTAAATCAATATAAATTCGTTGATATCCTATAGACTTCTGAAACACTGTTTCCATACATTTCTTCATTAATCTATGGTCAGGAGAACACCCATGTATGATAAGTACTGGCTTTCCTTCTCCAATGATTTCATAGTATACTTCTGCATCCCTAATCCGGCATATCATAAAAAAACCTCCCTATTTTTATATTCACCTTTAAAAACAACCCGCTCAAACTCAAAAGAATACACGTTCTCATTTTACATCTTTTCAGAAGTTAATTTCAAATCTTAATTTTCAGATTACAAACATAAAAAAGCTTCCCTATGAGTGTATCTCCTCCAAGGAAACTTTTTTATATTTTCTTATACTCTATCAAAATTCGAAACTTCTCTAGCTTCATTCTTCTATTTGCATCAATACAATTCTCCAACCATCTGGGTCCTCTATAGTAATCCCCTTTTCTTTCCAATATGGATTTTCTGGTTCTACTTCATCGTACCCCATTGCATGCAGCCTTTTACTCACTTTTTCTATTTCATTATATTCTTTTATATAAAACACAAGTAAATTATCTTTTGTTGGGGCTGGACATGGGCTTCCATCTATATGTCTTGTAAATTCTAAATGATATTCTTCATCCGGTAGACCAAACATGACTCCATCATAACCATCATGATCATAAAACTCACCTATACGTTTTAAACCTAATCCTTCTTCATAGAATGCAATAATCGCTTCAAATTTATCAGTTGGACGTGCTATTCTAAACTTCACCCATTTCATCGTGATTTTCCCTCCATATTAAAAATCAATTACTGTATTACATATTATTGTATATAATCAACACGTTTCTTTAATCCCTCATTAGTATGAGAATAGGTACATACAAAGGTCTTACTTAATACACTTTAATAACGAAAAACTCCCCTCATCTAGAGAGAAGTTCCCATCACTTTATATGCAATTTTACATCTCCGCTTGCAAATCACTAAAAAACCTTTAAAATCTAAAGGATGACTAAATATACAAATTCTATCTGCATTCCTTATAAATTAAAAATTATTGAACTCAATACTTTTTCAATTTTAAGAAGTATTACATTCTTCATTTTTTTCTTATAAGCATGCTTTTTATAAGGAAATCTGATACAATCCTTAAGTAATATTAATATGTATAGATATTACGAATATAGTGCATACTTAAAGAAGGTGATTTTATTGAAAATAAATAAAAATTTACAACTATGTATATTAATTACAACACTAATATGCTATTCAATCTATTTTATGTTTTTCTTTCTGTTCCCTACTCATTTTTCAAATTTCAATGTACGCTTTGCTTCACTCATCGTTGAAGTCATTACATTTATATCGCTAATTTACTCTATATATTCTAAAAAAGTTAGTTCAAATCCTTTTTGGATATGTATTACAATTGCAATGGGCAGTTTTTTATTAGGAAAAATAATATATACAGTTCAACATGAATTTTTCGAATTCCCAATACATAATTTCACTTTTTCAGATATATTTTACATGATATTTCTATTCTTCTTCCTTATTGCTTTTTGTTATAAGATTTTAAAGGAATGTAATAAGTGGGAAAAAGCTTTCTTTATTTGCGATATATGTATAGTACTCGCTTCCATACTCACATTAGAATGGTATTTATTTAATCAACCAGATTTAAGTGTTTTCTCTCTACCAATGGGAGAAATTTTCCTGTCATTTTTATATCCAATTGCAGACCTACTCTTTTTACTACTAGGTGCTAGTCTCATTTTTCGCCCAACTGTTTTTAAGTCGAAATGGAAAATATATATTTTTGTTTTTGTATTAATAAGTTCTGCAGCTTTTAATTATATTTATTTTTATTTAAATACTCATTTATCGCATGACACTGTAGCATTATTACGACTTTTATATAGAATACCACTATTACTTGTTGCAATAGCTGCTTCTATTCCAAGCGGTCTTACGAATAATACAAGTTATTCCATCGTAAACCCTGTACTAGGGAAAAAAGTTTTAGTCACATTTCCCTATCTCGTTGTTGCATTTCTAATTGGCTTTACCCTTAAAGAACAAACAGCTTCTTCCATTCTTATTACAGGAAACTGTATCACTTTTGTTTTCGTACTTATTCGCCATTCTATTGGACGTATGCAAAACAAGAGCTTAACAGAACGGTTACAATTCTTTAATGCACAATTAGAAGAAAAAGTTGCTGTACGAACTTCTGATTTAGTTCAAAAATCAGAGGCCCTATCTCAGAAACAACAAAAATTCGAATCATTATATGAATATCATCCTGATCCCATTTTTACTATTGATTTAAATGGTATTTTCTTAAATGTTAACAAAGCAGGCGGCATGCTACTTGGAGTCGCTACAAGTGAATTATTTGGCAAAACTTGTCTTTCTATTATCTTAGATGAAGATAAGCACAAACTAGCATCCGCATTAGAAAAAGTAAAAAAACAGGAGCCTACTTCTTTACAATTACGTTCTCAATACAATAATGGCTTTACTTATTTTTTATACGTTACAATCGTCCCTATTATGATAGACGGACAAATTTCAGGAAGTTATATTATGGTAAAAGATATTACCGCACTAAAAAAGCAACAAGAAGAAATAAAATATTTAGCATTCCATGATACTGTAACGAAAATTGGGAACCGTGCCTTTTTCCATAAGAAATTAAAAAAAGTTATAAAAAATGCTAAAATAACAGACAGTGAGTTCGCTTTATTATATTTAGATTTAGATCGCTTTAAAGCAATTAACGATACACTTGGACATTCGTCAGGAGATTACATATTAGAAGAAGTATCAAACCGATTCCAATCATGTCTTCCATCACATACTCATCTGTCAAGAATTGGTGGCGATGAATTTACAATCTTAATTGAAGACTATACTGACGAAGATTCCTTATTCCAATTATGTAACCAATTATTTGAATGCATGAAAAAGCCGTTTGTCATACATGAGCATAAATTAACTTTATCACTAAGTATCGGCATCGCTATTTATCCACATTCCGGAATCGATACCGCTACACTTCTGAAAAACGCTAATGTTGCAATGTATGATGCAAAGGCAAAAGAACTTAACTCTGTCTCTATTTATGACGATGTAATCGCTAGAAAGATTGAAAGACGATTACGATTAGAAAAAGATTTACCAAACGCAATACAAAATGAAGAATTGTTCCTTTTGTATCAACCTCAAGTTGATAGTGGATCTAATAAAATTATCGGTGCAGAAGCTTTAATCAGATGGAATCATCCTGAATTAGGTGTTATTTCTCCATACGAGTTTATTCCGATTGCAGAAGAAACACTACAAATTATTCCAATAGGAAAATGGACATTACAGCAGGCTTGTGAGCAAATGAAACGTTGGCACGCACTCGGATATTCGTATTTAAAAATAGGGGTAAATTTATCTGCTAAAGAATTTGAACAAGAGGATTTTGTAAAATCTATTTCTTCTACTTTAGCAACTACAGGCTTACCAGCAAGTTCTCTCGATCTTGAATTAACAGAACGAATTGCAATGATGGATGAGAGAGAAACATTGATAAAACTGCGTACACTAAAAAGTTTAGGGATTCACATTTCAATCGACGACTTTGGTACAGGCTATTCTTCCCTAGCCTACTTACCTTTATATCCAATTGATACGTTAAAAATCCCAAGAGAATTTATTACAATGTCTGAAACATGTGAAGATGGAATGGAAATCATTAAAACGATCATCACATTAGCAAATACATTAGGAATGTCTGTCATTGCTGAAGGTGTAGAAACGAAAGAACACGTAAATTTCCTTCAAAAAAATAAATGTCATTTTATTCAAGGTTACTATTACAGTAAACCTATTCATACTAATGCATTTACTGAGCTATTAGAAATCGGTATTCACCAATAGTACATAGCTAATCGGTATAAGTAATAATGAATTTGAGCAACTATAGTAAAAAGGAAAGAAGATACCTTCTTTCCTTTTGTTTTTCTATTTAAATTTCTATTACTTCACCACTTCATTTATTATATCTATTAATTGATGAATCCCCTCATCATTTGTTTTCTTATATCCATTCATGTTTTGAATATACCTCTCCTTATTTGTATACAACTTATTTACTGCATGTGTAAATGTACTACTGTTTACTCTATCTTGAAGTAAAACTTCTGCATATCCTTGTCGTGCAAAATGGTCAGCATTTAAAACTTGATCCCCTCTACTGGAACCATTAGTTAACGGAATAAGCAACATCGGTTTCTTCAAAAATAACAATTCAGAAATAGCAGTAGAACCCGCTCTGGAAACTACAACACTTGCCATATTCAGTATATGCGGTAACTCTTCCCCTATATATTCAAATTGTATATAACCTTCCATTCCAATAGCTGGGTCCACCTTCCCTTTACCACACATATGAACAATATTAAAATTTAATAATAATGTATCTAAACTTTTCCTTACCATATCATTTATCCACTTAGCACCTTGACTCCCACCCATTATTAACAATACCGGTTTATCTTGCTGAAATTTACAATAGCTTCTTCCTCGTAATACGTTACCTCTCTCAATTTCTTCCCTTACAATTGGCCCTACATAAACCTTCTTCTCAGTACTTACATTACCCCCTGTTTGAGGAAATGTTGTACATAGTTTTTTAGAAAAAGGTAATGCTATTTTATTTGCCAACCCTAACGTACTATCTGGTTCACGTATTATTATAGGTACACGATTTAACCATGCCCCTATAACTACAGGAACTGAAACAAATCCTCCTGCTGAAAAGATAACATCAGGCTTCATCTTCTTAATTAATTGATAACTTTGTAAACAACCGTGTATAATTTTAAAAGGATCTTTAAAGTTCTCCCAATCCCAATATCTCCTAAGCTTCCCCGTCGAAATACTATTGTATTTAACATTTTGAACTAATAATTTTTCAATTCCATTTTGAGATCCAATATACTCAACTCCCCATCCTTTTTCCATAAATTTAGGAATCAATACCATATTAATCATTACGTGTCCGGCTGTACCGCCCCCAGTAAAGAGAATCTTTTTATTCATAACTTATATCCACCTTTATCATTAAAAATCTAGCTTTATATTAATCTTTAACTCAAGTCCTATATCTTGTAAAAGATCTTTGATGAGTTCATAAAAATCATTTCCATACTCACTACACTCATACTGAGCAAAAACTTGAATCATATGCCTAGTTCTAGTCTCTAGTGCTGGCTTTATTCGATCAACCTTCTTTTCTTCCACATACGCTCGATATTGATTTATTGCCTCATAAAGGTGCAACACATGCGCTTCTTCATCTTTCCAATCCAACGTATCAACAATCGAAAGAAATAGCGTACTTTGATTATCTATCGCTTCATAACAATTCATATATTTGTTACATCCTTTTATATTTTTATTGAATGCAGATTTCACTACACTTCGCATATTCAAGTACATCTTTTAATGATTGCTGAAATTGAATTTCTGGGATCCATCCTAAATTTTTTATATCCTCTAATAATAAATTTTCATTTGAGTTACTCCCACTATTCTCTTTTTCTTTTATAGTAAAATTCAGCTGTGTTAATCCTTTAAATTGCTCCAATACATCTAATAAAGAGCGTTTTACTCCTGATCCAATATTATATTGTTTTCCATTTATACCATCACGTAATAACACATGATACGCTTTAACTGCATCACGTACATCTAGAAAGTCTCTACTATCTTTCAAACTGTTTACTTCAATAATCGCTTTACTTCTACCCGATTCTATATCTATCATTTTTTTTGCGAGAATTGAACAAACACCATTCGATACTCCTGGACCAATTAAGTTCGAGGGCTTTGCAATGATAATATTTGAATCCATTAACCCACCCCAAGCCTCTGCAATAATGACTTGCATAGTTTTACTTAAACTATATGGATTTGAAACTTTTATGTTTTTCATACTATCTGCTTGCAATGCAGATCCTATAACTAATGTTTTACAATGCGAGGCTTCCTGCTTAATGGCTTCTAATAAATATAAAGTCCCTATTACGTTAATCTCTATATATTCCAGAGAAGCTGTCCAAGACTCTATGACCGAATTTCTTCCTGCTAAATGCAATACATAGTCTGGCTTTATTTGTTTCATTACCTTCATTACTTCACTCTTATTTGTTAAATCACAAGTAATACCATTTTCGATTTTTTCACTATGTGAACGATTTTGAAACATAGGAATTACATGAAAGCCCTGCTCTAAAAAATATTGGCAAGCATGACGTCCTGTGAAGCCATTTGCACCAGTGATTAAAAGGCTCGCATTTTTTTTCATCGTAAAAACCCTCCTTTTTCTAACATTTGTTTCACCTCATGTTTTGTAAGTAAGTCTTGTTGCGAACTAAAACTATTCACATCCACAAGCGGATAACTAGCATAATATTCTTGAAGTCCTTCTATAGGAATAGTCGGTAGTACCACAAAATAATTTTGATCAAAACTAATACTTGTTTTACTCTCTACCTCAGATAAAAGCATTTCACTTAATTTTTCACCAGGTCTTATCCCTACCTCTTTTATCTTCACGTTTTCTTTTTTTGAATCTTCAATTAATACTTTTGCTAAATCCGTTATTTTACATGCTGGCATTTTCATAACAAAGATTTCTCCTCCTCTTCCTTCAGATGCTGCTTTAAATAACAATCCAACAGCATCTTCAATTGTTAAGAAAAATCTAGTCATATTCTCATCAGTAATCCCCACCTGTGAAGACTTTTTAATTTGCTTTTTAAAGAGCGGTACCACACTTCCACTCGTCCCTAAAACATTTCCACCACGAACACAAATGAATTTGGTTTTCTTCGTTTGCACATTCGCATGAACCATTAACTTTTCACCAAGTGCTTTTGTCATCCCATACGTATTTGATGGGTCGGCCGCTTTATCAGTTGAAACATATATAACTTTCTCAACTTGCTCCTGGATTGATGCTTCAATTACATTTTGCGTACCATGTATATTTGTTTTTATAGCTTCATAAGGATAATACTCACATACTGGAACATGTTTTAAAGCTGCAAGATGGAATACATAATGTACACCCTGGCACGCATAGACTAGTTGGTCCTTATCACGAATATCTCCAATAATAAATTTTAATCTATCGTCATTTATAAACTGTTGCTGCATTTCAAACTGAACCGTTTCATTCCTTGAAAAAACCCTAATTTCTTTCGGCGATTTTTCTAATAGTTGTTTTATAAGTTCATGTCCCCACGAACCTGTTCCACCAGTAATTAAAATTATTTTATTAAGCATTCCATTTCCTCCTACTGTACATTTCATTAAAAATTGTACTTACCAAAGCTATTGAATTATTTTCAATTGATTCAAATCATAATCGTCGTTTGTTACATTAAATTGACAAAATAAAAAAACAGAAACTATTAAACATAGTTTCTGTTTTTCATTTCACCTCTTAACAGTAAGATTTTTTCATACTGTTTGCACGATAGCTATATTACTTATAAAAAAACACCGCTCATTTATTTCATATACTCGTAATAAAATAAATAGAATGATTCATAACCAATATCATGTTTAAGTTCATGAAAAGGGAGGTAATGGAATGTACCAAAGCAACTCAAATAATACATATAATGAAGCTTCCAAAGCACTTCCTCTCTCCCTATTTGATGTGAAAAGTGAGTTAAAACAAAAATGCACACTCATTCATTCTGAAACCATGTATAAATTAACGAAAGAAGAGCAACTCATCATCGAGAACATAAAAGTACAAACAAAACAACTAAATAAAAATAATGTAACAAGAACACGTGCATACTACCAATTTTACATTCAATATCCAGAAATACATTGGGCACTACTTGGGCATATGGTATCACGTAACGGTGGTTGGAATATGACCGATTTAAAGGGAGATTTATATACGAGAATTTTATCAGAGAAAGATCAAATTACATTTTTTTCTTTTTTAGAAAGGGGAAATTGGCTTATTTTCCAAGATGTATATCCTCAATTTTTGCTATATGAACAAAGTGTAAAAAGATCGCAAAGGCTATTTCACCTTCTCCCTCACCTAAATGTTTCTACATTTATGGAAACGATGTGGAACGATTTTTGGAAAACAGGTAACAAAAAAACATTAGCGATTGCAACTATTATTAATGAACAAAACTACTTAGAAAAAAGAGTTATTCAAAATGCACACTTTAAAAAGACTGTACTAAATAGTATTGGATTTAAACTCTTTGATTTCTTTCAGTTTAATCATATCCTTTTCCCATTCTACGAAAATGATAAGAAACAAAAAGTATTACTATTTGGTGATACAATGAAACATTTTACATCCTTGCATGAACGAATCTTAATTGGAAAAAGATTGTATTCACTATTATTTCGGGACACACATATTTTATCTCAAATAATAAGTTGGGCCGAGCATCATCCACACACAGGCTCAAGGAAAGATTACTGGCCTCATTTATTTTCAAGTGTAAATGAATCTTTTTCCCGTGAGTTTTATAAACGCCGAATAAAGAAATGCCAGTTGCGTAGTGGCGCATATCGTATATACAGCCCTGCACTCATCTATGCATGGCGCGATATGAAACATGAAGAAGATGAAAGTAAAGATTGGTTTACTGATTGGCAAGTTGTAAATTACTTAGTTGATAAGGAGGAAAATATAAGTGGACAAATTTCAGAAGACTACTGCAAAACACTCGAAAAAATTGAACTTGCCATTCTTGCAAAGAAAAATGTCCTCCTCCGAGAGGAAGAATGACTTTCTAGCTATAATAATTACAGTTTTTTTCTCTGCTATTATTGGAACTTGTTTAGATGCTTTCTTTGTTAATAAACAAATATATTCTTTTCCGGTTAGACCCTTCTCATCCACATTTTCAGTTAACATAGCTTTCACGTTACTCGTACTACCGATTTTAACAGCCTCTTTTATTCAAATTTCAAAGAAATTATCTACCATTTCTAGAACTCTATTTATTATTTCAATAGGCGTTTGTGCTAGCATTTTTGAGCAAATTGCTGAGAGGCTAGGCTTATTTGTACATAGTACGGATTGGCAGCATAGTTATTCTTTGTTTGGATATATCATTTTCTTTTCTCTTATTTGGAAATTTTATAATTGGATGCTAAAAATAAAGAGACCGTTTTTATAACGGTCTCTCCTTAAGCATAATCTTCAGTTACTGCTACTGAACGACTTTGAAGGCTTTTTGATCGCAAACGATATGCAACTACTTTCTTCTTATATTGCTTTATTACATCAACGTGTTCCTCGTAGCTATATATAGAAAATCTAATCTCTCTTTTTCCTTTCTTCGTCTCCATGACTATTGGTGTACCATTCCCTTGTGGCGGAAAATAATGTTTATCTAAAAATAAAGCCTCGTTAAATTCATGAATAACTTGAACTTTCATTTCTCCTTCTATACTTTCCCCATCTACTGTTATAGTAGTATTTTCCTCATCAAGTTTTTGATGTAACTCAAATCTACTAATAATTGATTCTACAACAGAAGTTGGCATACTAGAAACTAGTACTTTAAGAGCACCAAAAATAAATAATGTAACTATAAACCATGTTGTCATTTTAATCATCTCCATTACGCTCTAAAATGAGTAGTGTTATACTCCTTATTACGATTCATTCATTTTCAAAATAAAAATTTCATTCCATAAGGTACTAATATACTAATAAGTATCCCTGTTACAATCATCGTTACCGAGCCAATAGTTGCCTCTTTCTCTCCTTCTTTCACTAAGCGACTCACACCAATGATATGTGATGCACAGCCCATCCCAACTCCTTTTCCAATTGTACTTGTTATTCGAAAAAACTTAAGTGCCGTCGGTCCTATGATAGCACCTGTTATTCCTGCAACAACTACAAAACTAGCAGTCATAGATGGAATGCCACCAATTTGATCCGCTAATGAAATGGCAATAGGCATTGTCGCTAATTGTGGTAAAGTTGTTAATATAAGTTCCTTATCTATATTTAAAATTCCACCAATCACTACATTCATACTCGTTAAAGCCACTATACCTATCACTACGCCGATTAGTATCGCTAAAAAATTTTTCATAAGTATCTTTCGCTCTTTAAATAGAGGTATGGCTAACGCTACAATTGCAGGACTCAAAAAGCCTGAAAGAATGTCTCCCCCATTTTCCTTATACTCATGATGAGAAATACCAAATATCAAAAATAAACAAATCATAATTGCTGTAACTGTTAATACCGGTAACGTAAATGGAAACGTAAATTTTTTATATAACTTTGTCGCCAATAAATAAATTACTACAGTAATAATAATTAAGACCATTTGAATCGTGCACCTTGTCGATTTTATTTTTTTGATGTTACTAATAATTGACTTACATACCCTGAAACAATCAATGTTACTAAAGTACTTATAACAACTAGAAAGAACATAATACTACCCTTACTTAAAAGAAATGAGCCGTATTCCATTAACCCCGTCGTCGAAGGAATTAAAAATAAAGGTAAAAATACTATTAGCTTTTCTGCACCTATCTCAAACCATTTTAATGGCACAATGCGAGTGGAAAGAAGCAGAAAAAGAATTAACATTCCTATTAAACTTCCTGGCATAGATAGATGAAATACTTCCTGAATCCATACACCAACCAAACTAAACATATATAGCACTCCTACTTGAAGTAAAAGCGTCAAAAACTTCAATTGCTACTCCCCATTTCAATACCAAATTCCCACAATTTATTATTGAATCTCGTTTAATGTCTCTGCAAACCTTGTAATTCCAAGCTGAATTTGTTCTACATTCGCTCTGCCAAAAGTAAATCGGATATATTCACTTTTCGAACCTAGGACGCTTCCTGGGACAAATGCTACACCATTTTGTATAGATTCGCCTAGTAAATGATATTCATCAAACGTTCCTTGTACTTTGCACCATAAATGTATTCCGCCCTCGGGTATAAAAAATTCAACCTGGTCCCCTAATATTTCTTCAAGCTTTCTAATTAACTCATCTCTTCTTTGCTTCAGTTGTCCACGAAGCATCGTAATATGCGTATGAAAATCCTCTGATTCTAAAAATTGGTTCGCTACCCACTGTGTAAATACACTATGACCGAAATCAACTTGCTGCTTCGCATCTGCCAATCGCTCAATTACGCGCGTGGGGCCAATTACCCAACCAATCCGTAATCCTGATGCAACAATTTTTGATAATGAGCTTACATAAAGAACGTTTCCATTTTGATCCATCGATTTCAATGTTGGATTTACTTCTCCATTAAAAGAAGTCAAACTATACGGATCATCTTCTACAATCGGTATACCAAATTCAGAAGATAATTCTAAAACCTTTTTACGTCTTGCCAATGAAAGTACCGTTCCAGTTGGATTTTGATAATCCGGATTTAAAAACACCATACGAATGCGATGCTTTTTGTGCAAATTGATTAAGTCATCTGGATTCATACCATGCTGATTAACTGGTAAACGGAATATTTTTAAACCTGCTGATTTAAACATCGGAAGTGAATAACAATACGAAGGATCCTCAATTGCAATTGCATCGCCAGGTTTTAACAAACATTGAACGATAAGATTAAGTGCCTGCTGAGCTCCTGATGTAATAAGAATAGAACTTGAATCTGCTTCTATTTGTTTATATTGCTCGACATGTGCCGCAATTGTTTTTCGCAACATTTCATTTCCAAGTGGATGGTCATAACCGAGATTTTCCATAAATGTTTTCTCCGACAAAATTGTTCGAAATCTATCACTCGGAATTAATTCTGGTGACAATTCACCACTCGCTAAATTGATTAAATCATCTTTTTGTGTTTCCGTTCGAATTTGTTGAACGAGTGGTACATTAGGTAAGAACGATCCATCCTCAACATACCTCCCCCAGTTCGGTATTCGTTTATGTGACACACCCCATATGTCTGTATTCACCCGGGTGCCGCTTCCTTTTTGCCGTTCTACTACCCCAAGGGATTTTAATTCCTCATAAGCAGCTACTACCGTACTCCGGTTCACTTGTAACTTCTGTGCTAACATACGCTCAGAAGGTAATTTTCTATCAGAAGGGAATTCACCGGTAGAAATGCCTCTTTCAATGTAATCAGCAATTTGTTTATACACTGGTATCTTATCTGCACGATTCGGTTTCCATTCCATTTAGTTCCCTCCTCTCCAAGCTAGTGTCCTGAATTCATTAACAACAGTATTCACTGTAAAAATGGTATTAATCAAGCGCATGGTTTAAAAATACCTCAACCGTCACATTAAAATTAGTCGGCTGTTCTAAATAAGGCAAATGCCCACTATTCTTCAGCTCAACGAACATCACGTTTCTCAGGTGTTTTTCAAATTCTCTCACATACTTTTCCGGAACAAAATAATCATTCTCTCCTCGTATTATTAATACAGGACATGCAATATTAGAGAGGTATGGTCTTTGATCGTAATCAACTAATTCAGTAAATAGCCTTTGAATGTGCATCGGATGAATAGTTTGTAGGGATTGATGAAATCCTCGGACAATTGCATCATTATCTTCTACTCCCATCGCTCTCAATAACGTATCCGCCCAAGTTTTTCCTTTATCATGCAAGCTAAGTAAATCATATACTTCAAGTCGTTCTTTACGATCTGCCGGTTCTAAATAAGGAAATGCATTTACAACAATTAAGCTAGAAACAAAACTTGGATATTGAATGGCAAAATCGATACCGACTCTAGCCCCTTTTGAAAGACCGCAAATTGTTACTGATTTTAGCTTTAAATGATTACATAACCCATATAAAACATTTGAATATTCTTTAAAAGTAATTTCAATCCCTTCGGATTTCCCATGTCCAGGTAAATCGAGTGAGATTACTGTCCATCTTTCCTTGAAGTATTTTCTTTGGTATAACCAATTATTCGAATTCCCTCCAAGACCATGTAAAAACAATATGACAGGCCCCGATCCTTCTATATTGTAAAAAACCTTTCGATTCTTATATTCAAAATACATAATCATCACCTTCAGATGTAGCATCACATATTTTTATCTTTGAATGAATATATCCAAAACGGTTCTCTTTCTAACCACTCAACTGTGCCTGAAATACCGTCTTCATACTCTCTTTCCAGCTCATCCACTTTAGTTGTAAATTGTGATGCATGTGCTCGTAATGCTTCCAATTTTTTCGGAACATATTTTTTCACTTCATTTTTAAAAT
>Ga0209025_1001502_pt1 | contig 30072 bp, 25 predicted proteins | sample AraplaMF_Col_mLB_FD_184256 | JGI IMG/M metagenome (GOLD analysis project Ga0209025, IMG submission 184256) | Arabidopsis root microbial communities from the University of North Carolina, USA - plate scrape MF_Col_mLB (SPAdes) (version 2) | ecosystem: Host-associated > Plants > Roots > Endosphere... | reverse complement strand
AACTCGGCGATGAGGTCCATGCCCTTCAGGCCGGACTCGTTCTTCCAGCCCGCATTCCAGTCCATGCCCACGACGTCGCGCGAAGCCTCCGTCGCGTCAGTCGCGAGAAGGCCTGCATCGTCATCGTCGTCGTCGGTGTCATCGAAGAGAATACCGCCGTCAGGCAGCTTCTTTCCGTTCATTCATTTATCTCCGCCACGTCAGGGGTTTCCCAGCCAAGGTGCTGGCCGCCGTCAAGCGCGATCATTTGTCCGGTGACCGACGGCGTGTCGTAAAGAAAGCGAATCGTCCGGCCGAACTCATCCGGCGCAGGACCACGCTTTAATATAAGGCCGTCGATCTGCGCCTGAAAGTCCTCGGGCGCCTGTCTTTCGTTTTTGAAGGTCGGTCCTGGGCCGATGGCGTTGACCCGCACCCGCGGCGCGAAGCTCTGCGCCATGGTCTGCGTCGCGGTCCAGAGAGCCGATTTCGAAAGCGTATAGGAATAGAATCGCGGGTTGAGCGCAAGCACGCGCTGGTCGATGATATTGACGATTAGCCCGGATTTGTCAGAGGGCAGCTGTTCGACAAAGGCGGCGGCGATGAGGGAAGGGGCCCGCACATGCACCGCAAAATGTGCATCGAAAATTTCGGGATCGGGTGTTTCCGCCGAATCCTTCAGAAAAACCGAGGCATTGTTGACGACGACTCCAATCGGCCCGAGCGCTGAAGCGGCTTTTTCGACAAGCGCCATTGTTGACGCAGATTGTGTCAGGTCTGCCTGAACGGCTGCGGCCCTGCCACCTTTCTGCCTTATTTCGTTAGCGAATTCCTCCGCCTGTGCCATGGACCGGTTGGCATGCACTGCAATCGCAAAGCCATGCGCGGCAAGATCGCTTGCGATTGCACGGCCGAGCCGGCGGGCGGCTCCTGTTATCAAGACTGTCTTTTGTATATTCTCTCTCACGGCCAACCTGCATTTGCTCATATAACCCCTATGTGCGGGATATAGAGCCAAATCGCAAGCTGTTGCGCAGCCTCAAAAGAATTGGGTGATTTTCTATTTGAAATCTAATTTTGGTTTAATTTGAATATAACCAAGTTTAAAGGCGATATATTGTTGATTAGGCTTCTGTTAGGGTTAATAAAACCCTTGTGACATTTAGGCAACGTCTAATTCTAGTCACGTCTCTGCCCCAAACAATTCACATTTTGGCTCTTTGATCTCCGCATTCTCCCATCAAATTCTGTCTCCAGAGGGGCGATTAACCCGACGAATTATGCCGCGTCTGAAAACAATGTTTTGAGTGCAGAGCGGCCCTGAAAGGAGAATAACATGCGCATTTTCGTAGCAACCCTTATGGCTTCGACCATTGCAGCCGCCGGCTTTTCGGCTGCTCACGCCGCTGACGCCGTAAATGAAGTGCCGCAGGCACCGGTTTCCTACGACCAGCCTGCACCGGTCAAGGACTGGTCCGGCGCCTACCTCGGTGGTACCGTCAACTATGACTGGGGTCGTTTCAGCTCCAGCGACAACGGTCGCGATGCCAAGGGCTTCGGCGGCGGTCTGTACGGCGGTTACAACATGCAGAACGGCCAGATCGTTTACGGTGGTGAAGCCGACATCAATCTCGGCGACGAAAAGGGCTCTGCCGGTACGGTTGCTGGCCGCGCCGTCGAAGGCAAGCAGGGCGTCAACGGCTCGGTACGTGCCCGCGTCGGTTACGACATGAACCCGTTCCTGCTCTACGGCACGGCTGGTCTCGCAGTTTCCGACAACAAGGTGCGTGACGCGACCTCCAAGGACAGCGCCACCGCTCTCGGTTATACCGTTGGTGCGGGTGTAGAAGCCATGGTGACCGATAACATCACCGCTCGTCTGGAATATCGTTACAGCGACTACCAGAAGAAGGACTACAGCCTCGACTCCGGCGCGTTCTCGCGTGGTTACGACGATCATTCCGTCAAGGCCGGTATCGGCGTCAAGTTCTGATCCATCTCGGATCGATGAAAGAAAGGCCGGGGTCATGCCCCGGCTTTTTTGCTTTTGGGATTCGCCATCAGAAGTGATGCCCGACTGACGAAGCCGGGCATTCTGCTCGCCTGACCTCAGGCCGCAGCCTTCATTTCCGCATAGGCGTCAAAGCGCTTGCCGAAGATTTCCGGCCATGCCGCCAGCGCATCGCGTCCCTCGGCCCACTCGCCGGCAAAACGCAGGTCGAGATAACCGATCATCGCCGCGAGGGCGAAATGGCCGCCATGCAGTTTCTTGCCGGTGTTTGGCAGGTTGGCGTTCAGATGATCCAGTCCACGGACGACCTTGCTCCACTGCTTGTCGATCCACGGCTGGTGGATTTTGTCTTCCGGCCGAAAACGGCGCTCATAGACGATGGCGAGCAGGCAATCCATGATGCCGTCGCACAGCGCCTCCAAAATCTCGGCTTCGGTGCGCTTCTCGTTCTTCTTGGGGTAAAGCTTGCCGCCGGAAAGACGGTCGAGATAATGCATGATCGCGACACTGTCATAGACCGAACCTCCATCGTCCAGCAGCAGAACCGGGATTTTGCCGAGGGGATTATTGTCCATCAGTGTGGCCGGCTCGGCATTGGTGTCGACGCGGACCGAAGTGATGTCGATGTCGAGATGGCGCGCGGCCATGCGCACCTTGGCGGAATAGGGGGAGGCGGGCGAATAAAGCAGTTCCATGGTCGGGTCCTGTGGTTGATAGTTGCTCATCAGCGGATGGGGATGATTTCGGTGGTATTGGCGCGGCATCCCTTGCGGTCAAGCTCCGGGCAATCGCGGAATGTCAAATCCTTGTTGAGGCAGATGCGCACCTCCTCCAGCCGCCCGCCGCTGCAGCTGATCGAGATGCCGCGCTTCGACAGGCCTGGATTGGCCTCCGTGAAGGCGGTTTCGATCGCATCGGCGGAGAGCTTGGCGGCCTCGGCACCGGAGGCGATTCTTTGCGGTAACCGGACGGCGTCGAAGGCCGCTCGCGTTGCCGAGAAATAATCTCGCTGCGACAGGCCGGAGCAGGAGCCATGCTTGCGCCATTGATGGCCGATCAGACCCATGGACGGCATGATATCGAACAGGCTGCGGCCGAGCGCGTCCGGAACCCGGTCCGGTTCGCTGCTTCGGCAGAATTCGGGGTAGCCGTCATCGTTCTGCGGCCAGAGCCCGTGCACGACGAAACCGTAACGCCTGTCGCCACCGCATTGCTGCCGATTGCCCGCTCCTTCTGGACTGGCGCAGAATGCAGGAGACCAAGACAACGACAGCACGTAAAAATCAAAACCCGTTCCCTGCGGAGCTGGCTTCCTGTCCGGATTTTGCTGGTTTCTATTCTGTTGCGGACCGCCTGCGGGCGGCGGATGAGCCGTCGTTTGCCGGTCGGTCGCGGGTCCCTTTGAGGCGGGTTTTTCCTGCGCGAGCCATAGCGCTGCAAGCGACAGAAGACCCAGGGCGATGAAACCCGCGTAACGTTTCATTCCGTGCATGTTCCCCGGAAAATGGACCAGCTTCCATCGCCCTTGGGCGACGCTCCGGTGTTACATAAATTTGTGAACGAGGCAAACGGGCAAAAAGGTTGAAAGCTTCGCCGCATAACGAATAGAGTCGAGCGAATCTTCCGCTGAAGACGGAGGAGGGGATAAGGCCAGGCTGGAGGAAATAGGCGGCATGACCGCATGAAATTCAAAAAATACATCTGGCCCATTGTTGGTTTCGCGACGATCGGTTTTTCCGCCTGGTTGCTTTTCCACGAGCTGCGTGGCCTGTCGCTGGATGATCTCTGGGACAGCCTGAAAGCCATTCGCATCCGGGATTGGTTTTGCTCGGGCCTTGCAACCCTGCTGGCCTATGCAGCACTTGCCGGTTACGACCGGATCGCGCTGCAGCATCTCGGCCGCAAGGTGAACTGGTTGTTCATTACGCTCACCTCCTTCACCACCTACGCGCTGTCCCACAATGTCGGCGCGTCGGTCTTTTCAGGCGCTGTGGTGCGGTACCGCGCTTATACGTCCAAGGGGCTGAGTGTCGCGGAAGTGGGCGTCCTTGTCGGCCTCTGCTCCTTCACCTTCCTCATCGGCACGATCATGCTCATAGGCCTTGTGCTGCTGTATGAGCCCGACATCACCGAACGCTTCACAGGCATTCTTCCCGTCGAAGCCTCCACGACAACCGGTGTGCTGCTGCTTCTCATCGTCGGCCTTTATGTCCTCGGAAGCCTGCTTCGGCTGAAGCCGCTGAAAATCGGCTCCTTTGTGCTGCCATACCCCGCGCCGACGCTTGTTGCGCAGCAACTGGTCATCGGCCCCATTGAGCTGATCGGCGCGGCGGGCATCATCTATTTCGCGCTGCCGGAGGCAGGAAATCCCGGTTATATGGTCATTCTCGGCATATTTCTGGTGTCGTTCTCGGCGGCGCTCATCTCGCACGCGCCGGGCGGCCTGGGGGTGCTGGAACTGGTCTTCGTCACCGGTCTGCCGGATATGAATCCGGCGGATGTCATCGCTGCACTTCTGGTCTTCCGGCTGTTCTACCTCATCATTCCCTTCATCATGGCCCTGTTCGTGATCCTGTTCTTCGAACGGTCACAGCTTGCGCAGGCGCAGAGGCGGGAAGGGCTGAGATAGATTCTCAATCCTCTGCCGGCTTTTCCTCGCCGCGTAGCCAGAACGCGCGCTGCGATGCGAACCTGTCCTGCGCCAGCGCCGTCTTGAGGTAGGGCAGCAGCACATGCAGCTCTTCCTTCAGCGTATAGGGCGGGTTGACGATGATGAGGCCGGAGCCGCTCAGGCCGTCCAGCCTGTCGCTTCTGACGGAGAGTTCCGCACACAGCATCTTCGGAATCTCGAAGGATTGCAGCCGCTCGTGAAAATCCTTGATCGGCGCGCCTTTCTTCAGCGGATACCACAGGCAATAGGTGCCGGTGGAAAAGCGGCGATAGGCCCTGTTCAAACCATCGGCCAGCCGCTGATATTCGTTCTCCAACTCAAACGGCGGATCAACGAGAACGAGGCCGCGCTTTTCCTTGGGCGGCAGATGCGCGCCGAGCGACAGCCAGCCATCCAACTCGGTGACTCGCACCTGATAATCGCCCTCGAACAGCCGTGCCAGGGCGCGGCTGTCATCCGGGTGCAGTTCCATGGCCGAAAGCCGGTCCTGCGGGCGAAACAGCATGCGTGCAAGTTTCGGCGAGCCGGGATAGAATTTTACGCCGCCTTCGGGATTGAGTTCCTTCACCGCCGCAAGATAGGGCTCCAGCAATTCGGCAATGGGCGCTGGCAGATCACCCTCCATCAGCTTGCCGATGCCGGTCTGCCATTCGCCCGTCTTCTGCGCCTCTTCGGAGGTGAGGTCGTAGAGGCCAATGCCGGCATGGGTATCCAGCACCCGAAATGCCTTGTCCTTGTTCTGCAGGTAGCGCACGAGGCGGGCGAGAACGGCATGTTTGAGGACATCCGCGAAATTGCCGGCGTGATAGATGTGGCGGTAGTTCATGAATATGTCTCGCTTGCCGTTTCTCCGGGCGAATGGCCAGGATGAATATTCTTGATGGACGTCACTTCGGCCTTTTTGCCGCATCCTTGATGCAATATACAAAAGACATGAACGTTGCGACCCCGATTTCCGCTGAAAAAGCCGCCCTGAAGACCGAAGTCCGCATCGGACACACGGTCTGCCCGCATGACTGTCCGAGCGCCTGCGCGCTGGAGGTCGATATCAATGCCGATGGCCGCATCGGCCGTGTACGTGGCGCCAATGCCAACACCTACACCGCCGGCGTCATCTGCGCCAAGGTGGCGCGGTATTCCGAGCGCATCTACCACTCCGGCCGTTTGCTGACGCCGAAGCGCCGCAAGGGCGCAAAGGGCGCGGGCGACTGGCAGGAGATTTCCTGGGAAGCGGCGCTGGACGAGGTGGCCGACGCTTTCGTCAAGGCAGAAGCCCGGCACGGTGCGGAGGCCATCTGGCCCTATTTTTACGCCGGCACGATGGGGCAGGTGCAGCGCGATTCCATCGAGCGCCTGCGCCACGCCAAGAAATATTCCGGGTTTTTCGGCTCGATCTGCACCAACATGGCCTGGACCGGTTATGTGATGGGCACCGGCGCCCTGCGCGGCCCCGATCCGCGCGAGATCGCCAAGGCCGATGTCGTCGTTATCTGGGGCACCAATGCCGTAGCGACCCAGGTCAATGTCATGACCCATGCGGTCAAGGCCCGCAAGGAACGCGGCGCGAAGATCGTCGTTGTCGATATCTACGACAATCCGACCATGAAACAAGCGGATATGCGCCTCGTCGTCCGTCCCGGCACGGATGCCGCACTGGCCTGCGCCGTCATGCACATCGCCTTCCGCGACGGTTATGCCGACCGCGATTACCTGGCGCGCTTCGCCGACGACCCGGCGGGGCTTGAAGCACATCTGAAGTCGAAGACGCCGCAATGGGCATCCGAGATCACCGGTCTTTCCGTTGATGAGATCGAGGCTTTCGCGCGGCTTGTCGGCACGACGAAGAAGACCTTCTTCCGGCTTGGATATGGTTTCGCACGTCAACGCAACGGCGCGGTCGCCATGCATGCAGCGCTTTCGATCGCCACTGTCCTGGGCTCCTGGCAATATGAAGGCGGCGGCGCATTCCACAACAATGGTGATATCTTCCGGCTCAACAAGGCGGAGCTGATGGGAACAGCCTATGCCGACCCCGAGGTGCGCCAGCTCGACCAGTCGCAGATCGGCCGCGTGCTGACGGGGGACGCCGACGCGCTGCGCCACGGCGGCCCGGTGACGGCGCTTCTCATCCAGAATACCAATCCCGTCAATGTCGCGCCCGAACAGCGGCTGGTGAAGCAGGGTTTCCGGCGCGATGATCTTTTCGTCGCCGTGCATGAGCAGTTCATGACGGAAACGGCCGAGCTTGCCGATATCGTGCTGCCGGCCACCATGTTCCTCGAACATGACGACCTCTACCGCGCCGGCGGCCAGAACCACATTCTGCTGGGGCCCAAGCTGGTGGAGCCGCCAGAAACGGTGCGAACAAATCTCTTCGTCATCGAGGAGCTGGCCAAGCGTCTTGGTGTCGATCATATGCCCGGTTTCGGCCTCTCCGCCCGCGAGCATGTCGACCGAATGCTTAAAGCCAGCGGCTGGGGCGACTTCGACACGCTGGCCGAAGAGAAATGGATCGATGCGCAGCCGCCCTTCGAGGTGGCGCATTATATCGAGGGTTTCGGTTACAGCGATGGCAAATTCCGTTTCAGTCCGGATTGGGCAACCGGGCCTTCTCCCAACAAGCCACCGAAGAACATCGGCGTGATGGGTCCGGTGTCGGCGTTTCCGAAATTCCCGGATCAGGTCGATGTCATCGAGGTTGCGGATGCGGACCATCCCTTCCGGCTGGCGACATCGCCGGCGCGCAATTTCCTGAATTCCACCTTCGCGGAAACCAAAACCTCCGTGCAGAAGGAAGGCCGACCGGAATTGATGATCTGCCCTGAAGATGCGGCCATCAACGGCATTTCTGATGGCGATATTGTCAGCATCGGCAACGGGCGCGGCGAGGTCCGGCTTCACGCGAAGATTGTTGAGGGCGCAAGGCCGGGCGTTTTGATTGCCGAGGGACTTTGGCCGAACAGGGCGCATCTGGACGGCGAGGGCATCAATGTGCTGACCGGTGCCGACGCCGTCGCCCCCTATGGCGGCGCGGCTTTTCACGACAACAAGGTGTGGCTGCGCAAGAGCTGACGGAAGATTTTGAATGACGAAGTTCGACAAGGTTAAAATTGAAATTCTGAAAGACGAAACGCTTTCAAAAAACTGGTATCACCTGCGCAACATCACCTACAATTACACCAATTCGCGTGGTGAAACGAAAGCCATCAGGCGCGAAGCCTATGACCGTGGCAACGGTGCGACGATTCTGCTTTTTGATCCTAGACGCCAGACGGTTGTCCTGGTGCGGCAGTTTCGGATGCCGGCCCATGTGAACGGTCATGACGGCTGGCTCCTTGAGGCGCCGGCTGGCCTGCTGGACGGCGATAACCCGGCCGAGGCCATCCGCCGTGAGGTGACAGAGGAAACGGGCTATGTCGTGAGGGACGTGCGGTTCCTGTTCAAGTCGTTCATGTCTCCCGGCTCCGTGACCGAGATCATTCATTTCTTCGCCGCGATTGTCGAATCCTCGGATCGTGTCGAAGAGGGTGGCGGTGCGGCCCATGAGGACGAGGATATCGAGGTCGTGGAAATTCCGCTGGACGATGCCATGAAGATGGTTGAGACGGGCGAAATCTGCGACGGCAAGACGATCATGCTGCTGCAATGGGCGGCGTTGAACCGTGCCTCCCTGACAGCCTGAGATTTCATCATCTTTCGGAGGCTCCCATGAACGTGTCGCTTTTAAAGTCGCCAGCTGCCGAGACTGACCGGATCCGGCTGGTGGAAAAGGAAACCGTCTGGAAGGGCTTCGTGCATCTGCAGAAGCTCGTTTTCGACCAGCGCATGCCTGACGGCAAGACGATCCGTATCGTGAGGGAGGTCCATGATCACGGCATCGCCGCCGCCATTCTCCTTTATGACCAGAAACGCGACAGCGTGGTCATGGTGCGCCAGTTTCGCCCTGCCGCTTTCGTCAACGGCGACCAGACCTTCATGATCGAAGTTCCGGCAGGGCTTCTCGATGGTGATGATGCCGCCGATGCAATCCGCCGTGAGGCAATGGAAGAATCCGGTTACGCCGTCGAAAAGGTTGAATACCTCTTCGACATGTATGCCAGCCCCGGCACGCTGACGGAAAAGGTCAGCCTCTTCGTCGCCCGCATCGATCTCGACATGCAAGCCGGCAGCGGCGGCGGGCTGGAGGATGAAGGCGAGGATATCGAGGTTCTGACCTACGGTCTCGACGAGGCCTTCGGAATGATCGCTTCAGGGGAGATCACGGATTCCAAGACGATCATTCTACTGCAATGGGCGATGTTGAACCGTCTGGCTTTGAGCAAGCTTTAGACGAAGACCATGTTCTCCAGCTTCGCTGCCGCCGCGAGCGTCTTGTCAAGAGTTGCGAGAGGCGCGTGATGCGTGATCGCAAGCGGGGTGCGGAAGTAAACTTGGTCAAGACGTTGGCCAAGCAGGAAGAAACTCATACTGACTTCATGCAGCTCTCTCTCTTGTCAGAACCGTCCCTTCACGCCAGCGCTGACAAAAAGCGACTGCATGTCGCCGCCGCCCGCATTGTCGTAAACCGTACTGCTGCCGCCTCCGAAGGATGTCGCGGTTTTGTCACCCCTACCGAAGCTCGTATATTCGTAAGCGCCGTCCAGATAGATGGAGGCATTTTCTGTCAGGTCATAGGCGATACCTGCCTTTGCTCCGAACATGCCGCCAATATCGAATTTATCGGCGAAGCGGATGGACCGCATCCAATGGTCGTCGGTTGCCTTGGCATACACCATCGCGCCGCCTTCCACTCCGGCGTTCAGCGACCAGTTGCCAAATTTGCGTCCGCCGGTCAGGTTGCCGTAAAATACCGGGATTTGCTGCCGGTAGGTAATCGCCTTTTCACCGTTGCCAAAATCCCCGACGTAATTTCGAAAGCCGCGCCAGCTATAAATGTAACTCCCGCCGTAGGACGACCATTGTACGTCAGTGTAACGAAAACCTATGCCCGCGCTGAGATGTTGCAGCGGGTCTTCCAGGAGAGTGCGGTTGAGTTCGATACTGCCGGTCAGGTAATGATCAAGCCGCGTGTCACCATGCTGCGAACGGTCGCTCCACCCTTCCTTGGATGTGTCTCTGTAATAGGGATAAAGCCAGTCATAGTCGGTCATGTAGCCGTCACCGGAAAAGCCGATGCGCCCTTCGGTCTTGACCCGCCAATCGGGCGCAAGCTCCAGACCGAGCGATCCGCGCAGGGCCATGGCATTCGTTGTTTTCCAATCGAGTTGACTGTTTTTATGACTGCCGTTGTAAAAGGTTTCCGTTGCCTTGATGTTGAGAACGCCTGCATCCAGTGACGCAGTAACATTGCCCGGTTCCGCCAGTGCTGGAGCAACTATGCTGACGGCCAAAGCGGCCGAGAACGGCAGTGAATATCTTGAAAATGGCATAATCGCTCCTGAATGACCGGAGGGCCTGAAATGGAGGCCGTTGACGCCATTAAAGATGATTATGGTAAATGATCAGTTTATACTGAAAAAATTTGAAGATTTATGTTTAGAAAAACCGAAATTATGAAAAGGATATCAGGCTGTTATTTGCGGCTTTGATGTCGTTGACCGAATAAATAGTCTTGGCGCCATCCATCCGCACCTTGCCCTCGGCAAGCAACTTCAAAGTCAGCGGATAAAGCTGGTGCTCCACGGTCAGGATGCGGGCGGCGAGCGTTTCGGCCGTGTCATCGGAAAGCACCGGCACCGCGCCTTGCGCGATGGTTGGGCCTTCATCCATGCCTTCGGTGACGAAATGCACCGTGCAGCCGGAAATCTTCATGCCGCTGTCGATGGAGCGCTGATGGGTGTGGAGGCCGGGAAAAAGCGGCAGCAGGGAAGGGTGGATATTGATGATGCGGCCCTCATACGGGGCAATGAAATCCCCTGAGATCAGCCGCATGTAACCCGCGAGACAGATGATATCAGGCGCAATCTCACCAAGAGCGGCCAGAATGGCGCCTTCATGTTCGGCCTTGCTGCCATAGGTTTTGCGTTCGAAGACCAGCGTCGGGATACCCAGATCCCGCGCCTTCTCAAGGCCGCCCGCAGACGCCTTGTCCGAGATCACGCAGGCGATTTCAGCCGGAAAATCCTTCGCCTGACAGGCCTTGGCCAGCGACACCATGTTGGAGCCGCTGCCGGAAATGAAAACGACGACACGTTTACGGCCGGACGACAAGGCGGCGCTCATCATAGGCCAAGAGTGCCCTTGTAGATCGTGCCATGCGCGCCTTCTTCGCGGGCGACCATGCGGCCGAGCGGGAAGACGGTCTCGCCTTCGGCGGTGAGCGCGTTTGTAACCTTTTCCGCATTTTCAGCAGAAACCACGACGATCATGCCGACGCCGCAGTTGAAGGTGCGCAGCATTTCATTGGCTTCGACACCGCCGGTTTTCGCAAGCCAGGAGAAGACGGCCGGAACCTTGATTGCGCCAAGATCGATCTCGGCAGCGAGATGCTTCGGCAGAACGCGCGGAATATTCTCCGGGAAACCGCCGCCGGTAATATGCGCCAGCGCCTTCAGCGCGCCGGTCTCGCGGATCGCCTTCAAAAGCGGCTTTACATAAATGCGGGTCGGTGTGAGCAGGGCTTCGCCCAGCTTCTTGCCATCGGCGAAGGGGGCGGGCGCGTCCCAGTCGAGCCCGGAGATCGATACGATCTTGCGCACCAGCGAGAAGCCGTTGGAGTGGACGCCGGAAGAGGAGAGGCCGAGAATGACATCGCCCTCGGAAATATCGCCGGCTGGCAGCAGCTGACCACGTTCGGCCGCACCCACGGCAAACCCGGCAAGATCGTAATCGCCATCCGAATACATGCCCGGCATCTCAGCGGTCTCACCGCCGATCAGCGCACAACCGGATTCGCGGCAGCCCGCGGCAATCCCGGAAACTATGGCGGCGCCCTGATCGGGGTCGAGCTTGCCGGTCGCGAAATAATCGAGGAAGAACAGCGGCTCGGCACCCTGCACCACGAGATCGTTGACGCACATGGCGACGAGATCGATGCCGACGGTATCGTGATAGTTAGCGTCGATGGCGATCTTCAGCTTGGTGCCCACGCCGTCATTCGCGGCCACCAGAACCGGGTCGGTGAAGCCTGCGGCTTTCAGGTCGAACAGGCCGCCGAAGCCGCCGATTTCGCCGTCTGCACCGGGACGTCGCGTGGAGCGCACCGCCGGTTTGATCTTTTCGACCATCAGGTTGCCGGCGTCGATATCCACACCCGCATCACTATAGGTAAGACCGTTCTTGCCCGACTGGCTCATGGCTCTCGTCTCCGCTGGTTCCTTTGGCGTCGCCATTCGCACGGGACGGGGCCCGATGCAAGGGTTTGAGTGCCAAAAGCTCCTGATTTTAACGGCTTTGGCGTTTGAAAACCCCGGCGTTCAACAGCATTTGCCGCGGTGAGGCAAAGACGGGACCAGGCATGCGGCATCGACAGCCCCTGCGGCGCGGTCCACACCTTTGCCGCCGCAGTCTTGACCATATGCCCACGCCCATCCTATCTCCATGATCCTGGATGACGATGCGGCGACAAAAGGATGAATGAATGCAACCCCATGTGAGCGGTACCAATCTTCGCCGACAGGTGTTTTTCTGGATCGGCGTGCTTGTCGTCTTTATCCTTTTTCTCATGGTCTTCAGCTCCATCCTTCTGCCTTTTGTGGCGGGCATGGCGCTCGCCTATTTTCTTGATCCGGTTGCCGACTGGCTGGAGCGGCGCGGCCTCAGCCGATTGATGGCGACCGTTGTTATCCTCGTCTCCTTCGTGCTTTTGTTTGCCCTGTCGCTCATCATCATCATTCCGCTGATTGCCGCCCAGGCGTCGGAATTCATCACGCGCATTCCGCAATATATTTCTTCGCTCCAGCAACTGATCGCCGGTGCCGACACCAATCTTCTGCCGGATTGGGTGAGCAGCCAGATCGACGCGGTAAAGGAAAATTTCTCAAAGCTGCTGACCGAAGGCGCGGGCTTCATCGGCACGCTTCTGACCCAGATCTGGAATTCCGGCAAATCGCTTGTCGATGTGGTGTCCCTGCTGGTCGTGACACCCGTTGTCGCCTTTTATCTGCTGCTCGACTGGGACCGCATGATCGACAAGGTCGACAGCTGGATCCCGCGTGATTATGTGCACACCGTACGACAGATCGCCCGCGACATGGACAAGACCATTGCCGGCTTCGTGCGGGGGCAGGGGTCGCTCTGCCTGATCCTTGGCGTTTATTACGCGGTTGGCCTGTCGTTGGTGGGCCTCAATTTTGGCCTGCTGATCGGCCTTTTCTCCGGCCTCATTAGCTTCATTCCCTATATCGGCTCCATGGTCGGCCTCATTCTGGCCGTTGGCGTCGCGCTGGTGCAGTTCTGGCCGGATTATATCTACGTCATCCTGACACTCGCCGTGTTCTTTTCCGGCCAGTTCATCGAGGGCAACATCCTTCAGCCGAAGCTGGTCGGCAGCAGCGTGGGCCTGCATCCGGTCTGGCTCATGTTTGCCCTCTTCGCCTTTGGTGCGCTCTTCGGTTTTGTCGGGCTTCTGGTCGCCGTGCCGGCCGCGGCAGCAGTTGGCGTGCTTGTTCGCTTCGCTCTGTCGCGGTATCTTGAGAGCGACCTTTACCACGGGCACGCCGCCAATCTTCCATGGGACGCAAATCCGGCGCTGGAAGAGGCGGAGAAACCCTCCGGCAAAGCTGACTCTCAGAGCTGACGATGACTGACCCGATCAAAACCGACAACGCCCGGTCGAAGGCCGAGCAGCTGCCGCTCGCATTCTCGCACCAGTCCGCTTCCGGCCGGGATGATCTCCTGGTCTCGGCTTCGCTGGAGGCTGCCGTCAGCCTTGTCGATGAATGGCCCAACTGGCCGTCACCGGTGGTGGTGCTGGCCGGGCCGCCGGGCTCGGGAAAATCGCATCTCGCCAATATCTGGAAAAACATCAGCGAGGCCCGCGACATCCATCCGACAGCCGGAGGCGATGCGGCGCGTGCGGCCGAAACCGGGCCGGTTCTATTCGAGGATGCCGACCGGCGCGGTTTTGACGACACCGAACTGTTTCATGTCATCAACAGCGTGCGCCAGAACGGAACGACGCTTCTGATGACCAGCCGGCAATGGCCCTCCGCGTGGCCGGTGACGCTGCCGGACCTTCGCTCGCGCCTGAAGGCCGTCACGATTGTGGAGACCGGAGAGCCGGATGAGGGGCTTCTGGCGCAGGTGCTGGTAAAACTCTTCGCCGACCGGCAGCTTTACATGGATGACAAACTCATAGGCTACATCGTCAACAGAATGGAGCGTTCGCTCGACACGGCGCAGACGATCGTTGACAGAATAGACCGGCTCGCCCTGGCGCGCGCAACGAGAATTACCCGGCCGCTGGTGGCGGAAGTTCTCAACGCGATGGACAATGCGGCCCCCGGCGAGTTCGACGTCGATTGACTGTCACAGTTCCGTCGTCAAACTGTTATACGGGCAAGAAGGACGATCGCGCGATGCAGCAGGATCACGGGACGGAAATTGGTCAGGGGACGGAACACGGAATGGACGCTATCGCGCAGGAAGACTTCAACAGGGTTCAGCCGACGGAAGGCGAAAGCCTCTGGGACAGCCCGGCGCGTTTCATTAACCGCGAGTTTTCCTGGCTCCAGTTCAACCGGCGCGTCCTCGAAGAAACGCTGAACACCGATCATCCTCTTCTGGAGCGGCTGCGTTTCCTGTCCATCTCTGCGGCCAATCTCGATGAGTTCTTCATGGTCCGCGTCGCCGGTCTTGAAGGCCAGGTGCGCCAGAAAATCACCGTCAAGACGCCTGACGGCAAGACCCCAGCCGAGCAGCTGGAAGACATCCTGAAGGAAATCGACAATCTGCAGATGGAGCAGCAGGCATCGCTTGCCGTTCTGCAGCAATATCTCGCCAAGGAAGAAATCTTCATCGTGCGGCCTGCCGCTTTGTCGGACGCCGACCGCACGTGGCTGGAAACCGAGTTCGAAGACCGGATCTTTCCGGTCCTGACGCCGCTGTCCATCGACCCCGCGCATCCGTTCCCCTTTATCCCCAATCTCGGCTTCTCTATGGGGCTGCAGCTCGATAGCGTAAACGGCCGCGAGCCTATGACGGCGCTTCTGCGCCTGCCGCCTGCGCTGGATCGCTTCGTGCGGCTGCCGGACGACAAGAACGCCATCCGCTACATCACGCTTGAAGATGTGGTCGGCCTGTTCATCCATCGGCTTTATCCGGGTTATACCGTTCGTGGCTTCGGCACCTTCCGCATCATCAGAGACAGCGATATCGAAGTTGAGGAAGAGGCCGAAGATCTGGTCCGCTTTTTCGAAAGCGCGCTGAAGCGGCGTCGCCGCGGCTCGGTGATCCGCATCGAAACCGATAGCGAGATGCCGCAGTCGCTGCGCCAGTTCGTGGTGCATGAGCTTGGCGTGCCGGACAATCGCGTCGCGGTTCTGCCTGGGCTTCTGGCGCTCAACACCATCTCGGAAATCGTGCGCGCTCCCCGCGACGACCTGAAATTCGAGCCCTACAATGCCCGTTTTCCTGAGCGCGTGCGCGAACATGCGGGCGATTGCCTTGCCGCCATCCGCGAAAAGGACATGGTGGTTCACCATCCGTATGAAAGCTTCGACGTGGTGGTGCAGTTCCTCCTGCAGGCGGCGCGCGATCCCGAAGTGCTCGCCATCAAGCAGACGCTTTACCGCACCTCCAATGACAGCCCGATCGTTCGTGCGCTGATCGATGCGGCGGAAGCTGGCAAGTCGGTGACGGCGCTGGTCGAACTCAAGGCGCGTTTCGACGAGGAAGCAAATATCCGTTGGGCGCGCGATCTGGAGCGTGCCGGTGTGCAGGTCGTGTTCGGCTTCATCGAACTCAAGACACACGCCAAGATGTCGATGGTGGTGCGTCGCGAAGACGGCAAGCTCAGAACCTATTGCCACCTCGGCACGGGCAACTACCACCCGATCACGGCCAAGATTTACACCGACCTTTCCTTCTTCACCTGCAATCCGAAGATCGCCCACGACATGGCGAATATCTTCAATTTCATCACGGGTTATGGTGAGCCGGAAGAGGGAATGAAGCTGGCGGTTTCGCCCTACACCCTGCGCCCCCGCATCCTCAAGCATATCCATGAAGAGATCGCGCATGCCAAGAATGGCGCGCCGGCGGCGATCTGGATGAAGATGAATTCGCTGGTCGACCCTGAAATCATCGACGCGCTTTACCTTGCAAGCGCTGCCGGCGTTGAGATCGATCTCGTTGTGCGCGGCATCTGCTGCCTGCGCCCGCAGGTGCCGGGACTGTCGGATAATATCCGCGTCAAATCCATTGTCGGCCGGTTCCTGGAGCACAGCCGCATCTTCTGCTTCGGCAACGGTTTCGGCCTGCCGTCTGACAAGGCGCTGGTCTATATCGGCTCGGCAGACATGATGCCGCGCAACCTGGATCGGCGCGTGGAAACGCTGGTTCCGCTGACCAATCCCACCGTGCATGAGCAGGTTCTTTCACAGATTATGCTGGGCAATCTCATTGACAACCAGCAAAGCTACGAGATACTTGCGGACGGAACGTCGAGGCGCATCGAGGTGCGTAAAGGCGAAGAACCGTTCAACGCGCAGCACTATTTCATGACCAATCCCAGCCTTTCCGGACGTGGTGAAGCCCTGAAATCCAGTGCGCCCAAATTGATTGCCGGGTTGATTTCGTCCCGCAAGAAACAGGCTGAATGACTCGATCAGAAGCACAGGGGCGGCTGACCGGCCTTGCCCCCGTTTCCGTCATAGATATTGGTTCGAACTCCGTTCGTCTCGTCGTATATGAAGGTCTGTCCCGCGCGCCAGCGGTGCTGTTCAACGAAAAGGTCCTGTGCGGCCTCGGCAAGGGGCTGGCGCTGACGGGGCGCATGCATGAGGAAGGCGTCGAGCGCGCGCTGAAGGCGCTGAAACGCTTCCATGCGCTTTCCGAGCAGGCTCAGGCGCAGCAGCTTTATGTGCTGGCGACTGCCGCCGCGCGTGAGGCGGAGAACGGTCCTGATTTCATCCGGGAGGCTGAAGCCATCCTCGGTTGCGAGATCGAGGTCCTGTCGGGTGAGAAGGAAGCGCTTTATTCGGCCTACGGCGTAATCAGCGGTTTTCACGATCCCGATGGCATTGCCGGGGACCTTGGCGGTGGCTCGCTGGAACTCATCGACATCAAGGGCAAGAGCTGCGGCGAGGGCATCACCCTGCCGCTCGGTGGCCTACGTCTGTCGGAACAGTCTGACGGGTCGCTCGAAAAAGCGGCTGCGATTGCCCGCAAGCATGTGAAGAATTTCACCAAGCTTCTGGCAGCAGGCGAGGGGCGCACCTTTTACGCCGTCGGCGGCACCTGGCGGAACATGGCCAAGCTGCACATGGAAATTTCCGGTTACCCGCTGCATATGATGCAGGGTTACGAGTTGCCGCTGGAAGAGATGCTGAATTTCCTCGAGGAGGTCATCGTCTCCCGCGACAGCAAGGATCCCGCATGGCAGGCGGTGTCCAAGAACCGTCGCTCGCTTCTGCCATTCGGCGCCATCGCCATGCGCGAAGTCCTACGGGCGATGAAACCGGCGAAAATCGCTTTTTCTGCACAGGGCGTGCGCGAGGGCTATCTTTATTCGCTGCTCTCCGAAACCGAACAAAATGCGGACCCGCTTCTGGTCGCTGCCGATGAGCTTGCCATTCTGCGCGCCCGTTCGCCCGAACATGCGCGCGAACTGGCGGACTGGAGCGGACGAACCTTCCCGGTCTTCGGGGTCGAGGAGACGGAAGAAGAAAGCCGCTACCGTCAGGCAGCCTGCCTGCTCGCCGATATCAGCTGGCGCGCGCATCCGGACTATCGCGGATTGCAGGCGCTCAATATCATCGCCCATTCGTCATTCGTGGCGATCACCCATCCTGGCCGCGCCTACATAGCGCTCGCCAATTATTACCGCTTTGAAGGCCTCAACGACAATGGCGTGACGGAACCGCTCGCCGTGATGGCCGGCGAACGTCTTCAGGAACTTGGCAAGTTGCTGGGCGGCCTGCTGCGGGTGGTTTATCTTTTCTCCGCATCGATGCCGGGTGTCGTCGATCACCTGAAATTCCGCAAGTCCGACAATCCCGATCTCGATCTCGAATTTGTGGTTCCGCATGATTATTGCGATTTCGCCGGCGAGCGGCTGGACGGGCGTTTACAGCAACTGGCGAAGCTGACGGGGAAGAGACTGGCCTTCGTGTTCGAGTAAGCCGACACAATACAGCCGTAAATTTATCCGTACTCATCTCAATTTTTGAGGTGATGTATATTTATGAAAATTATCAGGTGGACCGTGCCGATCGTCATCGGCGTGATTGCTCTCTCGGCTTTTTCGGGAGCGCGCATGAATAGCATGTCCGAGCGTTACCAGCGCGGTGATTTTCCGCTGGCCGACATTTCCACATTTGAAACGAATGACATGAAGATAACACTCGAACGCTATAACAGTCACCCACTATTGGCAGAATACAAACGGTTCGTGACGGTGGAGCGCCACAATGGCGAGTCGCTTAGAACCGAAATCGGCTCCGACCCAGGCGGCGGCGAACGGGTGGACGTGTGCGAAACGTCGGATGGCAACATCCTGTTTGAAGATCGATTCATGTCGCATATTTTGTCAGGTGCAGGTGAGGTACGCGAAATCAGCTCTGCATCGGCTTTTCGCATAAACCCGGACGGTTCGCTTGATCAACTGATCAAACCGGACGCCACGCCTCTCTGTGTCCGAAAGCTCGGCCGGTTCGATTTCGGTAAAGACGGAGCATATGGCTTTCAAAGAAATGAAGGGCGCATCTAGAGTCGCGGCGGCTGAAAAAGATCCGCCGCCACGACTGACTGTGTTACTTCGCGTCAAGTAAATCCTTGACCTCAAGCAGGACAAATTCATTGTCGTCAGCCTTGTCCAGGGCGCGGCCGGCCGAGAAGGGCAGGTTGTTGTCATTGCCGACGAGGATATGCGTGGCATCGACGCGGTCGACATTCTCGATGGTGACGAAAGGCATGTCGTAGTAACCATTGCCGCCGCCCTGACGCTTCTTGTTGTCAGGGTCGGAGATTTTCAAGAGATCGATGTAGCCGATCTTGCGCGCGGCCTTGCCGACATTGGCGTCATTGAACTCGATCTTGTAGATGCGCTTCACCTTGGAGGGCACGGCAAAGCAGTTTGCTTCCGGCTTCTTCGGGTCGGCGCAGGCCTTGTCGGCGGTGCCGGCGCCATTGTCGCGTTCGATCACCAGTGCGGTGCTGTCATCAAGCATGTTGAAGTCGCCAATGGCTTCGCCACCCTGCGCCAGCGGATAAAGCCAGGTGCGGCCGGTCCATTCCTTCCTGGCGGTGTCGAGTTCGATGATGCGCAGGGCGGTTGGGCCATCTTCGGTCTTCTCCACCTGGCCGTCGGCCATGTAAAGCGGGCCTTCCAGAAGGCCGTAGAGCTTGGATCCGTCCCTGGAGAGCGCCATGCCTTCATAACCGCCAGAGCGTTTCAGGTTGAAGGCCGGCATTTTCTGCGCGGGGTTGCCGGGCAGAGCAAGCGTCGGATGATCCGGAGACTTCACCTCGATGTCGCCTGCCTTGGTGGAGATCACGTCGGTCAGCTTGCCGTCACGGGTGAATTTCAGGATGTAGGGGCCGAATTCCTCGCCAACCCAGAAACCATCGGCAACCGGCTGAATCGATTCGACGTCGAAATCGGCGCCCGTCAGGTAACGCTTGCTCGAGCCTTCGAGGACGATGGGGAAGGGCGCCTTCATGTCAGGGTCTGAGAGGAATACGGTCTCGAGCGCGTCAACCTTGCCGGCGTCCCAGTCGAACTTCAGATGGTGAAGCATCAGCATGGCGTCGCTGGAGTTAAGCTTGGAACCGAAACCGTTGTCGGAAAGGCTCCAGAAGCTGCCGTCGGGCATCGCCTTGATGCCAGAGAAACCCTGCATCGGCTGGCCGTTGAACGGCATGGAAAGGCCAGTCAGACGCACGCCATCCTTGCCCGGCACGGTGCCGAGACCTTCCGCACGCTTGCGGTCGGCGGTGGTGAACTTGGCAGAGGTCTTGAGATGGTCGGGTGCGTCAGCAGGCGCTGGAATGACGGTGTCTGCCGGCAGGATGGCGTGGGAGACCAGCTTTGCCGGAAATTCCTGTTCGGCGGCATGGGATGCACAAGCGAATGCCAAGATGGCGCAGGACGCAAAAAGAACGTGCTTCATGATGAGACCCCTCTCAATACCTGTTGAAGACAGGCTTGAGGCGATAGGGGTGTCGCATGACAGGCAGGTGATTGGCGTTTGAAGCTTTGATGAAATTATGCGGTGGGAGCCTGATATTGACTGAGCGTGCAGACGCCGAGCGTCTGACCGCGGCCCTTCACCGCATGTTCGCCGAGATATTCGCTGCGCACGCCCTTGGGAAGAACCAGCTGGTGGGCGAGATCGGCGGAAATCAGCACCGGATGGCCGAGCATCTTGCTCAGCGATTCGAGCCTTGAGGTCGTGTTCACCGTGTCGCCGAAATAGGTGATCTTGTGGTGGTCGACGCCGATTTCCGCCGTGATGACAGGGCCGCCATGGATCGCAAAACGCAGGCGCGGCACTTCCCCGAAGCGGGACAGCCACATGTCGCGCTTTTCCTCGATTGTGGCCTGGATATCGAACACGCAGCGCACACAGGCCGCGCGCCTTATCGCCATGTGATAGGGCCAGGTGATGATGGCGGCATCGCCAATGTAATCATCGATAACCCCGCCATGCCTCCTCACCGGTGCGGCATAGCTTGCGAAGATTTCGCCCAGGAATTCCTGCGCTTTCAGGTCCCCGTGGGTCTCTGCAAAGGAGGTGGAGCCGACGAGATCGATGAAGATGAAGACGCGGTCTTCGCTGACCGGGCGGCGATAGCGCCCGAGAATGAGATCGATGAAGATATCGCGGCCCAGAAGCTCGCGCACGCGCATGATGAAGACGATGATGCCGCAGACGATGAGCGTGAAGACCAGCGTCTGTACTTCGGCATGCACCGCGCGTTTCCAGGTGCCGGGAAAGATGCCGCTGAGCCAAAGGATGGTGCCGCCAAGTCCAAAGCCGCAAAAGACGAGAATGGCGTAGATGAGAAGCCCGACGGCGATATAGGCGGGCGTGGGTAACGCGCTGACCTGCCGCGACAGGCCGGGCATGATGTAGCCGCGCTCAAAAGCGAGAATCGGGGCGCAGGCGAAGAGTGCATAGGTCGCGCCGATCAAGGCGCCGCCGCCATACTCCAGAAATGCGTAGGCCACGCCGCTGCCCGCCACGGCAACGAACAGCACCACGTAATCCAGAATTGGCAGCAATTTTCTCATGGCGATTCCGATCTCGGAAAGGAAGGCTTGCACCCTCTCGGGCACAGCTTCTGTTCAGGCCATATGCGACATTAGTGTGGAAAATGCGCCGCAAAAAGTGAGTAATCGGTAAGGTTGCACGCAGGATTGGTGGCGCTGTTGCCCCCTTGCCGCAACGGCATCGAACCCCGCACATGAGAGGCCTCATCGACGGCTGAAGGTCTGCACCAGGCGCGGCTAGGCAAGATCGCTACAGACGCAATGCTCCGGAAAAAGCACGCTAGAGGGCAGGTGGGGCAGGGGCGGGCGATTAGGCCCCGTTCGCCGCCACTTCCACTGCCTCTACCTTCTTGCCAGCAAAACGCAGAGCGACTTCGCCGTTGATGAGCTTGAGCGCCACATCGCCGAACAGCTCACGCCGCCAACCGGAAAGCGCCGCAACCGTCGCCTTTTCGCCTTCGGAAGCGATCTTGTCCAGATCGTCGCTATTGGCGATGACCTTGGCAGCGACGCCATGCTTGTCTGCCGTCAGCTTCAGGAGAACCTTCAACAGCTCCACGGCAGCGCCGGTGCCTTCCGGTGCATGGCTGTGACGCGGCGCCTTGGGCATCTCTTCCTTCGGAAGTGCCAGCGCCGCATTCACTGTCTCGATGATGGCCGTGCCGGAGGCGGAGCGTTCCCAGCCCTTGGGGATGGTGCGAAGCCGCGACAGCGCCTCGGCATCCTTCGGCTGCTGCTGTGCAATTTCGAAGATCGCATCGTCCTTCAGCACGCGCGAACGCGGTACGTTGCGGGAGCGCGCCTCCCGCTCGCGCCAGGCGGCGACGAATTTGAGAATGGCGAGTTCCGTCGGCTTGCGAAGGCGCGATTTCAGCCGCAGCCATGCATCGTCAGGGTGCATGTCATAGGTGTCGCGCGATTCCAGAATGTCCATCTCTTCGGTCAGCCACAGCGAGCGGCCTTCACGCTCCAGCTGCGCCTTCAGCGCCAGATAGACGTCGCGCAGATGGGTGACGTCGGCCAATGCATAATCCAACTGTTTTTCGGTCAGCGGACGACGGCTCCAGTCGGTAAAGCGCGAGGATTTGTCGATCTGCACATTCTTGATCTTCTGCACCAGCTGGTCGTAGGAGATCGAATCGCCGAAACCGCAGACCATGGCGGCGACCTGCGTATCGAAGATCGGATGCGGAATGAGGCCGCCGAGATGGTAGATGATCTCGATATCCTGCCTCGCGGCATGGAAAACCTTCACAACATTTGGATTGGCCATCAGTTCGAACATCGGGGTCAGATCGATGCCCTTGGCCAGCGGATCGAGCAGCACCTCGAGCGTCGGGCTCGCCATCTGCACGAGGCACAGCTCCGGCCAGAAGGTGGTTTCCCGCAAAAATTCGGTGTCGATGGTAATGAATTCCGATTTCGCCAGTTCCGTGCAGGCTTCGGCGAGGGCGGCAGTCGTTTCAATCATTGCAAATGGCCACTCGTGAAAATTATCCGTCTTACTTTCCCTTTGCCGGGCGCATGTCAATACAAAGCCAGCTTTTCAAGGCTCATGGATCGTTTTTCTCGGGCGGATTAGGCTCCAATCCATTTTTTTTGGGTGGCGCGGGTTCGGCAAGCTTCTGGAAATAGGCTGAGGTGCGCAACAGCGAACTGAACCGCCAGTTCCTCTCCTCTACGGGAACGCCTTCACGCACCTGTAGCCGGTATATGGTATAGGCGATGAAAACGATTTGGATCGCCGCGGTATAGCCGAACAGCGCCTTCGGGCCGAAATGATCGATCAGGACGGAGGCGAGAAGCGGCCCCACGGTTGCCCCGACCGACCAGAAGAACAGCAGCCCGGCCGACATCATCGCGTGTTCGCCTTCCCTGGCGTGGTCGTTGCCATGCGCCGAACTCAGGGAATAAAGCGGCAGCGCAAACGCGCCGAAGATGAAGACGCCGATGATATTGCTCCATTCGTCCGTGCCGGCGAAGAAGGCGAGAAACAGCCCGACGATGACAGAGGCCGCCGTGGTGGCGAGAATTATGATGCGCCGGTCGTAACGGTCGGAATAAACGCCGAGCGGATATTGCAGCACGACTCCGCCGATAATGCCCGCACTCATGAAAGTGGCGATGGCAGTGACCGAAAAGCCAATCTGCTCGGCGTAGATCGGCCCGATATTGCGGAAGGCCGCCATACTGAGACCGACCGCCACGCAACCGACGACGGCAAGCGGGGAAATGCGCCACACGGCAAAAAGGTCGAAGGGGATCTGCTTCGGCGGGGCAGGGTTGGACTTGTCGGCAAGCGAGATCGGCACCAGCGACAGCACGAGTGCTATCGCGATCAGCGAAAACACAACCGGCCCCTCGACACCCATCACGGCTATGACATATTGCGCCAGCGTCACGGAGCCGAGATCAACGAAACGATAGATGGAAAGCGTGCGCGCGCGATTGGAATTCGTCACCTGGGCATTGATCCAGCTTTCGATGGCCGCAAAAAGACAGGCGACGGCGATGCCGATGACGAAACGCATCAACATCCAGAACAGCGGGTGGATGATGAGCGGCATGGCGATCGAAGCGGCCGAGGCGACCGCCGCCATGGTCGCGAATGTTCTGATATGGCCGATCTTGCGCAGTAGTCGCGTCACCGAAATGCAGCCGAGTGCGAATCCGATGCTGTAGGCGGCGCTGATGACGCCGATGGTGCTGGCGGAAAAACCTTCGGAGATGCCGCGCAGGGCAATATAGGTTCCCTGCAGGCCGTTGCCGCCGATCAGGATGCCGGCGGTGATGAGAAGCGGGATGAGAGGTCTGATCTGGCTCATTGCGGGCCGACTCGGTTTGGCGGGCTGAATAAGCACTATCTAAAGCCAAGGCGGGGGAAAGGACAGGCTGAAGGCGACATTGTTGCGCTTTGCCTTGACAAATCGGGCTGGTCATGCGCTTTTCCGGCAAATTTCGACAGTGCCGCCCATCTGGCCTCCAACGGGCCCACGACACGTTCCAGGATAAAAAAATGCATCGTTACCGCAGCCACACCTGTGCCGCTCTCCGCAAGTCCGACGTCGGCGAAACCGTTCGCCTTTCCGGTTGGGTTCACCGCGTGCGAGATCATGGCGGCGTTCTCTTCATCGACCTTCGCGACCATTACGGCATCACCCAGGTGGTTGCCGATCCTGACAGCCCGGCGTTCAAGGTTGCGGAAACCGTGCGCGGCGAATGGGTCATCCGCATCGACGGCCTCGTCAAGGCGCGTTCGGAAGACACCGTCAACAAGGGCATGGCGACCGGCGAGATCGAACTTTACGCCCAGGAGATCGAGGTTCTCGGCGTCGCCAAGGAATTGCCGCTGCCGGTCTTCGGTGAGCCTGACTATCCGGAAGACGTCCGCCTGAAGTATCGCTTCCTCGACCTGCGTCGCGAAACGCTGCACAAGAACATCGTCAAGCGCACGCAGATCATCTCCGCCATGCGCACCGGCATGGCCGATGCCGGCTTTGCCGAATATACGACGCCGATCCTCACGGCCTCCTCGCCGGAGGGTGCGCGTGACTTCCTCGTGCCGTCGCGTATTCATGAAGGCAAGTTCTTCGCGCTGCCGCAGGCGCCGCAGCAGTACAAGCAGCTTCTGATGGTGGCGGGTTTCGACCGCTACTTCCAGATCGCGCCGTGCTTCCGCGACGAAGACCCGCGCGCCGACCGCCTGCCGGGCGAATTCTACCAGCTCGATGTCGAAATGAGCTTCGTGACCCAGGAAGATGTCTGGACCACGATGGAGCCGATGATGACGGCCGTCTTCGAAAAGTTTGCCGAAGGTAAGCCTGTAACCAAAGAGTGGCCGCGCATCCCCTACGACGAGGCGATCCGCAAATACGGCTCCGACAAGCCGGACCTGCGCAATCCGATCGTCATGCAGGCCGTGACCGAGCATTTCGATGGTTCGGGATTCAAGGTCTTCGCGAACATGATTGCGTCCAACCCCAAGGTTCAGGTCTGGGCAATCCCGGCCAAGACCGGTGGTTCGCGTGCTTTCTGTGACCGCATGAACGCCTGGGCCCAGTCTCAGGGCCAGCCTGGCCTTGGTTACATCTTCTGGAAGGAAGAGGACGGCAAGGTCGGCGGTTCAGGCCCCCTCGCCAAGAACATTGGCGAAGAACGCACCGAGGCGCTGCGCCAGCAGCTCGGCCTCGAGGCAGGGGATGCCTGCTTCTTCGTCGCCGGTGATCCCGCCAAGTTCTACAAGTTTGCAGGTGAGGCACGCACCCGCGCTGCCGACGAGCTGAACCTGATCGACCGCGACCGTTTCGAAATGTGCTGGATCGTCGACTTCCCCTTCTTCGAATACAACGAAGAAGAAAAGAAGATCGATTTCGCCCACAACCCCTTCTCCATGCCGCAGGGTGGTCTGGAAGCGCTGGAAGGGCAGGATCCGCTCTCCATCAAGGCGTTCCAATACGACGCGGTCTGTAACGGCTTCGAAATCGCCTCCGGCTCGATCCGTAACCAGTCGCCGGAGTTGATGGTCAAGGCTTTCGAGAAGGTTGGGCTGTCGCAGACCGACGTTGAAGAGCGCTTCGGCGGTCTCTACCGTGCCTTCCAGTACGGCGCGCCTCCGCATGGCGGCTGCGCGTTCGGTATCGACCGTGTGGTCATGCTGCTGGTCGGTGCGAAGAACCTGCGCGAAATCACGCTGTTCCCGATGAACCAGCAGGCGCAGGACCTCTTGATGAACGCGCCATCGCCGGCAACGCCGACGCAGCTTCGTGAGCTGGCGCTGCGCGTCGTTCCGTCCAAGAAGGACTGATCGTGTTGAAGACGCTGCTCGACCGTGTTCGCGCAGCCTTCACCCGTGCATTGGCGGCCGCACTTGCGGCCGCTTTTGCGTTCTGGATTGCGCGAGAATGGCTTGGCCACAGCCAGCCGGTCTTCGCCGCGATCAGCGCGCTGATCTGTCTCTCTCCCGGCATTCCAAGCCACGTCCGTCAGGGACTAGGGCTGATGGTTGGCGTCACCATCGGTATCCTCGTGGGGGAGGTGGCACTTCTCGTCCCGCACGATTTCGCCGAAATCAGGCTCGCCTCGGCGACCTTCATCGCCATGATCCTCGCCACCACCTTCGGTCTGCCGGCAGTCGTGCCGATTCAGGCGGGGGCCTCGGCCATGCTGGTTCTCCTCATGGGGCCGCAGGTTGCCGGCTTTGTCCGCTTCGTCGACGTGATCGTGGGTGTCGCGACCGGTGTCACCGTAGCGCTGGTCTTCTTTCGCGAACGGCTGAAGCTCTAGCGGTCTTGCGCGAAGCGGCCTGAGGCATACGATTGCCGACATCGAAAGCGGGAGCGCAACTTGCGGCCCGCTTTTTTGCTGTTTATAGGTGAATTACTCACCACGGACCCGGTGAAATCCCGGGTGGCTCTTCTGGCCGCCGATCCGCCAGACAACGCAAAGCACCGACATTTCATTTCAATCTACCGGAAATGGCTCCGGCCGGTGCGTCATTCTTTGCGAAAAAATCAGATGAACAGATTTCAGACTTACAGACGTGAGTGGTTTTCCAATATTCGCGGCGATCTCCTTTCCGGCATCGTCGTGGCACTCGCCCTCATTCCCGAAGCCATCGGCTTTTCCGTCATCGCCGGGGTCGATCCGAAGGTGGGGTTGTTCGCCTCCTTTGCGATTGCCTGCGTTTCCGCCTTCACCGGCGGCAGACCGGGGATGATCTCGGCGGCAACCGCCGCCACCGCTGTCCTGATGGTCACGCTCGTCAAGGAACACGGGCTGCAATATCTCTTCGCCGCCACCATCCTCATGGGCGTGCTGCAAATTCTGGCGGGCCTTGTAAAACTCGGCCGGGTGATGCGCTTCGTCTCGCGTTCGGTCATGACCGGCTTCGTCAATGCGCTGGCGATCCTGATCTTCATGGCGCAATTGCCGGAACTGATCGGCGTCCCGGTCGAAACCTATGTCATGATCGCGGCCGGTCTTGCGATCATCTATCTCTTCCCGCTGGTCACCAAAATCGTGCCTTCGCCGCTGGTGGCCATCATCGTTCTCACCTGTGTCGCCGTCTTCTCCGGCATGGATATCCGCACGGTCGGCGATCTCGGCGAATTGCCCTCCACGCTGCCGATATTCGCCCTGCCACAGGTACCACTGACCTTCGAGACGCTGCAGATCATCTTTCCCTATTCCGTGGCGCTCGCCGCCGTCGGTCTGCTGGAATCGCTGCTGACGGCGCAGATCGTCGACGACATGACGGATACGGGCAGCAACAAGAGCCGGGAATGCATCGGGCAGGGAACGAGCAATATCGCCTCCGCCCTCATCGGCGGCATGGGCGGCTGCGCCATGATCGGCCAGTCCGTCATCAATGTCAGTTCGGGCGGTCGTGGCCGCTTGTCTACCTTCGTCGCGGGCGCGTTCCTGCTGTTCCTCATACTGGTGCTGGATGATCTCGTGCGTATCATTCCCATGGCCGCGCTGGTGGCGGTGATGATCATGGTCTCCATCGGCACATTCTCGTGGCGCTCCATCCTCGATCTGCGCCGCAACCCGCCATCTTCCAGCATCGTCATGCTGGTCACGGTCGGCACGGTGCTTGCGACCCACGATCTCGCAAAGGGCGTGCTGGCCGGCGTCCTTCTCTCCGGCGTGTTTTTCGCGGGCAAGGTGTCGAAACTCTTCCATGTCCGGGCGGAGCTTTCGGCCGATGGCCGGGAGCGGATCTATCGCGTCGATGGTCAGATTTTCTTCGCCTCGACGGAAAGCTTCATTGCCGCTTTCGATTTTTCCGAAGAGGTTGAGGCGGTGACAATCGATGTCACGCAGGCGCATCTGTGGGACATTTCCGCGGTCGGCGCTCTGGACAAGGTGGTGCTGAAATTTCGCAAGGCCGGCAGGCGGGTCGAGGTGATCGGCGTCAACGAGGCAAGCGCCCACATGATCGACCGCTTCGCCCTGCACGATAAGCAGGATGGCGCCGCCGCGCCGCTGCACTGAGCGCAAAAGAAAAGCCCCGGTGCAATGACCGGGGCTTCCTTGTCTTATTCGTTTGCCGTCACCGTCACGCCGAGCATTTTCGGCAGGGTGTTCGGCGCGCCCATGGCAGCGCCCATGATCATGGGGAACGGCACCGGCTTTTCCGGCGCTGCCGTGATCGAGAAGTTCTTCGGATCGTCGATATAGGTGTTGATCGCCGCCGACACCATGTTCTGCAATTCCGGAACGTTGAGCGAGGCCATCATGATCGGCGCCATGCCCTTGATCGTCTGGGCGAGCTGGTCGCTGGTCATGCCCTGCTGGCTTGCCGCATAGTCAATCGCGCGCTTGGTGATGCTGGCATCTTCAAAGCTGATCTCGGCGTTGACGAAAGAGAGCTGCTGCATCAGGCCGAGCATGGCAAGGCTCGCGGCCTGGTCCGCCTGTTCCTTGTTCGGATTGGCAGCCTGCGCCTTCACCGTTTCCTGCATCGACTTGATGAAGGCGAGCGTATAGCCGGAGAAACCGAACGACATGTTGAGACGGCCAACATCATCGAGATCGATCGCGTATTCTTCGACATCAACAGTGCCGGAAGCCACTTCCCAGCTGCCGCTCATGGTCATGTCGCCGGAAAGCGCCTGCAGCTTCAGCTTCTCGATGGCATCCTTGGTGGCGGGATCGGTGACGTCGCTGAGGTCGGCCTTGAAGCCGGAGGCGTCGAGGTCGAAGCCGATCGAATTCTTGTCGTCGCTTACCGACATCGTTGCGCTGGTTTCCTCGAGCGAGAAGGCCTGCTTGCCGTCGACGGACACGGAAATCGGGCCGCTATGGGCTTCGTCGTAGAACATCAGCGCATCGACCGTGTCGGTGGTGGCATCAGCGGGGATGACGAGGCCGGACATGTAGATGTCGCTGGCCTTGATCTCGACCTTGTCCTGCTTGTAGTCGATGTTGTCGAAACGGGCGTTCTTGATCTTGTAGCCGCCGTTGTTTTCCTCGACGCCATCAAGCGTGATATTGCCAACCGGGATTTTCTTGGCCGGGTCGGCAACGGCGCTGAGGGTCACGTCGTTCAGCGTTACCGTCGAGCCGTTGACGGCAACGGTACCGGCCGCGATCTGACCGCCCTGGGCAGCGTAAGCGGCGTTGATCTTCTTCAGCACGTCGCCACCATCCAGCGCGAAGGCCGGCGCGGATAGGGCGAGAAGCGCGGCGCTCGCAAAAAGAACCTGCCGGGTGGATTTCAGTCTCATGATGTTTCTTCCCTCAACGTACGGCTGCAAGCCGTGCCTCAATGCTTATGGTGATACTTATATTCGCTGATATTCAAAGGTCTAGGGTATTTAGATCGATTCCCATGACGGCGGCATTGCGGCATTTGGAGCGCGGTTAACAAAAAACCGAAGGGCAGGGGTGATTTCATCCACAGCCGCGACCCCTGTGTTTCTTGCCGGGAATCGCCATTTCCGCTAGTCAAGCACCATGGGAAAAAATCTTGTACCTCCGTCCGGCGGAGACGATAATATTCATCCGGTCGATTTGAAGGCAGCGCTGGAAGAGCGCTACCTCGCTTACGCCTTGTCCACGATCATGCATCGTGCGCTGCCGGATGTTCGCGACGGCCTGAAGCCGGTCCACCGCCGTATTGTGTATGCCATGAGCGAAATGGGCCTGAGGTCCAATTCCGCCTTCCGCAAATGCGCGAAGATCGTCGGTGAGGTGATGGGTAACTACCACCCCCACGGCGACCAGGCGATCTATGATGCGCTAGCGCGTCTGGCGCAGGATTTCTCTCTGCGTTATCCGCTGGTCGACGGGCAGGGCAACTTCGGTAACATCGACGGTGATAGTCCTGCCGCCATGCGTTACACCGAAAGCAAGATGACGGCGGTGGCCGAGCTTCTGCTCGAGGGTATCGGTGAGGATGCGGTCGATTTCCGCGACACCTACGACGAATCCAATTCCGAGCCGGTTGTTCTGCCCGGCGCGTTTCCGAACCTGCTGGCGAATGGCGCTTCCGGCATCGCTGTCGGCATGGCGACGTCGATCCCGCCGCAC
>Ga0209025_1001499_pt1 | contig 30164 bp, 18 predicted proteins | sample AraplaMF_Col_mLB_FD_184256 | JGI IMG/M metagenome (GOLD analysis project Ga0209025, IMG submission 184256) | Arabidopsis root microbial communities from the University of North Carolina, USA - plate scrape MF_Col_mLB (SPAdes) (version 2) | ecosystem: Host-associated > Plants > Roots > Endosphere... | reverse complement strand
GAGCGCCGCGCCCATCACGAAGGTGATCGAGATGGTGCGGTCGACGTCGATGCCCAGGAGCGACGCCATTTTGCGGTCCTGCTCACAGGCCCGCTGCGCCCGGCCGAGCGGCGTCTTCTGCACCAGGTACCAGAAGGCGGCGAGCAGCACGATCGTGGTCACGATGATGACGATCTGCTTGTAGGAGATCGAGACCGGGTACGTCGCGCTGTCGATCAGCAGGATCGACTTGTTCAACATCGGCGGCGTCGGCTTGTTGCGCGGGCCCTGCACGACCTGGACGAAGTTCGTCAGGAAGATCGACATGCCGATCGCCGAGATCAGCGGCGCCAGGCGGAACGAGCCGCGCAACGGCCGGTAGGCCACCCGCTCGATCGTCCAGTTCCACAGCGAGGTGAAGAACATCGCCAGGATCAGGACGAGAAGCAGCGACAGCACGATCAGGCCGGCGCCGAGCCAGGCCGAAATCAGCATGAAGAAGATCAGCGCGATGAAAGCCGACAGCATGAAGACATCGCCATGGGCAAAATTCACCATGCCGATGATGCCGAAGACCATCGTGTAGCCGATGGCGATGAGGCCGTAGATCGACCCCAGGGTCAGCCCATTGATGAGCTGCTGGACGAATACTTCCATGGAACGACGCCTAACCCCTCGAATCAGTTACCCGTTCTTGTTGCGCGGCATGACACCGGCGCATGCGGGATGCGACTTCGGCGCAGAGCTACCAACCGACTGCGCGCTCGACAATCACTCCGCGCCACATTTCTGTCAAAAGCAATCTGCGTCACTTTGCATATGCAATAGGCAGCCGATGCTGCGGCCCTGCGCGCATTCGGCGCAAGATGATTGCTCGGCATGCAGTACACGATCCTGCGATATCGGGCCCTGCCGTCGCCGATGTCGCACCACCGGGACGCGAGATACCGGAATGGTGGCTCCCATCGCGTTCAGGACCTGCGCTTTAGGCCTCGCGCGCCGGCTCGCCCGCTGCCACGATCCCCTACTCCGCGAATCCCTCATTCAGGTGCGCCATGGTCCTCGCCGCCCCTCCCCTCGCCGACGCCGCCTATGACAAGGCGCTCGCTCTGCTCGACCGCGTCCCACTGATCGATGGTCACAACGACCTGCCATTCGTCGTGCGGCTCGACCGGACGGCGAAGGGCGATCTTGCCGTCTACGATCTCGGCAAGGTCCATCCCGAGACCGATACCGACATCCCGCGCATGCGCGCCGGCAAGCTCGCGGCGCAGTTCTTCGCAGCCTATGTCCCGCCGAATCACCCCAAGCCGGCGGGTTTCGCGCTGGCCCAGATCGCGCTGATGCGCCGGATCTGGGAGCGCCATGCCGACGTCTTCCGGCCTGGCCTGTCCGCCGACGACGTCGAGGCCGCCAAGAAGGAGGGGCGGATCGCCCTGTTCATGACGATCGAGAACGGCTCGGCGCTCGACAACGAGCTCGACGCGCTCGACGCCTATTGGGATCTCGGCGTCCGGCTGATGACGCTCTGCCACAACGACACCCATGACTGGTGCGATTCGGCGACCGATGCGCCACGTCACAACGGCCTCACGACCTTCGGCAAAGAGGTGATCGGCCGGATGAACCGGCTCGGCATGATCGTCGACCTCGCCCATGTCGCACCCAAGGTGATGCACGACGTGCTCGACGTCAGCACGGCCCCGGTGGTCTGGTCGCACTCCAACGCCTTCTCGCTCTGCGACCACCCGCGCAACGTACCCGACGACGTGCTCGACCGGATCGCCGGCAAGGACGGGCTGGTGATGGCGACCTTCGTGCCCGACTTCATCAGCCAGGCCTCGCGCGACTGGCATCGCCCGGCCAAGGACCAATACGGCAAGACGCCGGACGGGCTCGACTACAAGAAGGCCGAGGCCGAGATCATCCGCACCGCCGGCCCACGCCCGAAGGCGACGCTGGCGCAGTATTGCAACCATGTCGAATACCTGGCCAAGCGGATCGGCCACGACCATATCGGCATCGGCTCCGACTATTTCGGCGGCGTCACCCCGGAAGGCATCGAGGACGCCTCGACCTTCCCCGCCGTGATCGCCGAGTTGATCCGCCGCGGCTGGTCGGACGAGAACCTCGCCAAGCTCGCCGGCGGCAACATGCTGCGGGTGATGCGCTCGGTCGCGAGCGCCGCGGCGCGCTGAGGGCCGCGGCCGCCGCAGTACGGCGGAAAAGAGGCAAAATTTTAAGGGTATCACGCCAAAGCTGCCTGGCCCGACATTGCGAGCGGGGGCGGAGCGCCAGCGCCTCCCCTGTCCCGCGCCAGAACAGCCCGGACAGGACCCCGTGAACCTCTTTCCCTCTTCCATCAGGAATTACCTGGTCGCCACCATGGCGTGCCTGTGCGTGCCGGGCCTCGGCGCGCTCGCCTTTCTCGCCGAACAGGCCGTAGAGGACGTCCTGACCAGCCGGCGCCTCGTTGATCTGGTTGCGGCCGACGAGGCCCTCCTCACGGCCGGCAACACGATCCGCTCCAATCGTGGCCAGGCCCAGACAGCGATCCAGGTCGCGGACGATCCGGCACCGACGCTGAAGAAGATCGAGCAGGCCAACCGTGACGAACTCGGACGCGCCATGGCGCGGCTACGGAGCACCGACCTCGCCGAGCGCAATGCGCTTGCCGACGCGATCGGAGCGAAGGAGAAGGCGACCGCAGCCAAGCTGCCTGAGATGTACGCCGAAGCGGCCAAGCCGAAGGCACAGCGCAGCCTTGCGGCGACCATGCCCTGGTACAACGGTGTCGGCGAGATCGAGACCACGATGACGACGGCCGCCGACGCGACGTCCACCGCGGTCCGCCTGTCCGATCCGGCGCTCGCCGACCTGCAGAATTTCAAGGCCGCCGGCTGGCGCGTGCGCTCAAGCTACGGCACCCAGTGCTCGATCCTGCGCCCTGTCTTCGGCAGCAACAAGCCGATGGATGCGGCGCAGCTGCGCAAGCTTGGCGAGATGCGCGGCGCCTCCGATACCGGCGTCGCCCAGTTGACGCAGCTGGCGGCGCGTCCCGGCGTCAGCCCCGAGCTGGTGCGTAAGGTCGGCGCGATGAACAGCGAGGTCGCGGCCGCCAACAAGCTGATGGACGAGCAGATCTCCCGCGTCGGCCAGGGCAGCAGCCCGGTCGTCGGCGCCGAGGAATGGACCAAGCAGTGCAACGGCCCGTTCAACACGATCCTCGCCGCCGTCGGCCAGTCCTTCGACGAGATGGAGAATGTCACGCAAGCGACGCTGGCGCGGGCCTGGACCCGGCTCGCGATCACTGGCGGCCTCTTCCTCGCTTTGCTTGCCATCTGCGTTCTGAGCTGGCGCGGCGTGCAGCGTCGCATCACCCGGCCGCTGGTTTCGCTGCAGACGGCGCTGGCCGGCATGCAGGCCGGTGACTTCGCCCAGAAGATCCCGGCCCCGCCCTGCCCGGACGAGATCGGCACGCTGAGCGGCGCGCTCGAGGACTACCGCCAGAACGCGCTCGCGCTGGAGACCAACCGGCGCGACCGCGAGGTCGCCATGCTGGCCGACGCCGAGCAGGCCGCCAAGGTCCGCACCCTCGTCGGCGAGGTCGCGCAGATCGTCGCGGCAGCCCGCGCCGGCGACTTCTCCGGCCAGGCCGAGGCCGGCGATGTCGACGGCCCGCTGCGCGAGCTGGTCGAGGGCGTCAACGAGATCAACGCCGTCGTGGATGCCGCGACCACCGAATTCGCCGATGCGATGCAGTCGCTCGCCGCCGGCGACCTCACCCACCGCGTGACCACCGGCTATCGCGGCCGCTTCGCCGCGCTGCAGGAAGCGATCAACCAGACCGCCGAGCGGCTCTCGACGACGATGCGGACCATCCAGGCCAATGCCTCCGATGTCGGCCTCTCGGCCCGCGAGATCTCGACCGGAGCGGACGATCTGTCGAAGCGGACCGAAGAGCAGGCCTCCTCGCTGGAGGAGAGCGCCGCGACGACCGAGGAGCTCGCCGCCTCGGTCAAGGCCTCGGCGCAGGGCGCGCAGCAGGCGGTGCGGCAGGCCGGCCAGGCCATGCAGGTCGCCCAGGATGGCGGCACCATCGCCGGCGAGGCGGTTGCGGCCATGGCGAGGATCGAAGAAGCCTCGCGCAAGATCTCCGAGATCGTCTCGGTGATTGACGGCATCGCCTTCCAGACCAACCTGCTGGCGCTGAACGCGGCAGTCGAAGCCGCCCGTGCCGGCGATGCCGGCAAGGGCTTCGCGGTCGTCGCCTCCGAGGTCCGCACACTCGCCCAACGCTCGGGCGAGGCGGCGAAGGATATTTCGGGGCTGATCTCCTCCTCCAACAGCGAGGTCGAGGCTGGCGTGAAGCTGGTCCGCCAGGCCGGCGATGCGCTGACCCGCATCGTCGAGGCCTCGCGCGGCGTGCAGAACACCATCTCCGAGGTCGCGACCGCCTCGACCGAGCAGGCCAACGGCATCGAGGAGATGAGCCAGACCGTCGCCCATATGGACGAGATGACCCAGGCGAACGCGGCGCTGGCCGAGCAGAGCGCCGCCAGCGCCAATGCGCTCGCTGGCAAGATCGCCGAGCTCAACGCGCTGGTCGCCGCCTTCCGCACCGGCGGCGAGCCCGCGCCAGCGATGGCTTCGACACCGGCCGCGCCCTATGCCCCGCCGCCCCTGCGCGCCGCCGACCACACGGCGATCACGGTCGGCCGCGGCAGCGAGCCGGAGCGCCTGCGCAAGCTCGCCGAAGCGGCCTTCGAGCAACAGAAGACGCCGCCGCGCCAGGCTCCTGCCCGCAAGCGCGCCAATGCCCGCTCGGACGATGCAGGCTGGGAAGAGTTCTGAGAGCGATCTCCACTTCAAAGAAAAAAGGGTACGGCCTCGCGCCGTGCCCTTTTTGCGTTTAGCGGAACATTAAGCATGATTTGGCAGGCTCCCGGCCGGTTTCGTCGGGCGGGAGGGCCAGGACGTTGTCTACCGAACACTCGCGCTCGGCCGCATCACGCCTGACGATCCAGCTCCGAATCGCGCTGGTCAGCGTCGTCTTCGTCCTCGGCCTCGTGCTGATCGGCCTGGCCTCATGGACCGGCAGCGGCCGCCTCACCGCCGCCTTCGAGGATCACAAGGCCTATTCCACGCTCGCCGCCCGCTCGCGCGATATCCGCGCCGCCAGCTTCGCGCTGAAGGCCTTGAGCCGCGATGTCCGCTTCCGCCAGGAATCGACCGATATCAAGGACTTCGGCGCCGGTCTTGAATCGCTGAAGCAGGCGATCGCCCGCCTCGGCAGCGCCAACGGGGCCGATCGCGTGCGCGACAGCATCGCCGCGCTCGATACGCCGATGAAGGCGATCGAGACCGACTTCAAGTCGATCAGCGCAATGCAGCTAGCCCTGCGTTCGGCTGCTCCGGAAGGCCTTGCGGCCAGGCTGGAGGACGCCGCGGAGGCGCTGGAGACCAAGGTCCGCTCCAACAGCATGGGCTCGGATTCGGCCGACCTCGCGCGCCTCCCCGGTATCCTCGCCGCCTTGCGCCGCATCGACGCTGCCTATCGCCTCTCACTCGACGAAAGCCTGCTCGGCCAGTGGGAGGTCGAGCAAGGCCGCTTCGAGCGAGCGCTCGGCCGCCCGGGCGTTCCCGCCGAAGCCAAGGCCGAGATCGAGCCGGTCTTCAAGGCCTATGCCGAGATCGTCCCGGCCTGGACCAAGGCCGAGAAGGACTTCATGCTCGCAGGCGAGAAGCTCTCCGGCGAGTTCGACCTGATCGCCCCGCCGCTGCAGGAACTCGAAACCCGCCTCTCCGGCGAAGAAGCACAGGCCGGCACCCGGCTCGCGGAAGCGCAGAGCTGGACGCAGGCGATCATCCTGGGAACGATCGCAGCCGCGCTGGTGCTCGGCCTGATCGCCGCCTTCATCGTCGGGCGCACCACCGCCCTGCCCCTGCGCCGCCTGCGCGACGCGATGCTCAGGCTCGCCGCCGGCGACTACGAGGTCGCCATCGCCGGCCTGTCGCGCCGCGACGAGATCGGCCAGATGGCGCAGGCCGTGCAGGTGTTCAAGGAGAACGGGCTCGCCGTGCAACGGCTCGAGGCCGAGACCAGCGAGGGCCGGGCCGCGGCCGAACGCCAGAATCTCGCCATCGCCCGCCAGCGCGAGGAAGCCGCCGCGGCGCAAGGCTCGCGGCTCGCCGAGCAGCGCGAAGTCGTCGCTCTCCTGGCCGATGCGCTCGCCCGCCTCTCGCAGGGCGACCTTACCGTGCGGATCGAGGATGCGGTCGCGCAGGACTACGAGACGCTGAAGCAGGATTTCAACAGCGCGATCGAACGCCTCGCCGCCACAGTCGACGCGATCAAGGCGACCTCGGTCGAGGTCGCGACCGCCGGCCGCGAGATCACTAGCGGCGCCGACGATCTCTCCAAGCGCACCGAGGAGCAGGCCTCCTCGCTGGAGGAGAGCGCCGCGACCACCGAAGAACTCGCCGCATCCGTGAAGGCTGCGGCCGACGCCTCCCGCCAGGCCGCGAAGCTCTCGCATGAAGCCAGCGGCATCGCCCGCAAGGGCGGCGCCATCGTCGACGACGCGGTCCAGGCGATGGCCCGAATCGAAAAGGCCTCGCACCAGATCTCCGACATCACCTCGGTCATCGACGAGATCGCCTTCCAGACCAACCTGCTCGCGCTGAACGCGGCCGTCGAGGCGGCGAGAGCCGGCGACGCCGGCAAGGGCTTCGCCGTCGTCGCCTCTGAAGTCCGCACCCTCGCCCAGCGCTCGGCCGAGGCGGCCAAGAGCATCTCGACCTTGATTCAGGCCTCGAACACGCAAATCGGCGACGGCGTCGAACTGGTGCGCTCGGCCGGTGCGGTGCTCGGCCAGATCGTCGAGGCCTCGCAGCGCGTCGCGACGACGGTCACCGAGGTCTCCTCAGCCTCGTCCGAGCAGGCCAGCGGCATCGACGAGATGAGCCAGACCATCGCCCATATGGACGAGATGACTCAAGCGAACGCCGCCCTCGCCGAAGAGAGCGCCGCCTCGGCCACGGCGCTGGCGCAGCAGATCGAGCGGCTGAACGGACTGGTCGCGGCGTTCAGGACACGGGACGGCAGCCACGTCGTCGACTTGTCCCGCGAGCGCCGCCGCGCCTGAGCGACAGCTCGACCTTCTCGACACCCCTCGATGGCGGCGAAGCCGCGATCCGCTTGGAGCGCCAGGACAGCTCCCGACAACATGCTGGATAGCGACCGCCAGGCCTGCCCCGGCGCTCCGACCGTCGCCGGCGAGCCGGAAGGGACATGAGACGTCGCGCTTGAACGAGGTCGCGATCGTGCAGCGAGGCCCTTCGGCCCATCACGCCAACCACCCAGAGTTGAACAGAACGAACAAACAATCTCAATTTATATATATTGGCAAAGACTAAGCCGATATATCTCATGTAGAGATTGAAGATTTCAAATTTTGTTAATCATGTTGGCCCAGCGTCATCGGCATCCTTTCTCCCGGATTGCCAGGCCATGACGTTCAACGACATTCGTATTGGTACCAAGATCGCTCTCGCCGTCTCGTTCGTTGGCATCGTCGGTTTCCTGGCAGCGATGGTCGTCAGTTTCGAGCTCGCCGAAACAGGGCATTTGTACAACGGCATCATCGCCTCGGCTCCGCCCGGCATTCATGCGACCGGCCAAGCCGGCCGTCGTGTCAATGATATGATGGCCCAGACCTACAAGGTCATCGCTTATCCGGGCGGATCGAAGGAAGAGGTGGATGCCACTGCGAAGATGGCAGAATCCTACAAGACCGCTCTGGTGCGCCTGGAAACCGCTGCGACGAAGCTGCCGCAGCGGAAAGCCGAGATCGAACGCCTCGTCGGTCAGGTCCACGACATCAAGAAGCTGCTCGACGGCGCGATCGAGCTGGGCCGGCGTGATCAGAATGCCGACGCGCTGAAGATCATGGACAAGGCCGACCGGCAGACCAGCGAGCTCACGGAAGCCTGCGTCTCACTGGCCAGCGAAATCCTGAATGAGCTCGACAGGACCGCGACGACCACCAGCAACAGCATCGACCGCACCATCAAGATGATGGCAGGGCTGAGCCTGGCCGGTATCCTTCTGGGCATCGGCATGGCTCTGCTGATGTCGAGCAGGACCATCAGCCGCCCGCTCGCCAGGCTGCGGGGCGCGATGGACAGGCTCGCCGCGGGCGACTTCGATACGCCGGTGGAAGGCAGCCAGCGTCGCGACGAAGTCGGCCAGATGGCGGGCACCGTCCTGGTCTTCAAGCAGAACGGGTTGGAGATGCGCCGCCTCGAAACACAGGCAGCCGAGCAGGAGCGCATCGCCGAGGCAGAGCGCCAGAGCAACGAGCAGGAGCGCCGGCGCGTCGAGGTTGAGCGCGAAGCGCTCGCCCGTGAGCAGCAGCAGGTCGTCAGCCTGCTCGCGAACGGCCTCGACCTGCTCGCCCAGGGCGATCTGACCTACCGGATCGACGACCAGGTCGCGGCCGACTACCAGAAGCTGCGCGACGACTTTAATCGCGCCGTCAACCGGCTCTCCGAAACGGTCACGACCATCCAGAGCACCTCGGTCGACGTCGCCAATGCAGCGCGCGAGATCAACAGCGGCGCTGACGATCTGTCGAAGCGCACCGAGGAGCAGGCGTCCTCGCTGGAGGAGAGCGCCGCGACCACCGAGCAGCTTGCAGCTTCGGTCAAGGCCTCGGCACAGTCGTCGCGGCAGGCCGTTCAGCTCGCCGATGACGCGATGCGCGTCGCCGAACGCGGCGGCGCGATCGTCACCGACGCCGTCGCTGCGATGTCGCGCATCGAACAGGCCTCGAAGAAGATCTCCGACATCACCTCGGTGATCGACGAGATCGCCTTCCAGACCAACCTGCTGGCGCTGAACGCAGCGGTGGAAGCCGCCCGGGCCGGCGATGCCGGCAAGGGCTTCGCCGTCGTCGCTTCCGAGGTGCGCACCCTGGCCCAACGCTCGAGCGAGGCGGCCAAGGACATCACCGCCCTGATCAGTGCATCGGGTTCCGAGGTCGAGCAGGGTGTCAGCCTGGTCCGCTCGGCCGGCGAGGCCCTGGGCCAGATCGTCGAAGCCTCGAAGAAGGTGTCGAGCACTGTCTCCGATATCTCGAGCGCTTCGAGCGAGCAGGCCAACGGCATCGAGGAGATGAGCCAGACCGTCGCCCACATGGACGAGATGACCCAGCAGAACGCCGCCCTCGCCGAGGAAAGCGCGGCCTCCGCCAGTTCGCTCGCCGGGCAGATCGACCGGCTCAACGGCCTGGTCGGTGCCTTCCGCACCGGTCAGCGGCGACAGGCCGGTCCGGTCGTCGAATCCACACGCGAACGCCTGCGGGCCTGACCCCGGCAAAGCGGTTGACGCCGGCAGCTGCGCTGGCGCATCCCTGCGCTTTTCCAGGGATGCGCCTTTCATGACCGGTTCCGGCACCGACCGCACGCGCCCGTCCATCGCGGGACAGGCCCCCATCGTCATCCTCGTCGAACCGCAGCTCGCCGAGAACATCGGCATGTGCGCCCGCGCCATGGCGAATTTCGGCCTGACGGAATTGCGCCTCGTCGCGCCGCGCGACGGCTGGCCGAGTGGCGGCGGTCTCAAGAAGGGGGCGACCGCGGCCGCCTCCGGCGCTACCCATATCCTCGACAATGCCCGGCTCTTCCCTGATGCCGCCGCGGCGATTGCCGATCTCAACCATGTGCTGGCGACCACGGCGCGCGAGCGCGGCCAGATGAAGCGCGTCTTCACCCCGGCCGAAGCGATGCCGGGTCTCGGCGAGCGCATCGCGACGGGCGAGCGCGTCGGCATCCTGTTCGGGCGCGAGCGCATCGGCCTGACCAATGAGGAGATCAGCTTCGCCGACGCGATCCTGACCTTCCCGGTCAACCCCGCCTTCGCCTCGCTCAACCTGGCGCAGGCCGTGCTGCTCTGCGGCTATGAATGGCTGAAGACCAATGGCGGCGAGCCGGCCTTCCGCGAGAACAACCCCTCCCCGCCGGCGAGCCGCGCCACCGTCCTCTCGATGTTCGACTATCTCGAAGGCGAGCTCGATCGCTGCGGCTTCTTCCCGCCCGGCAAGAAGCCGATCATGACCGCCAATCTGCGCGACATCCTGCACCGGCTCGACATGACCGAGCAGGAGGCGCGCACCCTGCGCGGCGTGTTCAAGTCGCTGGCAGAGGGGCCGAGAGCCGGACGCGGCGAGTCGAAAGCCTGACGAAATCCACATGAAAACGCCGCCGCAGAACCTGCGGCGGCGCCTTGTCGTCGTCGGTTTGCGAGGGCTTCAGCTGCCCGAGCGCCCGGCGAGCTGCGGCACGAACATGTCGCTCCACTTGGTCGGTTTGACCTTGATCGAGCCGGCCTTGTGCATGAACTCGGCGAACTTCATCACGCCCTCCGGCGTCGCGGTGAAGCGCGCATCCTTGTCCTCGATCATCTCCTGGACCTCGGCCGCGTCGACCTTGACCTTCGAGCTCTTGGCGAAGATCTCGGCCGCCAGCTTCTTGTCCTTGGCGATCAGCGCGGTGGCGTCGTCCATCGCGTCGATGAAGGCCTGCGTCATCTTCGGATTGGCATCGACGAACTTCTTCGGCGCGAAGGTGACGTCGAGCGTCAGGTTGCCGAGATAGTCGACCGAGTTGAGCACGCGGTGGATGCCCGGGCTCTTCGCCTCGATGTACTGGAAGGGCGGCGAGGTGAAATGCGCCTTGATCTCGGTCTTGCCGCCGATCAGCGCCGCCAGCGCTTCCGGATGCGGCAGGCTGACCGTCATCGGATCCATCTTGGCGTAACCGGCATCGCCGAACTCCTTGGCCGCGATCATCTGCAGCACCACGGCGGCGAGCGAGGTCTTGATCCCCGGCAGCGCGATCTTGTCGGCGGTGGTGAAGTCCTTCAGCGCCTTCAGCTCCGGCTTGTTCGACATCAGCCACAGCGAGGTCGAGCTCATCCCGGAGACGCCGACGACCTCGACGCCCGGAATGCCCTTGGCCTTGGCCCAGAGCGTGACGAAGCCCGGAGCACCGGTGCCGGCGAAGTCGAGCGTGCCGGCCATCATCGCGTCGTTGATGACATTGCCGCCGTCGAGCATCAGCCAGTTGACCTTGACGTCGCCGAGCCCGGCCGCCTTGGCGCGCTTCTCCAGGAACTGCTGATCCTGCATCACGATCAGCGGCAGATAGAGGATGCCGAAGCCCTTGGAGATGCGGACCTCGCTGACCTCGGCCCGGACCGGGGCGATGAAGGCGGCACCGAGCGCCATGGCCGCGATGGCGGCACGAAGACAGGTCTTGAGCGTCATTGAATTCTCTCCCTTTGAACCTTGGCCGTTCGGCCTTGTGATGCGGGTTGTCAGTGCTGCATGCCCCAGCGGCGGATGGTCTTGCGCTCGATGGTGGCGAAGATGACGTTCTCGACGAACAGGCCGATCAGGATCACCGTGAACAGGCCGGCGAAGACGTTCGCCGTCTCGAGCTGGTTGCGGTTCTCGAAGATGAACCAGCCGAGGCCGCCCGATCCGGACGACACGCCGAAGACGAGTTCGGCCGCGATCAGCGTGCGCCAGGCGAAGGCCCAGCCGACCTTGAGGCCGGTCAGGATCGCCGGAAACGCCGCCGGGATCAGGATTAGCCTCACCAGCTTCAGGCCGCGCAGGCCGTAGTTCTGGCCGACCATGCGCAGCGTGTTCGAGACCGAGCGGAAGCCGGCATGGGTGTTGAGCGCGATCGCCCAGAGCACCGAATGCACCAGCACGAAGATGATGCTGCCGGTGCCCAGCCCGAACCAGATCAACGCCAGCGGCAGCAAGGCGATCGCCGGCAGCGGATTGAACATCGAGGTCAGCGTCTCCAGCAGATCGGCGCCGATGCGCGAGCCTATCGCCAGCGTGGTCAGGAGCGCCGCCAGACCGATGCCGATGCCGTAGCCGATCACCAGCGTCTGCAGCGAGACCAGCATGCGCTGGGGAATCACGCCGTTGACGATGTTGCCGACGAAGGCCTCGACCGTCTGGCCGAAGGTCGGGAACAGCAAGGGGTTGCCGAGCCAGCGGCCATAGAGCTCCCAGGCCAGAGCGAGCACGGCGAGGATGAAGGCCTTGCGGACAAAGCCTATGCGATAGACCCGCTCGGCGAGGCCGATTGACTTCGCCACCACGGGCGCGTCGCTCGAATGGACCTCGCGGAGGATTTCGGGGCGGAAGCTGACGAGATCGGTCATGTCGGTCACCTCCGGCTCAGTGATGTGCGAAGAGCATGTCGTTGATGCGGGTTTCGAGCGCCGACTGCGCGCCGGTGCCGAGCTGCTCGGACGGAACGCTGTTGAGCTCGGCCTTGACCTCGCCGGGATGCGGCGAGAGCAGCAGGATGCGGGTTCCGACGCGGATCGCCTCCTCGATCGAGTGGGTGACGAAGAGCACGGTGAACTGCGTATCGTCCCAGAGCCGCAGCAACTCGTCTTGCATCTTGCGGCGGGTCAGCGCGTCGAGCGCGGCGAAGGGCTCGTCCATCAGCAGCACGTCGGGCTCCATCGCCATGCCGCGGGCGATCGCGACGCGCTGCTTCATGCCGCCGGACAGCATATGCGGATAGCTGTCGATGAACTTGGCGAGGCCGACCTTCTCGATATAGGAGCGCGCCCGCTCCTCGGCTTCGGCCTGCGTCGCCCGGCCCGAGGCCGTCAGCGCGAAGACGACATTCTCGCGCACCGTTTTCCACGGCAGCAGCTGGTCGAATTCCTGGAACACCATCATCCGGTCCGGGCCGGGGCCGGTGACCGCGCGCCCTTTGAGGGAAATCTGCCCTTCGACCGGAGTGAGATAGCCGCCGATCGCCTTGAGCAGGGTCGACTTGCCGCAGCCGGAGGGGCCGAGCAGGACGAAGCGGTCGGACGGGTAGACGTCGAACGAGACCTTCCGCGTCGCGGTGACCACGACGTCGGGCGTCTTGTATTGCAGCGTCACGCCCTCGACGGAGAGGAGCGGCGTCGCGGATGCGGCATCGAACGGGGCTAGCATGAACCCTCCCTTGCTTCGTTTCCCAGCGCACTTATGGGCGCTTGCGGGATGGGATAGCCTGCTCCGCTGACACCAACCTGACTCAGGCGAACGGAGACCCGGGACTTGCGCATCCTCGTCGTCGAAGACACGGCCGACATCGCCGAAGCCGTCGTGATGCGGCTGGAGAAGATCGGCCACGCCGTCGACTGGGAGCAGGACGGCCAGACCGCCGCCGAGCTGATCGAGGTGCAGGCTTATGACCTCGTCATCCTCGACCTCACTTTGCCAGGCCAGGACGGGCTCGCCATCCTCAAGGGCATGCGGGCCCGGAAGGTCAAAACGCCGGTGCTGGTACTGACTGCCCGCTCGCATGTCGACGAGCGCATCGGCGCACTCGATCTCGGCGCCGACGACTACCTGATCAAGCCCTTCGACTATGGCGAACTCGAAGCCCGCGCCCGTGCCCTGCTGCGCCGCAGTGCCGGGCAGTCCGACAACCTCCTGCGCGTCGGCCCGTTGGTCATCGATCGCGCCGGCCGCATCGCCAGCATCGGCGAGCGCCCGCTCAACCTGACGCGACGCGAGCTCACCGTGCTGGAGATCCTCGCCGCCCGGCCGGAGCGCATCGTCCCCAAGGAGGAGCTGGTCGAGCAACTGTTCAATTTCGAACAGGAGGCCAGTCCAAACGCGGTCGAGCAGTTCGTGGCGCGGCTGCGGCGCAAGCTCGCCGATGCGCCGATCGAGATCCGCACCTTGCGCGGCCTGGGCTACCAACTTGCTGCGCTCTGACCTGCGCCTCTCGCTGCGCGCCCGCATCATCGCCGTGCTCTCGGCGGTGCTGGCGGGCGGAGCCGTGGCGCTCGGCCTGATCGCCTGGCATTCCGCCGGGCTCGCGGCGCAGCAGGCCTATGACCGGTTGCTCTCCGGCGGCGCCGTCCAGATCGCCGAGAACGTCTATCTCCAGGGCGGCGTGCTGACGCTCGACCCGCCGGCCTCGGCGATCGCGACGCTCTCCGATTACGACCTCGTCTTCTATAAGGTCGTAGACCCGCGCGGCGTCGTCGTCGCCGGCTATGAGGACCTGCGATCGCAAGCAACTTGGGAGGCCACGCGTAGCGGCGTCATGCTGGAGGACGGCACCTATCAGGGTCACCCGGTCCGCATCGCAACGCTGTCGCGCCGGTTCGACGACCCGCTCGCCGGCGGCTGGGCCACCATCGTGATCGCGCAGACGACGCAGGCGCGACTGGCGCTGGCGCGCGACCTGACCTTGAAGGCGCTCGGCGTCATCGCGATCATGAGCGCGCTGGCGCTGATTGCCACGGGCTTCGCCGTCCGGCTCGCGCTGAAGCCGCTCGCCCGCATCGAGCAGGAGATCGCGAGGCGAACCCCCGACGACCTCAGCCCGATCAAGGCCGAACCGCCAGTCGAGGTCCGCAATCTCGTCGAGGCGATCGACGGCTTCATGCGCCGCCTCTCCGACCGCGTCGCGCTGATGCAGCGCTTCATCGCCGACGCTGCACACCAGATCCGCACGCCGCTGGCAGCGCTCGACGCGCAGGTCGAGATCCTCTCGGCGACCGCGCCGTCGCGGCGCAAGGCCGAGACCGTGACGCGGATCCGCGAGCGCACCACCGAGCTCGGCCGCCTGACCGGCCAACTCCTCGACCATGCCATGGTGATCCACCGGGCCGATGCGGCGGCGCTCGCCCCGGTCGACCTCAACGCGCTGGCCAAGACCGTGCTCAGCACTGCGGTACCGCTGTCGCTGCCGCGCGAGGTCGACATCAGCTTCGAGCCGGCGGTGCCGACACCAATCATCCCCGGCGATGCCGTCAGCCTGCGCGAGGCGCTCGGCAACCTGATCGACAACGCCCTCGCCCATGGCGCCCATAGCCGCCTCGTCGTCACGGTCGGCGCCGACCAAACACACGTCTGGATCGAGGTCGCCGACGATGGTGAGGGCTTCTCCGGCTCGCTGGCGGAGCTGGCCCAGCCCTTCGCCAAGGGCGCGGCCTCGCATGGTTCCGGCCTCGGCCTCGCCATCGCCGCGGAGGTGGCGCGGGCGCATAAGGGCGAGCTCGCCCTGGCGCGCGAGGACGGCATGACCCGGATCAAGCTCGTCCTCGCCGGCTGAACGCGCGCCCGCGCTGAAGCGCCGTTGCGGCTCCGCGGCATCCCGCGGCAAATCCGCCACACTCCCTCGATTTGGCGGCATGTGAACGGCTGTTCATTGCCTTACCGGCGCCTTGGCCAGAGTCTCAAGCTGCGGTTGGGGCCTGATTTTTCGATGCGGAACGACCTGAAGCTGGCGCGGACGCTGCTGGCGCGCGGCCGGCGGCTGGAGCTGCTGCGTCGGTCCGTTTCGCCGCTCGCGCTCGGCCTTGCTCTACTCGCCGCCGCGCCTGCCGCCGATGCCCAATCGGTGACCGGAACCGGTGACCTCGATCCGAGCCTCCCCACGCCGGTATCGGACTGGAATCTCGGTGGCACGAACCTCACTGTCGGCAATACTGGCACCGGCACGCTAGCCATCGAGAATGGCGGCACGGTCACGAACGCCTTTGGATTTATCGGCCGCGACGCCGGCAGCAACGGTACGGTGACGGTGACCGGCCCTGCCTCGACCTGGAGCAATAGCAGCATCCTTACCGTCGGCTCTTCCGGCACGGGCACGCTCTCCATCACGAATGGCGGCGGCGTCACCAGCGCCAGCAGCACGGTGGGCTACGCCGACGTGGGAACGGGCACGGCGACGGTCAGCGGCACGGGCTCGTCCTGGACCAACAGCGGCCAGCTCTTCATCGGCGATATCGGCAAAGGCACACTGACCGTCGAGGCCGGCGGCAGCGTCAGCAATACCTATGGCTATGTCGGCAACAATGTCGGCAGTACCGGCGAGGTGACGGTGACCGGCGCCGGCTCGACCTGGACCAATACCGACAGGCTCTATATCGGCAACTACGGCACCGGCACGCTGACCATCGCCAATGGCGGCAGTGTCAGCAACGCGAGCGTCGCCTTTCTTGCCACCTATTATGGCAGCACCGGCACGGTGACGGTGAGCGGGGCGGGCTCGACCTGGACCGCCGGCGGCATCTATGTCGGCCATGAGGGCATCGGTACGCTGAGAATCGAGAATGGCGGCACGGTCACCGCCAGCGGCGCCAGCATCCTCGGGTACAGCGGCACCGGCACGGTGACGGTGACCGGTACCGGCTCGACCTGGAGTGCCGGCGCCCAGCTCTTTGTCGGCTTCAACGGCACCGGCACGCTGATCATCGAGGCCGGCGGCAAGGTCTCGAACACGACCGGTTACATCGGCTACAATGGCGGCAGCACCAGCGCGGTGACGGTGACCGGGCCGGGCTCGACCTGGACCAACAGCGGCGAGCTCCATGTCGGCCGTGACGGCAGCGGCACGCTCACCGTCTCGAATGGCGGCACGGCCTCGAACACGATTGGTTACCTCGGCTACAACGCCGGCAGCACCGGCACGGCGACGGTGACCGGCACGGGCTCGACCTGGGCCAACAGCGCCGAGCTCTATGTCGGCAATTCAGGCACCGGCACGCTGACGGTCTCGAATGGCGGCACGGTCTCGAACACCAATGGTACGATCGGCCGCAACGCCGGCTCAACCGGCACTGTGACCGTGACCGGTCCCGGCTCGACCTGGACCAATAGCGGCTCTCTTTATGTCGGCGATTCCGGCACCGGCACGCTGACCATCGAGAATGGCGGCACGGTCTCGAGCGCCTACGGCAATGTCGCCAGAAACTCCGGCAGCGTCGGCGCGGTGACGGTGAGCGGTTCCGGCTCGAACTGGAGCAACAGCGGCGCGCTCCTTGTCGGCAACGCCGGCACCGGCACGCTGACCGTCGCGGCAGGCGGGGCGGTCTCGAACACCACGGGCTATGTCGGCTTCAACCCTGGCGGCATCGGCACGGTGGCGGTGACGGGCGCCGGTTCGAGCTGGACCAACAGCGGCGACCTCTCCGTCGGCCACCTCGGCACCGGCACGCTGACCGTCGCGAATGGTGGCACGGTCTCGAACACCACGGGCTTTGTCGGCAGCGACTCCGGCAGCACCGGCGCAGTGACGGTGAGCGGTTCCGGCTCAAGTTGGAGCAACAGCGGCGACCTCTATGTCGGCCACTCGGGCACCGGTACGCTGACAATCGAGAATGGCGGCAGCGTCAGCAACACGCTCTTTGGCTATGTCGGTACTTCGAGCGGCGGCATTGGCACGGTGACAGTGACGGGCGCCGGTTCGAGCTGGACCAATGGCGGCACGCTCCGAGTCGGGGATTCCGGCACCGGCACGTTGAGGATCGAGAACGGCGGCAAGGTGTCGAACACCGGTGGTGTCGTCGGCCTCGCCTCCGGCAGCATCGGCACGGTGACCGTGACCGGCGCCGGCTCGACCTGGACCAATTCCGACGGGCTCCGTGTCGGCTTCAACGGCACCGGGACGCTGACCGTCGCAGCTGGCGGAACGGTTTCAAGCACCTTCAGCTTTCTCGGCGTCGGGTTCGGCAGCACCGGCACGGTGACGGTGACCGGTGCCGGCTCGACTTGGACCAATACTGGCGAGCTCCGAGTCGGCAGTGGTGGCACCGGCACGCTGACGGTCGAGGCTGGTGGCACGGTCTCGAGCCTCACCGGCTATGTCGGCAGAACCTCCACCGGCATCGGCACGGTGACGGTGAGGGGCGCCGGTTCCACCTGGACCAACAGCGCCGAGCTCTTTGTCGGCTACTCCGGCACCGGCACGCTGGCCGTCGAGAATGGCGGCAAGGTTTCGAATACCATTGGCTCTGTCGGCAGAAACGCCGGCAGCACGGGCACGGTGACGGTGACCGGCGCCGGCTCGAGCTGGACCAACAGCGCCGAACTCTATGTCGGCTATCAGGGCACCGGCACGCTGACCATCGCCGCTGGCGGCACGGTCACCACCGCCGGGGCGGGCGGCTCCATCGGCACGCAGGCCGGTTCGACCGGCATTGTGAAGGTGACCGGCGCGGGCTCGACCTGGACCATCAACAACGTCTCGGCCATGACCGGCGAGCTCTATGTCGGCTCGGCCGGCACCGGCACGCTGATCGTCGAGGATGGCGGCGCGGTCCGGAATACCTCCGGCTATATCGGCTTTGCCTCCGGCGGCACCGGCACCGCGACGGTGACGGGCGCCGGCTCGCGCTGGACCGTCGTCGGCATCCTCGATGTCGGCCATGACGGCGCCGGCACGCTGACCATCGCCAATGGCGGAATAGTCCAGGCCGTCCTCAGCCAGATCGGAAAAAACGGCTCCGGCACCGGCGCCGTGACAGTCACGGGCGCCGGCTCGATCTGGCAGACTAACAACGGCATCGAAATCGGCGGCAACGGAACAGTGACCGTCGAAAAGGGCGGCTATGCCAGAGCAACGTGGGTGAACCTTTACGGCGGCACGCTGAACCTGGTCGGTGATGCCAGCAGCGGCCGGGGCGTGGTGGAGGCCAACTACGTCATCGTCGGAGGCACGCTCAATCTGGACGGCGGCATCCTGCGCGCGCGCATGAACCAGTCCTCTTTTCTCGACAGTTATGGCGTGGTGAACATCGGCGCCAACGGCGCCTTCTTCGACAGCAACGGCTACGACATCGACGTTTCGGCCAATCTCGGCGGCAGTGGCGGGCTGACCAAGCAGGGCGCCGGCAGGCTGACGCTGACCGGGAACAACAGCTATGCCGGCGGCACGACGGTCACAGGCGGCAACCTCGCGGTCGGGGCGGACGCCAATCTCGGCGCGGCCTCCGGCGGCTTGACGCTGGATGGCGGCACGCTGTCGGTGACAAGCAGCTTCTCCTCCGCGCGCACGGTGACGCTGGGCAGCGCTGGCGGCGGCATCGAGGTCGTGGTCGGCCAGGCCTTCACGCTGTCCGGCACGATCTCGGGCACCGGCGGATTGACCAAGAGCGGGGATGGCCAGCTCACGCTGTCGGGCACCAGCACCTATTCGGGCGCGACCACGGTGTCGGCCGGCGAGCTCCTCATCGACGGCGCGCAGGCCATGTCGGCGGCGTCCGACTACACCGTCGCATCGGGTGCATCGCTCAATGTGAACAATGGGCTCGGAGCGGTCACCGCCGGCTCGATCGCCGGAGCCGGCCAGCTCGGGATCGGGAGCGGTTCGACCCTGGAGACCGGCGCGACCAACGCCTCGACCAGCTTCAGCGGCGTGATCTCTGGCGATGGCAGCATCAGGAAGGTCGGCACGGGCACGCTGACGCTGACCGAAGGCAACACCTATACAGGTGGCACCACGATCGCCGGCGGTGCGATCAGCATCTCCAAGGAGAGCAGGCTCGGCGCGACCTCGGGGGCGCTGACGCTGGATGGCGGCGTGCTGCAGGTCACCGACACGCTGCTGCATGGGCTAATCCGCAATATCGTCTTCGGTGCGAATGGTGGCGGCTTCGACATCGTCGAGGCCAGCAACAGCTTCTCGGTCTCGCAGTCCTTCTCGGGCACGGGCGCGCTTTCGAAGGCCGGCGCCGGTACGCTGGTGCTCAAGGGCACGAACAGCTATTCCGGCGCGACCACGGTTACGGGCGGAACCTTGCGGGCCGGCGTCGCCGGGGCGTTCTCCGGCAGCTCTGCCTTCACCGTCGCGAGCGGCGCGACGCTCGACTTCGCCAGCTTCGATCAGAGCATCGGCTCGCTCGCCGGCGCCGGCACGGTCGCGCTCGGTTCGGGCACGCTGACCGCCGGCGCGAACAACAGCTCGACGACATTCTCCGGCAAGATCACCGGCACGGGCGGCGTCACCAAGAACGGCACCGGCACGCTGACGCTGACCGGCAGCAACACCTACACCGGCAGCACCAAGGTCTCCGGCGGCAAGCTCGTCGTGAACGGCTCGATCGCGAGCACGGTGACGCTCGATGGCGGCACGCTCGGCGGCTCCGGCACGGTCGGCGGAGTCACAGCGCAGTCAGGCGCGACGGTGGCACCCGGCAACTCGATCGGCACGTTGACGGTGGCGGGCAACGTCGCCTTCGCGAGCGGCTCGACCTATCAGGTCGAGGTCAACGCGGCCGGGCAGAGCGACAGGATCGTGGCGTCGGGCAGTGCCAGCATCAGCGGCGGGACGGTGCAGGTGCTGGCCGAGAACGGCAACTACGCGGCGAGCACGAGCTATACGATCCTGACCGCTACGGGCGGGGTCAGCGGAACCTTCAGCAACGTCACGTCGAACCTCGCCTTTCTGACGCCCTCGCTGGCCTATGACAGCAACAGCGTCACGCTGACGATGATGCGCAATGACGCCAGCTTCGGTCCTGACGGCGGTGGCGTGCAGCGGCCTTCCATCGCGCAGACCCGCAATCAGGGCTTCATCGCGATGGCGGCGGAGCGGCTGGGAGCCGGCAGTCCGGTCTATGACGCGCTGATCTCGGCGACGGCGGCCGAGGCGCGCGCCGGCTTCGACCTGCTCTCGGGCGAGGCGCATGCGCAAGCGGTCAGCGTGATGATCGAGGAGAGCCGGCTGGTGCGTGACACCATTCTCGGCCACCTGCGCGGCCCGCTGCTGACGCAGGCGCCCGGTCAGGTCGCCGCGAGCTTCAGCGCCGACCTGCCGGGCCGCAAGAGCGCGGTCGTGATGAATGCGCCGGTCCCGCAGCCGCGCTACGCGCTCTGGGGCGAAGCTTTCGGCGGCACCGGCAACACCGATGCCGACGGCAACGCCGCCAGCCTCAACCGCCGCAGCGGCGGCGCCCTGCTCGGGGCGGACGTCATGCTCTACGATGCGCCTGGTTCCTCGCTGAAGGTCGGCGTCGCCGGCGGCTACAGCCAGTCGCGCTTCGACCTCGATGCCAGGCTCTCGCGCGGCAAGCTCGAGAGCGGCCATGCCGCGCTCTATGCCGGCGCCCGCTTCGGCAGCCTGCGCTTCGACGCCGGCGCGACCTACAGCTGGAGCGAGAGCGACATCCGCCGCCAGGTCCAGATCCGCGGTTTTGGCGATCTCCTGCGGCTGCAGCGTCCAGGTTCGGTGACGCAGGGCTTCGCCGAGCTCGGCTATGGCTTCGCCTTCAGCGGGGTCGCGCTGGAACCCTTCGCCCAACTCGCCCTGATCCGCGTCAGCACGGATGCCGGCACCGAGCGTGGCGGGGCGGCGGCCCTGCGGGTCCTGTCCTCCGAGCAGACGCTCGGCTTCACCACGCTGGGTGTCAGGGCCGAGGCGCAGCTCGGCACGATGCCGCTGTTCGCCCGCGCCATGCTCGGCTGGCGCCATGGCTTCGGCGAGCTGACGCCACAGGCTCGCACCGCCTTCGCCGCCGGCACCACCCCGGCCACGGTCTTCGCCGTGCCGATCGACCGCGAGGCGCTGGTCGCCGAGGCAGGGCTCGACTGGCGCATCTCCCAGGCCACAGCCCTCGGCCTGACCTACTCGGCAGCCATCGGCGAACGCTCCCGCGACCATGCCCTCAAGGGCAGGGTCGAGATGCGGTTCTGACGGAGCCGCAGCGAGAGAGACAGGGCCCAGGAGCGGCCGCCCTCCGCATCGACCGCACCGCCCCTCCCCCAGTCGCCAAACAAAAAAGCCGGCCCGTCGGGGCCGGCTGAAGTGGTCTCGAAACTCTGATGCTCAGAACTGGTACTTGAGCGTCGCCTTCACGGTGCGGCCAGGCTCGCTGTAATAGTCGCGGGCCTGCGCCAGCACGCCGGTCGGTACATTGGCCGCATCGAAATACTTGCGGTCGAAGATGTTGTAGACGCCGACCTGCAATTCGAGGTCCGCGATCTGAGGCAACGGCCGCCACCAGGCTGTGGCGTTGAAGATCGCGTAGCCCGGCGCCTTGAAGCCGGTGTTGGTGCCGGTCGTCGCGGCGACGTGGTCGCGCCGGCCGGCGAGCTTGGTCGAGAGCTCGGCGCCCCAGACATCCGTGCCATAGGCGATCGCGACAATGCCCTGCATCGGCGGGATCGAGTTGAGATAGGTGTGGTCGGTGGTGTTCTTGCCCCGGGTATAGGCGAACGAGCCGCGCACCAGCCAGTTCGGCGCGAAGGCGTACTGCATGTTCGCCTCGACGCCGGAAATCTCGGCGCGGGGGATGTTGCGGAAGCTGGTGATGCCGCCCTGCGGATAGAGGCCGCCGACGCCCGGCGCCTGGATCTGCAGCTGTTCGATGAAGTTGCGGTAGTTGGTGTAGAAATAGGTGACCGAGCCGCCGAACTGCTTGTCGCCGAACCGGACGCCGGCATCGACGCCGTTACCGGTCTCCGGACGCAGCAGCGGGTTGCCAGCGCGCAGATAGGTGCTCGGCCCGCCGAAGCGGCCATAGAGCTCATCCGCCGTCGGCGCCCGGAAACTCTTGGCCCATTGCGCGAAAAGCGTGACGTCCTTCACCACCGGCACGTTCTTCAGGACATCGTATTCGAGCCGGATGCGCGGCGACCAGCCGGATTCGCTCGAAGACGGCGGCAGGCCGACCGGGCGCGAGCCGCCGGCCGAATAGGCCGGCGTCGCCTGCGGCTTCTCCTCATACCAGTCGAAGCGCACGCCCGGCGTGACGCGCAGGCGATTGTCGAGCAGGCCGATCTCGTCATGCACATAGAGCCCGACGAGGCGCCCATCGACCTTGGGCTGGTCGGCCTGATTGGTGAACAGGTTGTTGCAGGTGGTGAAGGCGCCCGTGAAGGAGCCGGAGGCCGGCCGCGCCGGGCAGTTGTCGATGCCGGTCGAATACTGCTCCAGCCTCGACATGCGCAGTTCGGTGCCGAAGGTCAGGCGGTGCGAGGCCGGCCCGGTCTGGAAGCTCTTCACGCCATAGGCATTGAAGCCATAGGCGTTCTGTTCGTTCTCGTTGTCGCGGGCATAGGGTCCGATGATGCTGGTATAGCGCCAGCCATTGACCAGATCGTTGCGCTTCAACCGCTGCCAGTAGAGGTTGGCATGCGCCTCGTCGAGGAAGCCGCCCGGCTGCTTGTAGTCATAGGTCAGCGAGACGCGGTTGCGCTCGACATCCTCGCCCGTCTGGTAGGAGCCGGGACGGAAATTACCGGTCAGTGAGACCGTGCTGGTGCGGGTCTGGATGCGGTCGGCGCGCTTGAACAATTCGGCGATCAGGCCGAAACGATGCGCCTCGCCGACCTGCTGATAGACCTTGCCGAGGAAGCTGTACTGGTTGAAATCGGCCGGGTTCGGTTCGGTGCGGGTCGCGCCGATCGACTTGTCCTTGCCGCGGTTGTCGATCTCGTGGCCGTTGCGGAAGCCGCCCTGCAGCAGCACGGACGTATTGCCCATGCGGGCGGCGGCTGCCGCGCTGCCGAACCAGGCCCGGTCGGTGCTGTCATAGCCGGTCTTAGCGAGCGCGCCATAGGAGCGGCCATTGCGGATGATGTCCTCGGGATCGAGCGTGCGGACCGCCAGCGCGCCGCCGAGCGCACCGCCACCCAGCGTGCTGCCGCCGCTGCCGCCGCGCAGCAGATCGAGCGACGACAGCGAGTCGAAATCGAAGGCGTTGGTGCCGGAGCGATTGACGCGGGTGTCGACCAGGAAGGGCTGGCGGATGCCGTCGATCGTGGTCAGCACCCGCGCGCCGTCGAGGCCGCGAATGTTGAGAGAGCCGTTCTGCCGGTTGAAGGTGATGCCGGCCTCGACCCGGTTGGACAGGTCGGTCAGGCTCTGGACCTGCTGCCGGTCGAGTTCCGCGCGCGTCGTCGTCGTGGTCGTCGGGCCCTGCAGCAGCGGCGCCGCCTCGCGCTCGCCCTGCACCGTGATCTGGTCGAGCACGACCTGGTCGCCATTCGCGGGCGGGGCGGGATTGCGTTGCTGTTGTGCGAACGCCGGCGCGCTTGCCAGCACCAAGACGCCAAGCGCCACGCCGTAGCGCAGCCTGCTGCAATCAGTCCCCATCGCCGTTATCCTGTCGCTGAGAAGCAATTCGCCCTGCAAAGTCGAATTGCTCTTTATATTGCTTGAAAACTAGGCCTTATGCCTTACTTTCACCATCAGCGGTTATTAAACTGCAATTTAACTGTCAATAGACTCTCGCTTGAGTGACAAATTACTTAGTTATTGGAATTTCAAACTAAGTTTATCATTCATCTAAACTAAGCTCGGCTCGACTGGGGAAGGCGTTCACCTGCCGCCTCGCAAAGCTGTGATGGCCTCGCTCCCGCCGCACTCGTGGTCGTGTATTGCGGTGCGAAAAGCGGCTGGCATCATCGCCCCGTCACAGGCACGGACCATTCTTCATGCTCGACCGCCGGAGATGGCTCATGGGTTCGGGTGCGCTGGCAACGAGTGTCGCCGGTGGCCTCTTGCCTGCCCGCGCCGCCGAGCCCGACGTGATCGTGATCGGTGCCGGCGCCGCCGGCATCGCCGCGGCAAAGCAGCTCCGGGCCGCCGGCCGCCAGGCCATCGTGCTGGAGGCGCGCAATCGCCTCGGCGGGCGTACCTTCACCGATTCCTCGCTCGGCCCGTCCTATGACGCCGGCGCGATGTTCATCCACTGGGCCGAGCGCAATCCCTGGACCGAGATCGCCCGCGAACTCGGCGTGCAAACCCCGAACGAGAGCTGGGGCGGCGGTTTCCAGCTCTTCCAGAACGGCAAGCCGATGCCGGCCGGCGACCGTGCCCGTCGCCGCGGCGCCTTCGGCGAAATCGACCGGCGGCTGGAGACGACCGACCTGCAGGGGCGCGACCTTTCGGTCGCCGAATTGCTGAGCGATCTCGGACCGGATCTTGCGCCCGTCGCCTCCTCCGGCCTGCTGCTCTCGATCGGCGAGGAATCGTCCCGCATCTCGGCGCGCGACTATCAGCGGCTCTGGTCGGGCGAGGATTACGTCGTGCCGAGCGGCTACGGCAACCTCGTCTCCCGCTACGGCGCCGGCCTCGACATCCGCCTGAACCAGCAGGTCACGGCGATCGACTGGAGCGGCTCCGGCGTCGCCGTCACCACCGCCGCGGGAACCCTCAAGGCCCGCGCCTGCATCGTCACCGTCCCGGTCGGCGTGCTGAAGGCCGGCGCGATCCGTTTCACGCCGGCGCTCCCCGCCCGCACCCAGGGCGCTCTTGCCGGCATCGGCATGGGTGCCCTGACCAAGATCGCCCTCAAGGTCGAGGGTGATCGCTTCGACATCACGCCGGGCACGACCTATTTCGAGGCCGGCGCGGCGCAACGGCTGATCAGCTTCGAATTCTTCGCCGACGATCGCGACCTCGTCATCGGCTATTGCGGCGGCGATTTCGCCCGCGATCTCTCAACGGCTGGTGCCGATGCCGCACGCGAGCAGGTAGTCGACCTGCTCACCGCGATGGTCGGCGGCAACTTCCGCAAGGCCGCGGGCCCGGTCTCCTTCCCGGCCTGGTGGACCGACCCGTTCTCGCACGGCTCCTATTCCGTCTGCCTGCCGGGCCATGCCGAAGCGCGCGACATCCTGGCCGAGCCGATCGCCGGCAAGCTCTGGCTCGCCGGCGAGGCCACCGCCGGTGGCGGCGCCATGACCGCGGGCGGCGCCACGCTTGCGGGCCGTACTGCCGCGGCTGCCGTGGCGCGCCTCAAGGTCTGAGAGCGCCGCCGGACACACCGCTATAGGGCGAGGTCCCAGTTCTGCCCGACCAGATCCTTGCCGAAGGAATGGTGCTTCTCCTCCGCCACCAGCCTGAAGCCCTCGGCGATGTAGATGGCGCGGGCGGCGTGCAGGATGTCGTTGGTCCAGAGCGTCATGCGGCGATAGCCGGCGGCGCGGGCGAAGGCGATCGCCTCCTGCACCAGCCGCTTGCCGAGGCCAAGCCCCTGTGCCCGCGTCTCGACCAGCACGAGCCGGAGCTTCGCCACCTCCTCGCCCTCGCGTACGACGAAGGCGGAACCGACCGGCTCACCGTCGAGCTTGGCGATGAAGCAGCGTTCCTGGCCGGGCTTGAACTCGCGCAGGAACTTCGCCGCGATCTCGGCGACCAGCGCCTCGAAGCTGATGTCCCAGCCATAGACCTCAGCATAAAGCCGGGCATGGGCCGAGATCACCCAGCCGATATCGCCGGGCCGGTGCTCGCGGATCGTCACTGTCGGCTGCGGGCTGGCGGCGCCCGAGAGCAGCGTCTGCGCCCGGTCCAGCGCCGAGACGAGGCTCGCCTGCTCGCCCGTGCCCAGCCGCGAGAGGATCGTGTCGGCCTGCCGGCGAGAGGCGTCGTCGAGCGGCGCGAAGGCTATTCGCCCGGCCGCAGTCAGCCTGAGCTCATAGGCGCGGCCATCGCCTTCCGCCCGCGCCCGCTCCAGCCAGCCGAGATCGCCGAAGCGCTTCAGCAGCCGCGAGAGATAGGCCGGGTCGAGCCCGAGCTCGCGCGCCAGCTCGCCCGCCCGCCAGCCGTCGCGCTGTGCCAGCTCGTAGAGCACGCGCCCCTCGGTCAGCCCGAAGCCGGAGCCGTGCAGGTCTCCGCCGAGCGCTCCGATGAAGCGGGTATGGAAGCGGCCGAAACGGCGGATCGCCGCAATGGCGGGCGTATCGACGGCGGACATGGCCGGCCTCCTCATCACTTGCCACGAGAAAAGCCAATTAATGGACAGAGTCAACTAAATTATTGCAACGCGCGAAGCCATGGATTCACCGCTCCTTAACCCGCCGGGAGCCCAATCGAAGGCTTGGCGGACGCAGTGGGTATGAGTGCGATGCAGGTCGATCTTCTGGCCGGAGCCGGCTATGCCGCGCCGGTGCTGCCCTTGCGAACCCCGACCATCCTCCTCTTCGATTCCGGCCTCGGCGGACTGACCGTGCTGCGCGAGGTCATGCGCCAGCGCCCGGACGCGGACATCGTCTACGCAGCCGACGACGCGGCCTTCCCCTATGGCCGCCTCGACGAGCCGGCGCTGGTCACGCGCGTGCTCCAGGTGATGGAGCGCCTGGTCGAGCGCTTCCATCCCGATCTCGTCGTCATCGCCTGCAACACCGCCTCGACTTTGGTGCTGCCGGCGCTGCGGGCCCGCTTCGCCATCCCCTTCGTCGGCACCGTGCCGGCGGTGAAGCCGGCGGCCGAGCGCAGCCGCAGCCGCCTGATCACCGTGCTGGCGACGCCCGGTACCGTCGCCCGCGACTACACCCACGACCTGATCGAGCACTATGCCGCCGGCTGCGAAGTCACCCTGGTCGGCGCCCGCAACCTCGCCGGCCTGGCGGAAGCGGCGCTGAAGGGCGAGCCCGTCGACGATGCGCAGATCGCCGCCGAGATCGCGCCCTGCTTCGTCGTCCGCGACGGCCGGCGCACCGACGTAGTCGTGCTCGCCTGCACGCACTACCCGCTGCTGTTGCCCCGCCTGCAGCGGCTCGCGCCCTGGCTGGTGGACTGGATCGACCCCGCCCCGGCGATCGCGCGACGCACGGCGCAACTGCTCGGACCGGCCCAGCCCCGCCGCGAGCCGGCCTCGACCGTCGCCGTCTTCACCGACGGCATCAGCCTCTCCGGCCCGGCGCATATCGCGCTCGCCGGCTTCGGCCTCGCGCACATCGAGACCGAGCCGCTGCCGCTCGTAGTCTGACCATATTTTGGAACCGTTCTGATCTGGAGACGTTATCGACGTCACTACCGCCCCACGAGGGAGGACGACATGAAGAAGCTGATCTTCGCCATGGCCCTGGCTTGCGGCGCACTGCTGTTCGGCCCCGGCCTGACCGGCGACGCTCAGGCCAAGCCGAAAGGCTGGCACGGGCACGGAGGCCATCATTACGGCCACAGCTACGGCCCGCGCCGGCACCATGGCTGGAACCGCGGCCGGCATCTCGGCTGGTACAAGCACCCGCACCATCGCCGCGGCGCCTATTGGCGCTACTGAATTTTTTCGAGCGAAGCGGGCACCGATTCGCGTGAAGAAACCGCGATAGGTCAAAGAACCAGAGCATTTCCGCGCTTCAGAGGAACGCGGAAATGCTCTGGACGCGACCAGGCACGGCAGGCTGTCACAAACCCTACGGTGATGGCCGAAGCGATCGCACAGAACAGCACAAGGCCCTTCGGGTTACTCTCAGACGATCACGCAGAGCAAAATGCATGGCCGAAGGCGCGTTTCGCCGCCCGCTCCCTGCGCGCTCGCATCGCTGGAGAGCTGCCTTGACCGCTGACGACATCGTCCTGCTCGACCCGCGGGAAGAGCATGCCCTGATTCCCGGCCCTATCGACGGCTTGCCCTTGTTCCTGCGCCATCTGCCGGCGCCGGTGACGACAGTCTCGCCCCGCCGCGCGGTGCTCTATATCCATGGCGCGACCTTCCCCTCGGCGCTCTCGATCGCCCATCGCTTCGACGGCCGCTCCTGGCGCGACGCGCTCTGCGAGGCCGGTTTCGACGTATGGGGCCTGGATTTCTACGGCTACGGCCATTCCGGGCGCTATCCGGCCATGGACGAGCCGGCGACCGCCAATCCGCCGCTCGGCACGACCGATGAGGCCATCAGGCAGATCGAAGCCGCAGCCTGCTTCATTCTCGACCGCTCTGGTCTCGACAGACTCTCCCTGATCGCCCATTCTTGGGGCTCGTTGCCGGCCTGCCGCTTCGCCGGCGCGCATCCCGATCTGATCGATCGCCTCGTCCTGTTCGGGCCGATCGCGCAACGTGAGCCGTCAGGCAACGCAGCCTCGCCCACCTTGCCGGCCTGGCGGCTGATCACTCTCGACGATCAATGGCACCGCTTCGTCGAGGACGTTCCGGCCGGCGCCGAGCCGGTTCTGTCGCGCCGGCATTTCGTGGATTGGGGCGAAGCCTATCTCGACAGCGATCCGCTGGCGGGCTCGCGCGAGCCCGCCAGCGTCAGGACGCCGGCTGGCCCCCTCACCGATATCGGCAAGGCTTGGCAAGGCGAGCTGCCTTACGATCCGGCTGCGGTCCGCGCTCCCGTGGCAATCATCCGCGGCGAATGGGACAGCTTGATCACTGATGCCGATGCGCGCTGGCTCTTCGACGCCTTCAGGGCCTCGCCCGTGAAACGCGACATCAAAATCAGCCGCGGCACGCATCTGATGCATCTGGAGGCGATGCGCTTTGCCCTCTGGCAGGAGAGCATCGCCTTCCTCAGCGGCCCCGATGCGTCGCCGAGCGGCTCATCACACGCAAAACCGGCCCTTCGGGTTTGACAAATCGCGCCAGCGGTGCTTGTAAGCCGGCGTCGCGCGGCTCCTCACGGGGCCGCGTGGCTTTTTCCGCACCCGTGATCCGCTCGTCTTCTCGAGCCGGATCTGTCGCCCCGGAGACGGGGAGGAGGAGGGCGCGGTCCTCAACTCGCGAACCATAGAGGACACGCGACATGTCGAAGCGCCATGAGGCGAAGTACAAGATTGACCGCCGTCTCGGTCAGAACATCTGGGGCCGTCCGAAGTCCCCGGTCAACCGCCGCGAATACGGCCCCGGCCAGCACGGCCAGCGCCGCAAGGGCAAGCCGTCCGACTTCGGCACCCAGCTGCGCGCCAAGCAGAAGCTGAAGGGCTACTACGGCTCGATCTCCGAGAAGCAGTTCCGCCGTTACTACGCCGAGGCGATCCGCCTGAAGGGCGACTCGGGCGAGAACCTGGTCGGCCTGCTCGAGCGCCGTCTCGACGCGGTGATCTACCGCGCCAAGTTCGTCCCGACCGTCTTCGCCGCCCGCCAGTTCATCAACCACGGCCACATCACCGTGAACGGCAAGCGCGTCAACATCGCTTCGTACCAGGTCAAGCCGGGCGACGTGATCGCGATCAAGGAGAGCTCGCGCCAGCTCGCCATCGTCATCGAGTCGGCCGCCCTCGCCGAGCGCGACGTGCCTGACTACATCGACGCTGACCACACCAAGTCGACCGCCACCTACACCCGCACCCCGACCCTGTCGGACGTGCCCTATGCGGTGCAGATGGAGCCGAACCTGGTCATCGAGTTCTACTCGCGTTGATCACGGCCGCCGGGGTGGTTCGCCACCCCGCTTTCGGTCTGTTTCAGGAGAGGGCTTCGCCCTCTCCTTTTTTATTGCCTGGCGCTCCCGGCGAGCTCGCCCCAGGCCGGATGGCCGGCCGGGTCCTGCGTCCAGAAGGCGATGTCGTCGAACAGGATCGTCTGGCTGACGTCGGGCAGCGCATCGCGGTAGATGCCGAAGCGCGGCTGCGTGTCGATGAAAGGCTTGCCGTCTTTGGTCGTGCCATAGCGCGGATAGCCGAGC
>Ga0209025_1001495_pt1 | contig 30245 bp, 17 predicted proteins | sample AraplaMF_Col_mLB_FD_184256 | JGI IMG/M metagenome (GOLD analysis project Ga0209025, IMG submission 184256) | Arabidopsis root microbial communities from the University of North Carolina, USA - plate scrape MF_Col_mLB (SPAdes) (version 2) | ecosystem: Host-associated > Plants > Roots > Endosphere... | reverse complement strand
ACCTTCTACCTGCACCTGAAGGAATGCGAGTTCCGCTTCAATCATCGCCATGACAACCTCTATCTGGCGACCCTCAAGTTGCTACGATCGAACCCCCTCTGAGGGCTCGTTTGCTTCCTAAGACCCTTAAAAAAGGGGGGAAGGGGGGGATTTGCTCCTAAGCAGCCCCACCTGAACACCCCACCAAACCACCGCCCAAACCTGAAGCGCCGCCCCGCCCAAACACCCGAATTGCCGCCTGCGGCCACATTGAGGCTGGCGCCCGAGGCCCATCGCCGCTAGAATTCCGGCTCGCCTGAATCCCGCACGCCGGACCGGTCCCGCACCGCGTCCGTGTTTTGCTGCAAGTCGGTTTTGCCGATGTCGCGCACGGGATCAGATCCTTCGGCAGCCAAGGCGATCCCCCGTGACCCAACCCGCAATCCTCGCACTCGAAGACGGCACCGTGTTCGAGGGCGTTTCCGTAGGCGCGCCCGGCCTCAGCGTCGGCGAAGTCGTATTCAACACCGCGATCACCGGCTACCAGGAAATCCTCACCGATCCCTCCTACGCCCGTCAGCTGGTCACGCTGACCTACCCGCACGTCGGCAACACCGGCATCACCGCGCAGGACGACGAAGCGCGCCAAGTCTGGGCCAGCGGCCTGATCGTGCGCGACGTGCCGCGCCGCCCCAGCAACTGGCGCAGCACGATCGCGCTGCCGCAGTGGCTGGCCGACCGCGGCGTGGTCGCGATCTCCGACATCGACACCCGCAAGCTGACCCGTCTGCTGCGCGACACCGGCGCGCAGAACGGTGCGCTGATGGCAGGGGAAATCGACGTCGCCAAGGCGATCGAAGCCGCGCGCAAGTTCCCGGGCCTGAAGGGCATGGACCTGGCCAAGGAAGTCTGCACGCGCGAACGCTACGAGTGGACCGAAGGTCAGCTCGATCTAGATCGCAATGCGTTCGTGAGCGCGGAATCGCGCTTCCACGTCGTCGCCTACGACTTCGGCGTCAAGCTCAACATCCTGCGCATGCTCGCCGAGCGCGGCTGCCGGGTGACCGTGGTGCCGGCGCAGACCCCGGCCGCCGAGGTGCTGGCGCTCAATCCCGACGGCGTGTTCCTGTCCAACGGCCCCGGCGATCCGGAGCCTTGCGATTACGCGATCGCGGCGATCAAGGAATTCATCGCCCGCAAGATCCCGACCTTCGGCATCTGCCTCGGCCATCAGCTGCTGGGCCTCGCCTCCGGCGCCAAGACCCTGAAGATGAAGTTCGGCCACCACGGCGCGAACCATCCGGTCCAGGACCTCGACAGCGGCCGGGTGATGATCACCTCGCAGAACCACGGCTTCGCGGTCGATGAGGCCAGCCTGCCGGGCAATGTGCGCGTGACCCACCGCTCGCTGTTCGACGGCAGCAACCAGGGCATCGCCCTGACCGACGCGCCGGCCTTCAGTTTCCAGGGTCACCCGGAAGCGAGCCCGGGCCCGCACGATGTGTCGCCGTTGTTCGATCGGTTCGTGGTGTCGATGGAACAGGCCAAGGCCGCCTGATGAGCGCGGCGCCGGCCACGCCGACGCGTCGACGCCGCTGGCGTTCGCGTGCATTGGCGTTGCTGGTCGCGCTTGGCGCGTACCCCGCCTTCGTGCTGATCGCGGTCTACAGCCAATGGTTCGCCGCCGATCTTCCCGGCGGACGCAACGGCCCGGCCGATGCGTACCGCCACAGTCTGGCCAGCGCGATCGTCGCCTACACCCTGTCGCCGCGTTGCGTCGACTGGGTGACCGCGGTGATGGAGCGCGACGGGCAGGGCAATGCGAGCCGGGCGATGGACGCCCACAACAACCGCATCGGCGCGCGCGTGGGCGCCGCCGCTGAAAACTGGACCGCGATGCAGCGCGAGGTTCGCGCCGCGGTCGACCACGGAGCGATCGATGCGCGATCGCCCGAACAAATCACCTGGCGCGCTCCCGAGGCGTGGCAGGACCGACTTTACTGAGGACGACATGCCCAAGCGTACCGACATCAAAACCGTCCTGATCATCGGCGCCGGCCCGATCGTGATCGGCCAGGCCTGCGAGTTCGACTACTCCGGCGCGCAAGCCTGCAAGGCGCTGCGCGACGAGGGCTACCGCGTGGTCCTGGTCAATTCGAATCCGGCCACGATCATGACCGACCCGAACATGGCCGACGCGGTCTACATCGAGCCGATCAACTGGCAGACGGTCGAGAAGATCATCGCCAAGGAAAAGCCCGACGCGCTGCTACCGACCATGGGCGGGCAGACCGCGCTGAACTGCGCGCTCGACCTGGCCGACAACGGCGTGCTGGAGAAGTACAACGTCGAGCTGATCGGCGCCAAGCGCGAAGCGATCCGCATGGCCGAAGACCGCGAGCTGTTCCGCGTGGCGATGAAGGAGATCGGCCTGGAATGCCCGAAGGCCGAAGTCGCGCGCACCCTGGAAGAAGCGATCGATATCCAGACCCGCGTCGGCTATCCGACCATCATCCGTCCCAGCTTCACCCTGGGCGGCAGCGGCGGCGGCATCGCCTACAACCGCGAAGAGCTGATCGACATCGTCACCCGCGGCCTGGAACTGTCGCCGACCACCGAAGTGCTGGTCGAGGAATCGGTGCTGGGCTGGAAGGAATTCGAGATGGAAGTGGTCCGCGACACCGCGGACAACTGCATCATTGTGTGCTCGATCGAAAACTTCGACGCGATGGGCGTGCACACCGGCGACTCGATCACCGTCGCGCCGGCGCAGACCCTCACCGACAAGGAATATCAGCGCCTGCGCGATGCCTCGATCGCGGTGCTGCGCAAGATCGGCGTCGATACCGGCGGTTCCAACGTGCAGTTCGGCATCAACGCCCAGAACGGCCGGGTGGTGGTGATCGAAATGAACCCGCGCGTGTCGCGCTCCTCGGCGCTGGCGTCGAAGGCGACCGGGTTCCCGATCGCCAAGATCGCGGCCAAGCTCGCGGTCGGCTACACCCTCGATGAGCTGCGCAACGAGATCACCGGCGGCGCGACCCCGGCCTCGTTCGAGCCGAGCATCGACTACGTCGTCACCAAGATCCCGCGCTTCGCGTTCGAGAAGTTCCCGCAGGCCGACGCGCGCCTGACCACGCAGATGAAGTCGGTCGGCGAAGTCATGGCGATGGGCCGCACCTTCCAGGAATCGCTGCAGAAGGCGCTGCGCGGCCTGGAAACCGGCAAGGTCGGTCTCGACCCGACCGGTCTGGACCTGGGCAGCGAACTCGACTTGGTCAAGCTGCGCCGCGAACTGAAGGAGCCGGGTCCGGAGCGCATGTTCCATATCGGCGATGCGTTCCGCGCCGGCATGAGCGTCGAGGACGTGCATGCGCTGTCGTTCGTCGATCCGTGGTTCCTCGACCAGATCGAGGAATTGATCGCGACCGAAGGCGAAGTGGCCGACGCCGGCCTGGGCGCGCTCGACAAGCCGCGCATGCGCGCGCTCAAGCGCATGGGCTTCTCCGATGCGCGCATCGCCCAGCTCACCGGCACCGACGAAACCGCGGTGCGTACCTTGCGTCGCGCGTTCGGCGTGCGTCCGGTGTACAAGCGCGTGGATTCCTGCGCCGCCGAGTTCGCCACCACCACCGCCTACATGTACTCGACCTACGAGGACGAGTGCGAAGCCAACCCGAGCAACCGCGACAAGATCATCGTGCTCGGCGGCGGCCCCAACCGCATCGGCCAGGGCATCGAGTTCGACTACTGCTGCGTGCATGCCGCGCTCGCCCTGCGCGAGGACGGCTATGAAACCATCATGGTCAACTGCAATCCGGAAACCGTGTCGACCGACTACGACACCTCCGACCGCCTGTACTTCGAACCGCTGACGCTCGAGGACGTGCTGGAAATCGCCGACCTCGAAAAGCCCAAGGGCGTGATCGTGCAGTACGGCGGCCAGACCCCGCTCAAGCTCGCACGCGCGCTGGAAGCCAACGGCGTGCCGATCATCGGCACCTCGCCCGACAGCATCGATCTGGCCGAAGACCGCGAGCGTTTCCAGAAGCTGGTGCAGGACCTGGGCCTGGCGCAGCCGATCAATCGCACCGCGCGCAAACCCGACGAAGCGCTGATGCTGGCCAACCAGATCGGTTACCCGATGGTGGTGCGTCCGAGCTACGTGCTCGGCGGCCGGGCGATGGAAATCGTCTATTCCGACGCCGACCTGACCCGTTACATCCGCGATGCGGTCAAGGTGTCGAACGATTCGCCGGTGCTGCTCGACCGCTTCCTCGACAACGCGGTCGAGGTCGACGTCGACATCATCGCCGACCGCGAAGGCCGGGTGCTGATCGGCGGCGTGATGGAGCACATCGAAGAGGCCGGCGTGCATTCGGGCGACTCCTCGTGCTCGCTGCCGCCGTATTCGCTCAGCGCCGGCACCCAGGAAAAACTGCGCGAGCAGGTGGTGGCGCTGGCCAAGGCGCTCAAGGTGGTCGGGCTGATGAACACCCAGTTCGCGATCCAGACCGATGCCGAGGGCAGCGACACGATCTTCCTGATCGAAGTGAACCCGCGCGCCTCGCGCACGGTGCCGTTCGTGTCCAAGGCCACCGGCATGGCGCTGGCCAAGATCGCCGCGCGCTGCATGGTCGGCCAGACCCTGGCGTCGCAGGGCGCGCTGGAAGAAATCGTGCCGGACTACTACTCGGTCAAGGAAGCGATCTTCCCGTTCGCCAAGTTCCAGGGCGTCGACCCGATCCTCGGACCGGAGATGCGTTCCACCGGCGAAGTGATGGGCGTGGGCAAGAACTTCGGCGCGGCGATGGCGCGCGCGCAGGAAGCCGGCGGCATCAAGGCGCCGCCGGTCGGCAAGGTGTTCATCTCGGTGCGCGACCCGGACAAGCTGCGCGTGCTGCCGGTGGCGCAGGAACTGCTGCGCCGCGGCTACAGCCTGGTCGCGACCAGCGGCACCCAGGCGTTCTTCGCCGAACACGGCGTGGTGTGCGAATCGGTCAACAAGGTCACCGAGGGCCGCCCGCACATCGTCGATCTGATCAAGAACGGCGAGATCGTCTACATCATCAACACCACCGAAGGCCGCCAGGCGATCTCGGATTCGTTCTCGATCCGGCGCGAGGCCCTGCAGCAGCGGGTGACGTATTCGACCACGGTGTCGGGCGCGCGCGCGCTGGTGGGTTCGCTGGACTACCGCGGCAAGGGCCCGGTGTGGTCGTTGCAGGAGTTGCATGCGCAGATCGGCGCGGCGTAAGCGCTGACGCGAGGCGGCGAGGTTGGCGAGGGCCGCGAGGCTGCGAGGCCGCGAGGATTGCGCCGCACGCGTTGCCTGGGTGGTGAGGCGAGGGTGGCGCGGTTGCGCCGCCCGTAAGTTCAGGCACGGCTGAAATTCGACAGCCGCATGGAACCGGCCGCTCGCGTTCTCCCAGATCGCCATTCCCGTGAAGGCGGGCTCCGCTTTTCTTCGGCGGAGCCGAACATCCAAAGGCTTCAGCGCGTTCTCTCAAACCGTCATTCCCGCGAAGGCGGGAATCCAGAGACTTCAGCACGCACTCTCCAGAACGTCATTCCCGCGAACGCGGGAATCCAGTGACTTTCGTGCGAGTACCGTCAAAGTCGCTGGATGTTCGGCTCCGCCGAAGAAAAGCAGAGCCCGCCTTCGCGGGAATGACGTCCTTGAAGGATCACGCTGAAGCCTCTGGATCCCCGCCTTCGCGGGGATGACGGTCTTGAAGGATTCGTCGAATCTCAAGTCGACATTTCAGCGGCAATGTCTTGACATCCGCCCCGCCGCCGCCCCTTGTCCCAGTCCGCAACCCAAGCCCGCAACCCAGGCCCACAACCCATCCCCATCCCCCGGGATGCCTTCCGCCAAGGTTCCCGGCACAATGGGGCCAACCCAGCATTCAACATGCCGGCGTCCGGCCGAAAAGGACGCGTTACCGAGGAAGCAAGGAATGAGACCACCCATCACGGCCCAGGGCGCGCAGCGTTTGCGCGCGGAGCTGGAAGAACTCAAGTCGGTCAAGCGGCCGGCGGTGATCAACGCGATCGCCGAAGCGCGCGCCCACGGCGATCTCAAGGAGAACGCCGAGTACCACGCCGCACGCGAGCAGCAAGGCTTCATCGAAGGCCGGATCAAGCAGCTCGAAGCCGAGCTGTCGCACGCCCAGGTCATCGACATCAGCACGCTCAACGCCGGCTCCAAGGTCGTGTTCGGCGCCACCGTCGAGCTGATCGACGTGGACACCGAGGAAGAGCGCAAGTACCAGATCGTCGGCGACCTGGAAGCCGACATCAAACTCGGCCTGATCGCGATCTCCTCGCCGGTCGCGCGCGCGCTGATCGGCAAGAACGAGGGCGACAGCGTCGTCATCGACGCGCCGGGCGGCACCCACGAGTACGAAATCGTCGGCGTCAGCTACAACGCCGGATGATCAGCCGGCGTGCGCGCATGAGCCGTCAGCCATGAACAGCGTCACCGTGCTGTTGCCCGAGCGCGCGCGCTTCGGCGGCCAGCGCCTGGGCGAAACCTTCGGGCTGCGGCTCGGCCGCGCCGACCGCAGCGTCGAGGCGGCCGATCAGGCCGCGCGCGTGTTCGACATCCTGCCGCGCGGCTGGCCGATCGCGGCGGTGTCGCGGCAGCGCGATGTCGGCGACGCCGCCTACGGCGCGTGGCTGCGCGCCGATCCGGCCTATGTGCGGCCCGACATCAACGGCGCGCGCCTGCTCGCCTACGGTCAGGCGCTGTCGCTGAGCGAACGCGACAGTGCGGCGTTGCTGCCGGCGCTGCGGCCCTTGTTCGGCGACGCCGGTTTTCCGATCGACGCGCCGCATCCGAGCCGCTGGTACCTCGCCTTGCCGCGCGAAAGCCGGTTGCCGAAATTCGCCTCGCCCGAACAGGCGCTGGGCGAGGACATGTTTCAGCATCTGCCGGGCGTGGAGAACGAAGGCAGCGAAGGCCGCCGCTGGCGTTCGCTGCTCAGCGAGGCGCAGATCGTCCTGCACAACCATCCGCACAACGCCCAGCGCATCGCCGCCGGGCTGGCGCCGATCAATTCGCTGTGGTTCTGGGGCGGCGGCGTGCTGCCCGATCATGTGCGCACGAATTACCAGCAGGTCTACAGCGACGACGAAGGCCTGACCGCGTTCGGCGCTCAGGCCGGCGTCGCCGCGATGGCGCTGCCGTCGCAGTGGCCGGCGGGCGAGGGCGAGCGTTTGTTCGACCTGCGCGCGGCGCGCGATCTGGCCGTGGTCCAGCGCGACTGGCTCGAGCCGATCGCGCAGGCGCTCGACGCGGGCACGCTGGAACGCGCGGTGCTCGCGTTCGCCGACGGCGAGCGTTTCGAACTGGCGCGTTCGCAGCGCTGGCGTTTCTGGCGCAAGTCGCTGCGCTCGCTGCAAGCTTGAGCAGGCCATGACGTTGTTGTCTAGCTTTTTATCGGCTTCCCGCGGGCCGAGTGCTCGCTTGCGCCCGGGTGGACGTCGATGAAACCAGTCGCGCGCCTGCGCCGCCGCGATGTCGCCGATGCCGGGCTGTGGCCGGAGTCGATCCCGCCGCTGCTGCGCCGGGTCTACGCCGCGCGCGGCGCGAACTGCGTCGAACAGGCGCAACCGCGGCTCGCGCAGTTGCTGCCGCCCGACGGCATGCTCGGGCTCGATGCCGCGACCGCCTTGCTCGCCGAGGCGATCGCCGCCGATCGCCACATTCTGGTGGTCGGCGATTTCGATTGCGACGGCGCGACCGCCTGCGCGGTCGGCGTGCGCGGCCTGCGTCTGCTCGGCGCCAAGCGCGTTTCGCATGCGGTGCCTAACCGGATCGTGCACGGGTATGGGTTGTCGCCGGCGTTGGTGGAGGAGTTGGCGACACTCCAACCTGATCTGTTGGTCACCGTCGATCACGGCATCGCCTGTCATGCCGGCATCGCCGCGGCGCGCGCGCGCGGCTGGAAAGTGCTGGTCACCGATCACCATCTGCCCGGCGAACACTTGCCGCAGGCCGACGCGATCGTCGATCCGAATCAGCCCGGCGACGCGTTCCCGAGCAAGATGCTCGCCGGCGTCGGCGTGATGTTCTACGTGCTGCTGGCCTTGCGCCGGCGGCTGCGCGAAGCCGGCGCGTTCGGCGCCGACAGCGTGCCGGACCTGAGCGTGCTGCTCGATCTGGTCGCGGTCGGCACCGTCGCCGATCTGGTGCCGCTGGACGCGAACAACCGCGCGCTGGTCGCCGCCGGCCTGCGCCGTCTGCGCGCGGGGCAGGGCGGCGCCGGCTTGCGCGCGCTGATCGAAGTCTCGCAGCGCGATTACCGGCGCTTGACCGCGGCCGATATCGGCTATGCGGTCGCGCCGCGCCTCAACGCCGCCGGACGGCTGGAAGACATGGCGCTCGGCATCGAATGCCTGTTGACCGAAAACTCCGCTCAGGCGCGGGATATCGCCTCGACGCTCAACGAGATCAATGCCGAGCGCCGCGCGGTGCAGCAGCAAATGACCGACGAGGCGCAGGCCGCGTTCGCGCGGGTGTCGATCGATGCCGAGGCCGCGCCGATGGCGCTGTGTCTGTTCGACGACGACTGGCATCCCGGCGTGGTCGGTCTGGTCGCGTCGAAGATGAAGGAACGCCTGCATCGGCCGGTGATCGCGTTCGCGCCGGCCGAACCCGGCAGCCAGCAGTTGCGCGGCTCGGCGCGCTCGATTCCCGGCTTCCATATCCGCGATGCGCTGGCCGATGTCGCCGCGCGCCATCCCGATCTGATCGAACGCTTCGGCGGCCATGCGATGGCCGCCGGCCTGTCGCTGCGCGCGGACGCGTTCGACGCCTTCCGCGATGCGTTCGAACACTGCGCGCGATTGGCGCTGACCCCGGAACTGCTGCAGGCCGATGTGCTCAGCGACGGCGAACTGCACGCGGCCGAGTTCGATCGCGCGCATGCCGAGTCGCTGCGCGACGGCGGCCCGTGGGGCCAGGGCTTCGCCGAGCCGCAGTTCGACGGCGAGTTCGAAGTGCTGTCCTGGCGCGTGGTCGGCGAACGTCATCTCAAGCTGGAACTGGGCCGCGACGGCCTGCGCCTCAACGCGATCGAGTTCGGCGGCTGGGACGGCAACACGCCGCCGCCGTGGGTGCGCATCGCCTATCGCCTGGAGCCCGACGATTATCGCGGCGGCAGCGCGGTGCAACTGGTGGTCGTGCATCGCGAGGCGTTGTAGGCGAAGCAGTCCCGATGAGCGCTTCGACATGCGCTCATCGAGGCCCGCGCGTAGTTACCGGCGCGCGATCGGATTCACGAATTTGCGAACTGAGTCGGTTTTAACCGCCGCCATGGCCGGTGGCGTGGCCGAGTGCGCGCGCTTTATGCGTTGGTTTGGGCGATTTCGTCGTGCCGCGCAGCGTGGCACGCCCTCAACCCAAGGAGAGCGGGACGATGTCCGATCCGAATCCCAAAGTACCCAAGCCCTCGATCTTCGACAGCATCGGCGGCGCCTTCAATAAATGGACGGCGCGGCTGGACGCGAGCGCGCGCGATCCCGATTCGATGCTCAATTCGTTCGCCCGTCACCACCGCGACGACGGCAATCAGTTCGAACCCGCGCACGGTGTCGAACGCAACAACGCCGCGCCGCTGGCGGCGCCTTCGACCGCGCCGGGCCCGGTCGCGCCGCGCGCGGCGATGCCGTCGGCGGTCCCGCCGCTCGCGCCGCATACGTTCGCGCCGCACAGGTATCCGCGCGTGAACAATCCCTTCGACGAGTCGTACACCGCGCCCGAGCGCGATGCGCCCGTCGCCACGTCCTCGACGACGCGCGACGCCGTGGCCGATCCGCGTCCGGCCTCGACCGCGTCGAGGAGCTTCGCCATGGACGGCGTCAACGCGGTGTTTCCGCGCCACGACTTCGCCTCGCCTGTCGCGTCGTCCTCGCCGCCGTCGCCGCCGCGCGCGGCGAGTCTGGATCCCACCGTCGCCGCGGCGATCATGCGCGACGGCTACGCCGATCGCAGCGAGGCTGATCTGAGCGGCTGGAAGCGCGTCGGCGACGCCGAACTGCAGGCGCGCGGCCTGAATCCGAAGGATTTCCACGATACCGCCAGCGGCCTGCGCGCCGACCTGTATCGCAAGGACGATCAGTTCGTGCTGAATTTCCGCGGCACCGACAAGGCCAGCGACTGGCTCACCAACTTCGGCCAGGGCGGCGGCTTCGGCAGCGCGCAGTACGACGGCGCGGTGCAGTTGACCCAGCAAGTGCAGAAGGCGCTGCCCGAGGGGCTGCACGCGCTGGTCGGCCATTCCAAGGGCGGCGGTCAGGCCTATCTGGCCGCGCAGGTGTGCGATGTCGAATGCGTCGTCGCCAATCCGGCCTGGCCGAATCGCGCGACCTTGCTCAAGCACGGCGTCGCCGCCGACAAACTCGAGCAAGGTCCGGCGACCACCGAACTGTTGGTCAAGGGCGAGCCGCTGCACGGCCTGCAGTCGCTGGGCATCGCGTCGCTGGTGCGGCCGCACGGCGCCAAGATCGAACTGGACGGGCCGCCGTTCGCGCCCGGACCGCATCCGGTGCTGAGCCGGCACGTGCGCGGACTGGAGCAGGATTTCGATCAGGCCGAGGCGATCCTCAAGGGCATGGATTTCGGCGGCCACCAACTGCTCCAGCACGGCATGAAGTCGGTCGCCGACGCGGCCGACGCTCGGCGCGCCGCCGAGTTGGCGCAGGTGGCGCGGTCGAACGGCTTCGACCGGGTCGATCACATCGTCAACGGCAAAACCCCGGGCGACGGCGGCTTTCTGGTGCAGGGCAAGTTGAACGATCCGGCGGCGCGCTGGGCGCAGTTCGACGGTCCGGTGCCGACCAGCGGCGCCGCGACCGAGACGATGATGAGCCGGGTCAATCGCGAGATCGCGCCGTCGCCGACGCAGGGCGCGCAGGAAGCGGAGCAGGCGGTGGTCCGGGTCGGCCGAGCGCCGGGGTTGTAGCGCATTCGGTCGGTCGCGGCGGTGCGTACCGGTTCGCGCGCTCGCGCTTCATCGCGCGCGCTGGATCGGTTTCGTGCCGCGCGCGCTTGCGCAGGCCGCACGCCGCGGCTAGCGTGTGGCCGGTCCGCGCCGCGCGCGCCAAGCACCGAAGACCGTCATGACCTCACGCCGCCGTTTCCTGCAAAGCTCTGTGTTGGCGGCGTCCGCCGCGGTCCTGCCGTCGTTGGCCGCGTCCGGATCGAGCAAAGCTGCGGACACCGCGCCCATGCCTGTGAAAGGCGCGGACACCGCGCCGGGAGCAATCAAAGGCGCGCGCGTGGTCTCGACCTGGGACTTCGGCGTCGGCGCCAACCAGGCCGCCTGGCCGGTGCTCGCCGCCGGCGGTTCCGCGCTCGACGCGGTCGAGGCCGGCGCGCGCTGGGCCGAGGCCGATCTGTGCAACAGCACGGTCGGGCGCTGCGGCAATCCCGATCGCGACGGCGTGCTGACTCTCGACGCGAGCATCATGGACGGCGACGGCCGCTGCGGCGCGGTCGCCGCGCTGGAGGACATCGCCCATCCGATCAGCGTCGCGCGCCGGGTCATGGAACGCACTCCGCATGTGTTGCTGGTCGGCGCGGGCGCGCAGCAGTTCGCGATCGAACAGGGCTTTCCCAAGCAGCCGCTGTTGACCGACAAGGCGCGCGCGGCCTGGAACGAATGGCGCAAGACTTCCAACTACCAGCCGCAGATCAACGCCGAGCGCCTCGACAACGCCAGGCCCGGCGACAAATCCAATCACGACACCCTGGGCATGCTCGCCATCGACGCCAGCGGCAAACTCGCCGGCGCCTGCACCACCAGCGGCATGGCCTGGAAACTGCACGGCCGGGTCGGCGACAGCCCGATCATCGGCGCCGGCCTGTACGTCGACAACGAAGTCGGCGCCGCCACCGCGTCCGGCGTGGGCGAAGAAATGCTGCGCAACGCCGCGAGCTTCCTGGTGGTCGAACTGATGCGCCAGGGCCGCAGTCCCGATGAAGCCTGCCGCGAGGCGATCGACCGCGTCGTGCGCAAGCGCCCGCAGGCCAGCAAGACCTTGCAGGTGTGTTTTCTCGCGATCAACAAGCACGGCGAAGTCGGCGCGCATGCGCTGCATCGCGGCTTCGTCTATGCGGTATGCGACGCGAGCAAGCGCGATGCGCTGCTCGATTCGCGTTCGGTCTATACGACGCAGCAGACGTGAGCGCGGCGATGCGCGCGCGAACCCTGGAAATCTCGGCCAATTCGCTCGGCTCCGCGCTGGCCGCGCAGACCGGCGGCGCCGATCGGGTGGAACTGTGCGAAAACCTCGGCGAGGGCGGCACCACGCCGTCCTACGGCAGCATCGCGATCGCGCGCGATCGCCTGCGCATCGCGCTGTATGTGCTGATCCGGCCGCGCGCCGGCGATTTTCTCTACGATGAATCCGAATGCGCGGTGATGCGCGCCGACATCGAAAACTGCGTGCGCCTGGGTTGCGACGGGGTAGTGATCGGCGCCCTCGACGAGCGCGGCGATATCGATGCCACGCTGTGCCGCGAGCTGGTCGCGGCGGCCGGGCCGCTCGGCGTGACCTTTCACCGCGCCTTCGACGCGGCGCGCGATCAGTCGACCGCACTGGAAGCGGTGATCGGCCTGGGCTGCGAACGCATCCTGACTTCGGGCGGCGCCAACGATGCCTGGACCGGCGCCGAGCGCATCGCCGCGCTGGCCGAACAGGCCGGCGGCCGCATCGCCCTGATGGCCGGCGCCGGCGTGACCGCGCACAACATCGTCGCGCTTGCTCAGCGCGCGCGGGTGCATGAGCTGCATGCATCGGCGAAAGCGCCGCGACACTCGGCGATGACGTATCGCAACGAGGCCCTGGCCGGTCTGTCGCCGGACTGGGTGCAAAGCGACGCGGAACGGGTGGCCGAATTGGTGGCGGCCTTGCGCGGCTGATCGCCGTTCTTTTGCGCGAGGCGAGGGCACCATGGGCTACGAATACGACGCGATCGCGAACGATGTCGACGACTATCGGCGGCGTCGCGATGTATCTTTGCAACTGGTCGAAGCCCTCGTCACTTTGGCGTGCAAGTACGGATCGGCTTCAACCTGCAATACGCGTCTCAACACCATTGACCGCGCGTGATTGAGCTGCGCGGGATCCGATATCAGATTGTTGCGGAAATCTTGTCGCGCAACCACTTCGCCAATGGCGCGCACAGTAACCCGACCATCAATCCGCCCCAGAAATCCTGGATGCGGACCGATACCGGCGGCGCGAAGCCTTCGGTGCCCTTCGCCAACACGATCAATACCAGCGCAGTCATTCCGCCGAGGAGGGCTTGTCTGCTCACGCCTACGAGCCAGCGCAGGCTGGCGATGAACCAACGGGGTAGGGCGACGACGAACTGTCGCCACAAGTCAGGCCAAGTCTGCAAGGTGGCGATCGTCGATGATGCTTCGGCGTTGGGTGCGGCATTTTCTGGATCGAGAGGTGGTGTTGCACGGTCGTCCGACACGCTAGTCGGTCCGGCAGGCCTGGTTTGTGGCGACAGTCCTAGGAAGAGGGCCCACAGGATCGCACCTAGGAAGCCGCCCATCACCACGTGAGACTTGGGGCTGGCGAAGTCGACGCTGCTGAAGAAGAAGCGGCTTTCATCGAACTCGCTGTCCTTGACGGTGATAATTTCAACTTCCAGATTCAGTCGCTTGGTTTCCAGGAACGCATCGCTGCCGAACCACTGTCCCGGCTGGATTGTCGAGCCGGGAAGTCGACAGGTGATCACAAAGGAGGCTGTGTCCTTTATATGCTTTTGCCCCAGTGGACACTCGACCGATGACGCTCCGTTGGCCGACTTGAGATACATGTGTGCCAGTGGACCCTTCGGAGTGATCTTGACATTGAGCAGATCGAAGCCACGATGAGGCATCAATCGGACCGATACGATGATTTCGTCGCCGTAGCTGACGGGTTTCATGGTATTGATCGACAGATCGACGGCGAACGGGGCGTCGATGAAATCCTTGGCGGCGGAGACGCTTTGCTCGATTTTTGCGGGATTCGCGTCCGATGCCGAATCCGCGGCCTGGGTCGCCGCCGAAATCGAAAGCAGGGCGGTCGCTATCGTCGCGAGCAGCCTGGAGGTCACGGAGCGCTCCTGCCGTGCTGCATTGGCTGCGACCGCGGAGCCGGCAAATCGCGGGCGGCGACACGACGCATCTGATCGAGATGCGCGACCGGACCGTCCGCCAGACGAGCATGAACCTCCATGGCGGCATGCGCGCAGACGCGGTTAGTAGTGTAGTCGGCGGCGATGTCCGCGACGGCTCGGTCTTGGCTGAACTTGAAATCCCATGCGCTGCATGAGCGGACCGCCTTGATCCACGCGCGAACGGATTTGTCGCTGAGCGGGTGACTGGATGCCAGCGTGATGTTGTGGAATTTAAGGCCCGCACGAGTAAATTCAGCGACATCGCCCAACGAGTTGAAGTTTTTTTCGAAGAAACTGTCGATGCTCTGGGCGGAGTTTGAATCGAGAAGGTAATCGTTGAAGTCGATGCGAATATTCAACTCGTCGGTCAGCAGGTCTTGCTTGACATTGATATCCGCCGAATCGTCTGCCGCCTTCCTTTTCAGGTCGGCCAACTCGTTAAGGACCAATGCGTATACCGGTATGCACTCAGGGCACTGGGCTTTCAGCGCCGATCGGCTCAGTGCTTTGACAATTTTGTCGGCGCATCTGCTTTGGTTGAGCGCGCCCTGTTGTTGCAGAATCAGCGCATGCGCTTGGAATAGCCATGTTCTGGCGTAAACAGGAGCGCCGTCGCAGGACGGCGTTCGCGCGGAGTTTGACGGAGTCTTCTGCACGGGCGTAGCGGCGTACCCGTTCTCGGCCAGTGCCAGGCATGCGATGAAAATCCATGCGGCGACAGATTTTGTCACTGATCCGCGCATGAGCCCCCCTGTTGAGCGGCGACCGATAATCCAGATCGGTCCGCATCAATGGCAACGTCGTGCGGAGGGACGACCGGACAGGTGTTCGCAACGACCCCTTCGATCGATGCGAATGGGGAAGGGAGGCTTGGCTGCGATCGCACCCAGTTCGACTCCCGTGCCAACCAGGCACACCGAACCCGCGCCGCCCTCCGGCAATCGTCGCCCGCGCCATGCTGCGCCGCACGCACGGACCGGTGATGCATCACGAATCGGCACGCGACGGCCCCGATCGCGAACGCCGAGCGTCCTGGGCCGATCCCGGCCCGGCCCCGACGCCAGATTCGGCAAAACAATCACTTAGCGATTGTTCCCGCGCCCCGGCCGCCGCCGGTCCGGTTCGGCCCGCCACTTAGCACAGGTCTATTGCTGCGCCGCGTCATGCATCGGCCACCCCTCTGTGGTTAATTTAGATCGATCCAATTTGGGGATTGGATGTGCCAGGGCTGCTCATGGTCGCGGCCTGGGCGTCACCACTTAGATCGAGTTAAAAGCTATTCGGGGCCAGGGACAGGTCGCTCGCAGTCCATTTCTAAAAGGGGAGCACCGCAACATGAGCCATTCCACTGTGCGACGCAGCGCGCTGACCTGCGCCTTGCTGTCGGTCCTGTTCGCGCCGCATGCGCGCGCCGCCGATGCGCAGCCCGATGCGTCCGCCGATCGATCCCTCGCTGAGCAATCCCAGGCTGAGCAGAGCCCGGCCGGGCAGGCGCCGTCGTCCGACCAGGCCGGCAACGCGCGCAAGCCGACCGAGATCGACAAGGTCACCGTCACCGGTTCGCGCATCAAGCGCGCCGAGATCGAAGGACCGGCGCCGGTGTTCACCATCACCGCCGCGCAGATCGAGAAGGAAGGCTTCAACACCGTTTACGACGCGCTGACCACCTTGACCGAGGCGATGGGCACGGTCGAATCCGACATCGCCTGGGGCCAGCACACGGTCAACGCCAGCCCGCTCAACCTGCGCAACATGGGCCCGGGCCGCAGTCTGCTGCTGATCAACGGCCGCCGCGTGGTCGATTACCCGCTGCCGTATCAGGGCAAGAGCAATTTCGCCAACTTCAACAATATTCCGACCGCGATCGTCGAGCGCATCGAGGTGCTGGCCAGCGGCGCATCGGCGATCTACGGCTCCGACGCGGTCGCCGGCGTGATCAACGTGATCCTCAAGAAGGAATTCCAGGGCGATCAGGTCAAGATCCGCGGCGGCACCTCGACCCGCGGCGGCCGCGACGCGATGGATCTGTCCTGGGCCGGCGGCCGCAGCGGCGACAACTGGTCGGTCACCTACGCGCTGCAGTACTTCAAGCGCGAGGCGCTGCCGGCGGGCGAACGTCCGTTCATGGATTCGGATTTCGACGCGCCGCCGCGCTCGCTCAATCCGCAGGACCGCACCACCGGCATCCTGCCGTCGACCGGCATCCGCATGCTCAACACCGATACCGGCATGCGCCTCGCGCCGCCGCCGGGCGCCTGCGATCAGTTCGGCGGCGAGTTTTTCCTGCAGAACCGCCGCACCTACAACCGCAACAGCAACACCATCAACAACACCGGCTGGCAATGCGGGCAGAGCGCGGTGTTCCAGCACTGGACCCTGCGCAACGGCAGCGAAGACCGCTCCGGCTATCTGTACGCCAATTACGATTTCGAAAACGGCATGCAGGGCTGGGCGACGTTGGGCGTGTGGAGCTCGCGCGGCACCAACATGACCTTCATGCCCGCCTGGAGTTCGAGCGGCAGTTATTTCGACCGCGGCGTCGGCGCTAATCTGGACCTGGTGCGCTACTTCACGCCGCAGGAAATCGGCGGCGCCGAAAACGGCTACACCCATTCCGATGAGTTGTCCTGGGACGCGTCGGCCGGCCTGCGCGGCAAGTTCGGCGATCGTTTCGACTGGGATTTCAGCATCGGCCGCGCCGAATACCGCGTCGACGAAAAATTTCCGGCGGTGCTGACGGCCGAGGCGGACCGTTTCTTCCTCGGCGCCAACCGCGACCGGGTCGATCAGGGCCGCTTGTGGAACCCGATCTCGCCGCAGGACTACGCCTCGATCACCACCCGCGGCAAGAACCGCGCCGAATCCTGGCTGACCTCGGCCAACTTCATCGTCAGCGGCGATCTGTTCGAAGGCTGGGCCGGTCCGATCGGTTTCGCCGGTCAGCTCGAAGCGGCCAAGCAGGGTTATCGCCTCGCCCCGGATGCGAACACGCTCGGCGACAATCGTCTGTACGAGCAGACCGCCAACATCGACCTGGGCTCGGGCTCGCGCAATCACTACGCGGCCGGCATCGAGTTCAAGATTCCGCTGTTGAAATCGCTGACCGCTTCGGTGGCCGGGCGTTACGACAAATACGACGCGGTTTCGGGCGATGCGGCTAGCACCTACAACGCCGGCCTGGAATGGCGGCCCTTCAGCAATCTGCTGGTGCGCGGCACCTATGCGACCAGCTTCCGCGCGCCGGACATGCATTTCGTCTACGCCACGCCGAGCACCTCGGTCGCGGATCAGACCGATTACCTCAACTGCCTGCGCGCCGGCCAGCAGGGCAATTGCACCTGGGATTCGGGCTTCAAGGTCGAGGACGCGGAGATCTCGCGCCAGGGCACGCCTGACCTGAAGTACGAAACCGGCAACTCGTGGACCGCCGGTTTCGTCTGGGACATCGCCGACGGCCTGTCGGTGTCGACCGACTATTGGCGGATCGAACTGGAAGACGAGATCGACGATATCGGCGCCGACGACGTGCTGCTCGACGAGGCCTATTGCCTGACCGGCAAGACGCCGACCGGCGAACGCCGGGTCAGCCCGCCGAGTTCGGATCGCTGCAAGCTGCAGCTCAGCCGCGTCACCCGCGGCGCCGATCCCGACGGCGCCGGCCCCTTGCTCGGCCCGGTCACCGAAATCCGCACCGGCCCGATCAATCGCGCCGCGCGCAACGTCGAGGGCATCGATGCGTCGTTGAAGTACCGTTTCAGCACCGCGCGCTGGGGCGATTTCAGCGTCGGCCTGAACTACACCAACCTGCTCAAGCTGGAAACCCAGAGCGACGGCAGCGCCGAGATGGAAGACAAGCGCACCGACGAACCGCGCAGCAAGTTCCGCGGCAGCGTCAACTGGCAGCGCGACAAGTGGAACGCGACCGTGTACGCCGACCGCGTCGGCAGCGTGCCGAGCGTGCGTTTCGGCGGTTGCCGCGAATTCGCCGACGGCTACGTGCCCAGCTCGGACGATTGCGTGGACAACGACGCCGCCAGCCCGACCTTCGGCCAGAAGACCGAGAAGTACTACGGCCGGGTCGGCCCGGCGATCACCTGGAACCTGAGCGCGGGTTACCAGATCACCGACAAGGCCAAGGTCAACGTCTACGTCAGCAACCTGTTCGACGAAGTCAACGAAGACAAGGACCCGTACAAGAAGGACTTCGCCTTCATCGCCGACCGCATCTTCAGCCCGGTCGGCCGCGAAGTCGCGATCGAGTACGTGCTCGACTTCAATTGATCGATCCGCCCGCTGCGACGGTCGCCGTCGCAGCGGGCTCTCTCTCACCACAGGCAGGGCAAACGCAACGATGACTCGCAATCCGGCACGGCGCAGGCAGGACTTGGTTTCGGCGAAGGGCACGCGCGCGCGGCCGCTGGGCGCGGCGTTGACGCTCGCGCTCGGCGTGGCCGTGGCCGCGGCGAGCGCGCAGGCCGTCACGCCCGCGCGCGATCCGGTGCGCGAGGTCAATACCTTCATCGGCAGCAAGGACGACGGCAACACCTTTCCCGGCGCGTCGGCGCCGTTCGGCCTGATCCAGGTCAGCCCGATCGGCGATCACTACACCGGCTGGCGCTACGACGATCCCAAAATCCGCGGCTTCGGCCATTCGTTCCTGTCCGGCGCGGGTTGCTGGGAGCAGGGCGGCCAGTTGTCGGTGTTGCCGACCACTGGCGAGATCGGGCCGGGTAAGCGCTTCGATACCAAAGAATTCAAGTCGTTCGATCAGAAGAACTACGCATCGAGCTACAGCCACGACGGCGAAGTCGGCGAGGCGGGTTATTACAAGGTGCGGCTGACCGGCGAAGCCGGCGGCGATATCGACGCCGAAGCGACCGCGCTGACCCGCGCGGCGGCCGAGCGCTACACGTTCCCGACCGGCGCGAAGCAGGGCACGATCCTGGTCAACACCGGCCAGGCCAACGAGCGGCACATGGTGATCGGCAGCACCGTCCAGGTGATCGGCGATCGCGCGGTCGAGGGCAGCATCACCACCAAGAGTTTCTGCGGCGGCCAGCAATACACCACCTGGTATCGCATGGAATTCGACCGGCCGTTCGCCAGCCACGGCACCTGGGACGAAACCGGCGGGCATCCCGGCGGCGGCAACAGCATGCAGGGCGACACGCGGCCGCACGGCGCCTGGTTCACCTTCGATACCAAGAACGGCCGCGCGGTCACGGCGATCAGCGCGATCTCGCACGTCGACGCCGAAGGCGCGCGCCGCAATCTGCGCGACGAGGCGATGAAGAACGGCAAGGCGCTGAGCTTCGATGCGATGCGCAAGCAGGCGCAGGACGTCTGGCGCAAGGAACTCGATTCGGTGCGGGTGACCGGCGGCAGCGGCGACGACCGCACCGTGTTCTACACCGCGCTGTATCACTCGTTGTTGCAGCCTTTGACCGGCAGCGACAGCGACGGCCGCTATCGCGGCTACGACACGCAGATCCACAAGGCCGAGGGCTGGACTTACTACGAGTATTTCTCGCTGTGGGACACCTACCGTTCGCAGAACCAGTTGCTGGCGATGTTGCGCCCCGAGCGCGCGCGCGACATCGCCAATTCGGTACTGAAGATCCACGAGCAGAACGGCTGGCTGCCGCGTTGGGGCTATGCGAATTTCGACAGCAATGTGATGACCGGCGATCCGGTCACGCCGTTCCTGGTCGATCTGTGGCGCTTCGGCGCGCTCGAAGGTCGCGAGCAGCCGGCCTACGCCGCGCTGCGCGAGAACGCCTACGGCACGCCGCCGGCCTTGGTTCGCAGCCAGGGCCGCGCCGGCAATCCGAGTTATCTCAAGAACGGTTTCGTCCAGTACGACCGCGCGTTCCCGGCCAAGAGCATGGACGTCGATCCGCATCACGGCGGTTCGTCGACGCTCGAATACGCGCTGGCCGATTGCTCGCTGTCGCAGATGGCGCAGGCGCTGGGCCATAAGGACGACGCGGCGACTCTGCGCGAACGCGGCAGCAACTGGCGCAAGGTCTGGGACAACGACGCGGTCGACGCCGAGCTGGGTTTCAAGGGCTTTCCGCGTCCGCGCCTGGACGGCGGCGGCTTCTATTCGGAAACCGACGGCCGTTACAGCCCGCGTTCGCACCACGGCTTCCACGAAGGCACCGCCTGGCAGTACCAGTGGCTGACCCAACAGGACGTGCCCGGCGTGGTCGCGGCGATGGGCGGCGCGGAACAGACCGGCAAGCGTCTGGATGCGTTCTTCGCTTACGACGCGTTGGTCGCCGATCCGCTCAACGCGGCGCGCAAGCAGTGGGTGGTCGGGCCGTACAGCTATTACAACCAGTACCGCTACAACCCCAACAACGAACCCGATCTGCACAGCCCGTGGATGTACACGCTGATCGGCCAGCCGTGGAAGACCGCGACCGTGCTGCGTTCGGCGCAGGCCTTGTTCACCAACGCGCCGAACGGCGTCACCGGCAACGACGATCTGGGCACGATGTCGGCCTGGTATCTGTTCAGCGCGATCGGTCTGTATCCGGCGGTGCCGGGCAGCGGCGAGTTGCTGCTGCATACGCCGCGGTTCGAGAAGGTCGAACTCGATCTGGGGCAGGGCAAGACCTTGACGATCGAGGCGCCGGGCGCGGATGGGCGCGCGTTGCAGTATGTGCAGGGCGTGAGTTTCGACGGCAAGGCGCAGGACAAGGTGTGGCTGGATTGGTCGGCGTTGCGTAACGGCGGGAGTTTGCGGTTTGCGCTGGACAAGACGCCCGCCGTGGGTGGGTGGGGTACGCAGGCGGCGAGTCTGCCGGTGTCGGCGTGTGCGTCGGCGAAATGAGAACGGCGACGCGATACCCCGATGCCGTCATCCCCGCGAAGGCGGGGATCCAGGGCTTCACCGCGACATGACCCTGAAGTCTCTGGATCCCCGCCTTCGCGGGGATGACGATCAGGTAGTTGCGCGGTGAATGGGTGGAGCGTGTTTTTGGCTGACCTACAGCCGCAGTGAATGCAATGAACGCGAGACATTCGAGGAAATCGGTTCGATGAGGAAGGCATTGGCGAAACTGAGACTGTCGAAGCTGCGATTGGCCGTATCCGGCCTGATCGGCGCGGCGATCGGTTTCGCGCCGCTGGTCCACGCCGATGAGGTCGCTGCCGGCACCGGCACCGGCATTGAAACCAACCAGCAGACGCGCACGCCCGAACTGGTCCCGCGTCCCGCCCAACTTCGCCACGGCGAAGGCGAATTCACCCTCGACGCCAGCACCACGCTCTACGCCAACAACGCCGAAGCGCGCGCGGTCGCCGCGTTGTTCCGCGACGAACTCGCCCGCGTCCAGGGCCTGGAACTGAGCCTGCGCAGCGGCGCGCCTCGCGCGCGCAAGCATCAGGCCGATCCCAGCGGCTACGTGCAATTCGTCGCCGAGCCGCTCGCGGCCGGCGCCGACGCGAAGGCGAACGAACGCTACACGCTCGACGTCACCGCCAACGGCATCCGCCTGGCCGGATCGCCGGCGGGCCTGTTCTACGGCTACCAGACCCTGCGCCAGTTGTTGCCCGCGAAGTCCGGCGAACGCTCGCTGCGGGTGCCGGCGCTGAACATCGACGACCAACCGCGCTTCGTCTATCGCGGCATGCACCTGGATGTCGGCCGTCATCTGTACCCGGTCGATTTCATCAAGCGCTACCTCGACTTGATGGCGCGCTACAAGCTCAACACCTTCCACTGGCATCTGACCGACGACCAGGGCTGGCGCATCGAGATCAAGCGCTATCCCAAGCTCACCAGCGTCGGCTCAAAGCGCAAGGAAACCGTGCTCGGCCGCAACATCGATCCCTACGTCGGCGACGGCAAGCCTTACGGCGGCTTCTACACCCAGGACGAAGTGCGCGACGTGGTCGCGTATGCGCGCGCCCGTCACATCAGCGTGATTCCGGAAATCGAGATGCCGGGGCATTCGCTCGCCGCCTTGTCCGCGTATCCGGAATTGGCCTGCACGCCCGGGCCGTTCGAGGTCGGCACCAATTGGGGCGTGTACGACGACATCTATTGCCCGAAGGAAGAAACCTTCAAGTTCCTGGAAAACGTGCTCGACGAAGTGGTCGCGCTGTTCCCCGCGCCGTACCTGCACGTCGGCGGCGACGAAGCGCCGAAGACGCGCTGGAAGAGCAGCGAGGTCGCGCAGGCGGTGATGCGCCGCGAAGGGCTGAAGGACGAGCACGAACTGCAGAGTTACTTCATCCAGCGCATGGAGAAGTTCCTGCATTCGCGCGGCAAGCGCATCATCGGCTGGGACGAGATCCTCGAAGGCGGCCTCGCCGCCGACGCGACGGTGATGTCGTGGCGCGGCGAAGCCGGCGGGATCGCGGCCGCGCGCCAGGGCCACGACGTGATCATGACCCCGACCCAGTGCTGCTATTTCGATTACGGGCAAGGCCCGGCCGAACACGAGCAATGGAACCTCGGCGGCGAGCTGAGCCTGGACAAGGTCTACGCCTACGACCCCGTGCCCAAGGTGCTCGACGCGGCGCAGGCGGGGCATGTGCTCGGCGTGCAGGGCAATGTCTGGAGCGAATACCTCAAGACCCCGGCGATGGTCGAGTACATGGTGGTCCCGCGCATGCTCGCGCTGGCCGAGGTCGCGTGGACGCCGCAGGCCGATCGCGACTACGCCGATTTCCAGCGTCGCCTGCGCGCGCAACTGCCGCATCTGGATCGCGAGCAGGTCGGTTATCGGATTTCCGAACCACTCGGTCTGGACGATGTCGTGCAAGTGCAGGAGAACGCTGAGCCCGCGCGTTACACCCATCGCTACACCCTGACACCGTCCGTGCCCGGCGCGAGCATCCACTACACCGTCGACGGCAGCGAGCCGACAGAGGCCTCGCCGGTCTACCAGGGCCCGATCGAACTCGACGTGCCGCTCGACGGCAGCCGCAGCCTGCGCACGATCACCGTGCTCCAAAACGGCCGCCGAAGTGGGGTGCACAGCGCCAGCGTGCGTTATCGCAGCTATCGGCCGGCGACGGCGAAACCGAAGCGCGCGAGCATGGGACTGAGTTATCGCCTGTACGAAGGCCTGTATTCGAGCCTGGACGAATTCGAACGGGCGGCGACGCCGCAGCAACGCGGCGCGGCCACCGACCTCGCGGTCGAGCGCTTCGGCCGCAGCCGCCGCTTCGGTCTGCAGTACGAGGGCTATGTCGAAGTGCCGGCCGACGGCGTGTATCGCTTTGCGATCCAGGGCGACGACCGTTCGGCGTTGTACCTCGACGGCGAAGCGTTGATCCGCAACGACACGTACGACCAGACCCAGCAGGCCTCGGTGCCGCTGCGGCGCGGTTGGCATCGTCTGCGGGTGGCCTGGTATCAACGCGAGGGCGGACTGAGCCTGCGCGTGCAATCGGCGGCGCCAGGGCAGGCGCTGCGGGAACTCGATCTGCGCGGGGCGGTGCATTGAACGCGGTCGCGCGCGGACGGAAATCGAAGCAGTGGGCGGTATTTTTTTACGTCGTAGTTTAGATCGATCCAAATCAATAACCACAAAAGCAACCTTGGCCGAGGGTTCGGCCGCGATCGGGAGGGGTCACAGGTGAACCAACAACACACGCATTCCAGCCGCCGGCAACGGGTCCGGCGCGACGCATTGACCGCGGCGATGCTCGCCGCCTTGTATCTGCCGCTGATCGCGCAAGCGCAGGACGCCGCGCCCGCCGCGGGCGGCGAGGTAAAGTCGATCGACAAGATCACCGTCACCGGTTCGCGCATCAAGCGCGCCGAGATCGAAGGCCCGGCGCCGGTCACGGTGATCAGCGCCGACCAGATCAAGCGCGAAGGCTTCGCCAACGTGTACGAGGCGCTGAGTTCGCTGACCGAAGTCACCGGCTCGGTCCAGGCCGACGTCAACAAGGGCCCCACGCCCAACGCCAGTCCGCTCAACCTGCGCAATCTCGGCCCCGGCCGCACCTTGCTGCTGATCGACGGCCGCCGCGTCGCCGACTATCCCTTGCCGTACGAGGGCCGCGGCAACTTCGCCAACTTCAACAACATCCCGATGTCGGCGGTGGAGCGGATCGAAGTGCTGGCCAGTGGCGGCTCGGCGATCTACGGCTCCGACGCGATGGCCGGCGTCATCAACATCATCATGAAGAAGAACTTCAACGGCGACGAAGTCCGGATCAAGGGCGGCACCACCAGCCGCGGCGGCGGCGATTCCTACGACCTGTCGTGGACCGGCGGCCGCACCGGCGAGAAGTGGAGCGTCACCTACGGCGTGCAGTTGAGCGGTCGCGAAACCATCTTCGCCGGCCAGCGCGGCTTCCTCGCCTCCGATCTGGAGCCGGCCGCGACGGTCAAGCCGCTGGTCAACGATCCCTGGCCGTGGGTGTGGGGCGTGGAGCTGATCGACACCGCCGCCAAGCGCCGCGTCACTCCGCCGACCGGCGCCTGCGAGCGCTTCGAGGACCTGCCGCTGCACAACTTCCTCGGCAACGACGGCAACGCGCCCGAGTTCCCCGGCTACAGCTGCTCGCAGTCGCGCGGCAATTCGCTGTGGAGCCTGCGCAACGGTTCGGACAACCGCTCCGGCTTCGGCAACTTCAGCTACGACTTCGACAACGGCATGCAGGCCTGGGTCAGCGCGTCGCTGTGGGACAGCGACGGCGAGTCGCGTCAGGACGAAGCGCTGCGCTTCGAACTCAACCGCGGCGGCGCGTTCTACGACCAGAACACCGGCCGCAGCTATCAGGCGCGCCGCGCCTTCACCGTGCCCGAGGCCGGCAGCCGCGATCCGTTCCTGTTCAACACCAGCGAGCGTTCCTGGGACCTCGCCGCCGGCCTGCGCGGCCGCTTCGGCGAACGCTTCAACTGGGACGCCACGGTCGGACGCACCGAGTACAAGGTCGACTTCAGCTTCCCGGGCATGCTGCAGGGCGCGGTCGACAGCTACTTCCTCGGGCCGCAGTTGGGCACCAACAACGGTCTGCCGGTGTACGCGCTGGACCAGGGCAAGTTCTGGTCGCCGATGTCGCCGGACACCTTCCGCCAGCTCACCACGCGCGGCAAGAGCAGCGCCGAATCGTGGATGAATCAGGCGCAGTTCGCGGTCACCGGCGATCTGTTCGAACTGCCGGCCGGCGCGGTCGGTTTCGCCGGCGTGATCGAAGCCGGTTCGCAGGGCTATCGCCTCAACCCCGATCCGCTGACCTATGGCCCGAACAAGCTTTACGACCAGCCCGGCGGCACCAACCAGGGCGGCGGCGAACGCAAGCGCTACGCCGTCGGCGTCGAGTTCAAGCTGCCGGTGTTCAAGACCCTGGACCTGACCACCGCCGGCCGCTTCGACCGCTACGACGACGACGCGCGCGAGGAAAGCAACTTCACCTGGAACGCCGGCATCGAATGGCGTCCGATCGAAAGCCTGCTGATCCGCGGCGCGTACAACACCACGTTCCGCGCGCCGGACATGCATTACCTGTTCGCCACCAGCGGCACCGGCACCCAGGAAGACACCGACGTGAGCACCTGCGTCAATCGCGGGCTCGGCCCGGATTGCGGCTCGCAGGCGCTGTACTACCGCCACAACATCGCCCGCACCGGCAACCTCAAGCTCGACAGCGAAACCGGCAAGTCGTGGAGCGCCGGCCTGGTGTGGGACGCGAGCGACAACCTGTCGTTCAGCGCCGACTACTGGCGCATGACCATCGACAACCAAGTCCGCGATTTCGACATCGCCGACATCCTCGATCTGGAAAGCCAGTGCCGCAACGGCCGCACCCGTCGCGCCAGCGACCGCATGCAGGTCACCCCGGGTTCGTCGACCTGCGCCGATATCATCGGTCGCGTCACCCGCAGCGCGCCGGGCACCAATTCGTTCGGCGTGGCCGATCCGAATTATCCGCTCGGGCAGGTGGTGTCGGTGTTCAGCGGACCGATCAACATCGCCTACCGCGAAGTGGCCGGCGTCGATCTGACCGCGCGCTACAAGATCCCGGCGACCCGTTTCGGCGATTTCAGCTTCCAGTTCAACTACACCAACCAGCTCAAGAACAACGAGCAGCGCGACCCGGGTTCGCCGATGCAGGAGAACCGCGACAAGGAAGTGCGCACCTTCGCCCGCGCCAGCGCCAGCTGGAGCCGCGGTCCGTGGAACGCGACCTTGTTCGCCAACCGCATCGGCCACGTCAACGGCGACGGTTACAACGAGTGCGCGCCGATCCTGCCGGGCCAGACCGACACCACCTGCCACCGGGTCGGCAAGCTCAAGGCGCCGGTGTACTTCAATCTGACCGCGGGCTATCAGCTGACCGAGCAGGCGCGGGTCAACCTGTACATCGACAACCTGTTCGACGAGGCCGACTACAAGGACCCGTACAAGAAGTTCTTCGCCTACGCCAACGAGCGGGTGTTCTCGCGCGTGGGGCGTGAAATCTCGGCGGAGTTCGTCTACAAGTTTGATTAAGGCAATGGTTCGACTAAGGCGATGGTTTGACTAAGGCAATGGTTTGATTGAAGCAATGGTTCGACTGAGGCAATAGTTCGATTGGCTCCAGCGGTTCGATCGAATCCGTGGCTCGATCGGAGCGCTTGAGTGGATCGAACGGCCGCGGTCGATCGGATGGGATCGATCGCGGCGATTTCTTCGTATCGAGCGAGCGGGCCGCCCGGGCCCGTTCGATCGGCGGCAAGCCCCGGGCCGTTTCGTCGCATGCGCTCCCTCCACGCGCATGCGGCGGTCGCGGCGCGGACCTCCCGGGCAAGGCGGTGTTACCCCCGCGAGGGCGTTGCAATGCGCGCGCGGGGTTTTCCGGATGTCGGAGAGGGAGCGCGGGGATCGCGCTCCCGCTTTTTCGATTGGACGGGTTCAATGGTTGAGGCTCGCGGTTCTTCCATGGCCTCCCTGTAGGAGCGGCGTAAGCCGCGACCGCGAATTCGCGATCACGGCGTCATTTACATCCCATTCGTGCTGTTGATCATTTGGCTCTATTGCTCTTTTCGTCGTTGTCGCGATGGCGTGGTCGCGGCTTACGCCGCTCCTACAGGGCCGTGTGGGAACTGATCTAACGCGTCACCCGCATCATTCCAACCAAACAAGGTATCCGCATGCCCATCGCCCGATCCTCATCCGATTCCGTCTCGCGCCTGCGCAGCCTGGCCGCGATCGCGCTGATGCTGGTCGCCGCGCTCGCGGCCTACGGCGCGCAGGCCGCGCCGCTGCATTCGCAGCCTTTGCATCAGGACTGGCAGTTCCGTCTGGTGCCGGGCGATCCGCAGGCGGCGGCGCACCAGCGGGCGACCGAGTGGCATCCGGCCCAGGTGCCCGGCCACGTTCACACCGATCTGCTGGCGGCGAAGCTGATCGAGGATCCTTACGTCGGCGCGCGCGAAGCGCAGCTGCAATGGGTCGGCCTGTCGCAATGGGAATACCGCGGCCGCTTCGACGTGGATCGCGAGACTTTGGCGCGCAAGCACGTCGAACTCGTGTTCGACGGCCTGGACACCTTCGCCAGCGTGCAGCTCAACGGCGTCGACCTGCTCAAGGCCGACAACAGCTTCCGCACCTGGCGCGTACCGGTCGACGGCAAGCTGCGCGAGCGCGGCAATGAGTTGCGGGTGATGTTCGATTCGCCGATCCGCCGGCTGCTGCCGCAGGTGCAGGCGATGCCGAACAAGATCGCCGGCAACTATCCTTCGCCCTACGGCGACGAACCGCGCGATGCGATGACCGCCAATTTCGTGCGCAAGCCCGGTTATCACTACGGTTGGGACTGGGGCCCGCGCTATGTCACCGCGGGCATCTGGCGCGGCGTGCGGCTGGAGAGCTGGGATCGCCTGCGCGTGGCCGATCTGCATGTGCAGCCCAAGGCGATCAGCCGGCAGCGCGCCGATGCGGCGATCGAACTGGAAATCCAAAGCGCCGGCGCCGCGGCGGCGACGGTCGAGATCGAATACGCCGGCCCCGACGGTCGCGCCGCGAAGCTGAGTCATCCGGCCCAGCTCAAGCTCGGCCGCAATCTCGTGTCGATCCCGTTGAGCATCGATCGCCCGCGTCTGTGGTATCCGGTCGGCTACGGCGAACAGGCGTTGTACTCGTTCAAGGCCACGGTGCGCGACGGCGACGGCGTACAGGCCGTCGCTCAGCGCCGCACCGGCCTGCGCAGCATCCAGCTGCGTCGCGATAAAGACGCGAACGGGCAGGGTTTCGCCTTCGTGGTCAACGGCATCGAGGTGTTCGCCAAGGGCGCGAATGCGATTCCGTTCGACGCGTTCCCGGCGCGGGTCACCCGCGAGCGCCTGCGCCGCGACCTGCAATCGGCGCGCGACGCCAACATGAACATGATCCGAAACTGGGGCGGCGGTTATTACGAATCCGACGATTTCTTCGAGCTGACCGACGAGCTCGGCCTGATGGTCTGGCAGGACTTCATGTTCGGCGGCGGCATGCCGCCGGGCTACGACGCCGCCTTCCGCGCCAATGTGGTCGAGGAGGCGCGCGACAACGTGCGCCGCCTGCGCAACCATCCCAGCATCGTGCTGTGGTGCGGCAACAACGAAGAAGAAACCGCGTGGAAGGATTGGGGCCACAGCAAGAAACTGATCGAGGCCGATCCCAAGTTCGCGCAGACGGTGTGGGACGGCTATGTCGCGCTGTTCGGCAAGGACTTGCGCGCGGTCGTGGCCGAACAGGGCGCGGGCGTGCCGTACTGGTCGAGTTCGCCGAGCAACGATCTGGCCGAAAAGGCCAATGATTCCAATAACGGCGACAAGCATTACTGGGACGTGTGGGGCGGCCCGGCCTTGCCGGCCACCGCGTATCTCGATGAAACCCCGCGTTTCATGTCCGAATACGGCCTGCAGGGGTGGCCGTCGCTGCGCACCATCGCCGCGTTCGCCACGCCCGCGGAGCAGGGCATCGATGCCCCGGTGATCCGCGCGCATCAGAAATTCCTGGCCGGCGACGGCAATACGCGCCTGCTCAAGTACATCCGCGGCGAATACGGCGAGCCGCGCGACTTCGCCGACTTCGTCTATCTCAGCCAGCAAGTGCAGGCCGAGGGCATCGAACTGGCGGCGTTGCACCATCGCGCCTCGCGGCCGCGCACCATGGGCTCGCTGTATTGGCAATTGAACGACGTCTGGCCGGGCGCGTCGTGGTCGAGCCTGGATTACTTCGGCCGCTGGAAGCCGCTGCATTTCCACGCCAAGCGCTTCTTCGCGCCGCTGACGATCGCGCCGCTGCGCCGGCCGGGCCGCGACGGCGGCCGCACCGAGCTGAGCCTGTTGAACGACAAGACCACCGCGGTGCAGGGCGAATGGCGCCTGCGGGTGATCGATTTCGACGGCCGCGTGCATCGCGACGAACGCAAGCCGGCGACGCTGGCCGCGCTGGCCTCGACCCGGGTCGGCGAATGGAGCGACGCGCAACTGCTCGGCGACGCCGACCCGCGCCGCACCGCGGCGGTGTTCGATCTCATCGTCGACGGCCGTTCGGTGGCCCGGCGCGCGGTGTATTTCGGCGAGGCGCGGACCCTGGCGTGGCAGGACCCGAAGCTGCGCGCCGAGCTGCGTCGCGAGGGCGAGGGTTATCGCCTGAGCGTGCATGCCGACGCGCTGGCGCGCGCGGTGTGGCTCGATTTCGGCGATCAGGACGTGAGCCTGGCCGACAACGCCTTGACCTTGCTGCCGGGGGAGACGGTGGAGATCGAGCTGCAGTCGAAGGCGGATCTGGCGAGCCTGCAGCGTGGGTTGAATGTGCGGTCGTTGTATCGGCCTTGAGGCGGAGGCTTGGTAGTTCTTGAGACGCAGCCCGTGGCTGGGTCTTGGCTTGGTCGATGGCGGGGCGATCGATCCGCTTGAAGATGATGCGGTGTCGCGGGCGAGAGCAAATCCCCAGCGCTGTGTAGGCTGTATCGGCCTCGATGTCGCGCCGGGCGCTGGCCCCCTTTTTTAAGGGTCTTAGGAAGCAAAGCTGCCCCGTAACGCAGCTATCTTCCTGAAATGCAAAAGAAAAACAGGTACTACAGCCGTTCGAAAATCAGCGAGGCTCGATTTCGGGCCCTCGTGCGCTGTTGGTCG
>Ga0209025_1001490_pt1 | contig 30355 bp, 26 predicted proteins | sample AraplaMF_Col_mLB_FD_184256 | JGI IMG/M metagenome (GOLD analysis project Ga0209025, IMG submission 184256) | Arabidopsis root microbial communities from the University of North Carolina, USA - plate scrape MF_Col_mLB (SPAdes) (version 2) | ecosystem: Host-associated > Plants > Roots > Endosphere... | reverse complement strand
ACTTCCGCCGCGCGAACCTGGCTTCGGGCTTCCCGGTCTCCAGCGGCGGCGCGCCGCAGTCGGCTTACACCAACACCGGACAAGCGCTGCCGTACAAGGCTTACGATGCGGCCACGGACAACGCGGCCAATCCGCTGTACAAGGGCATCGCCAACACGCTGCCGGGCACCACGCCTGACCAGTACCTCGACGCCTTCAAGCGCGATGTCACGAATGGCACGCTGCCGAGCGTTTCGTGGATCAATGCCCCGTCGATCTACTGCGAACACCCGGGCCCGTCGTCGCCGGTACAGGGCGCATGGTTCCTGCAGGAAGTGCTGGACGCGCTGACCAGCAATCCCGAGGTCTGGAGCAAGACCGTCCTGCTGATCAACTTCGACGAGAACGATGGTTACTTCGACCACATCCCGTCGCCGTCCGCCCCGTCGCGCCATCCGGACAACACGCTGGCAGGCAAGAGCACGCTGTCGGATACGGACATGGCTGCCGAGTACTACACGCAGTCACCGCCAGCAGGCAGCACGAGCCAGCCCGCGCGCGATGGCCGCGTGTTCGGCCCCGGCCCGCGCGTGCCGATGTTCGTGATCTCGCCGTGGAGCCGTGGCGGCTGGGTCAATTCGCAGGTGTTCGACCACACCTCGGTGCTGCGCTTCCTGGAAGCCCGTTTCGGCGTACAGGAACCGAACATCAGCCCGTACCGTCGCGCAGTCTGTGGCGACCTGACCTCGGCCTTCAACTTCAAGACGCCGAACAACGAATTGCTGCCGCAGTTGAACGGACACCAGACGCGCGCCGCAGCGGATGCCCTGCGTGCGTCGCAGGGTGCCCTGCCCGCTGTGCCCGTACCTACCACCGCGCAATTGCCGCAGCAGGAAGCCGGCTCGGTGCCGTCGCGCGCCCTGCCCTACGAGCTGCACACCAGCGCCCGCGCCAACGTCAACGGCACCGTGCAACTGCTGTTCGCGAACTCGGGCAAGCAGGCTGCCGTGTTCCACGTCTACGATCGCAACGATCTGGACAGCGTGCCGCGCCGCTACATGCTCGAAGCGGGCAAGACGCTGTCCGACACCTGGGCTGCATCGTCATCCGATGCCGGTCAGTACGATCTCTGGGTGCTCGGGCCGAATGGCTATCACCGCCACTTCAAGGGCGATACCAAGGTGCTGGCCACTGCGCGTGCCAATCCGGAAATCCGCGTCTGCTACGAAGTGACGAATGGCGATGTCTACATCGACCTGATGAACTTGGGCAGCGGCTCGACCACCTTCCACATCACGCCGCTGGCCTACCGGACCGACGGTCCGTGGGAAGCCACGGTGGCGGCGGGCGCCACGCAGACGCTGAACTGGTCCCTCAAGGACAGCGGCAGCTGGTACGACTTTGCCGTCACCAGCAGCAGCGATCTCACGTTCTACCGCCGCTTTGCAGGTCGCGTGGAGACCGGCAAGGATTCGGTGACCGATCCGGCAATGGGACAGTTGTAAGAATTGCTGCCAGGCCAGCGTCGCGGCGGGCTTCCGGCCTGCTGTGACGTAATCCGTGCAAATCGGAAGGCCATGGCGCGAACCTTCAAGCGGGGAACGTGACGAATGACTATGGTTTAAGCCACGCCACCCACAAACAAGGAGCAGCGCCATGGCCAAGACGATTGCAGCGGACCTCATTACCCAAACGCTATACAACGTGGGGGTCCGCCGGATCTACGGCGTGGTGGGCGACAGCCTCAACGGGCTGACCGAATCGCTGCGCGTGCGCGGTGACATCGAATGGATTCATACGCGCCATGAGGAAGCCGCTGCCTTCGCGGCCGGCGCCGAAGCCCACCTGACCGGCGAACTCGCGGTCTGCGCCGGTAGCTGCGGCCCGGGCAACCTTCACCTGATCAACGGGCTGTTCGACTGCCACCGCTCGCGCGTGCCGGTGCTGGCCATCGCCGCCCATATCCCGAGTGCCGAAATCGGCCGGGGCTACTTCCAGGAAACGCACCCGGACCAGTTGTTCCGCGAGTGCAGTCACTATTGCGAACTGGTCACCAGCGTCGAGCAACTGCCCGGCGTGCTGGAGACCGCCATCCGCGCTGCCGTGGGTCATCGTGGCGTGGCCGTGATCGTCATTCCGGGCGATGTGGCGCTACGCGAGGCGGCCACGGCGATGCTCTCTTCGCCGGCTTCGCTGACCTTCTCGCAACCCGTGGTCACGCCGGATCGCGCGTCGCTCGAATCGCTCGCCACGCTGCTCAACGATGGCAGCAAGACCACGCTGCTATGCGGACGCGGATGCGCTGGCAGCCATGAACAGGTGCTGCGCCTGGCCGAAACGCTGAAGGCGCCCGTGGTGCACGCGCTAGGCGGCAAGGAGCACGTGGAGTACGACAATCCGTACGACGTGGGCATGACGGGCCTGATCGGCTTCAGCTCTGGCTATCACGCGATGGAACAGTGCGACACGCTGGTGATGCTGGGCACCGATTTCCCGTATCGCCAGTTTTATCCGACCGATGCGAAGGTCATTCAGATCGATGTCCGCCCCGAGAACCTCGGTCGTCGAACCCGGCTCGATCTCGGGCTGGTCGGTGATGTCGGCGCCACGCTCGATGCGCTGCAGCCGCTGCTGACCGTGAAAGCGGATCGCGCGCATCTGGACCAGAGCGTGGAGCACTACCATCGCGCCCGCGCCCAACTGGATGACCTGGCCACCGGTGACAGCGGCCGAAAGCCCATCCATCCGCAATACCTGGCAAAGCTGGTCAGCGACATGGCTGCCGACGATGCCGTCTTCACGTTCGACGTGGGCACGCCAACGATCTGGGCCGCACGCTACCTCAAGATGAATGGCCGCCGTCGCATGATCGGCTCGCTGGCGCATGGCTCGATGGCCAACGCGTTGCCGCAGGCCATCGGCGCACAGGCTGCGTTTCCGGGTCGCCAGATCATCAGCCTGTCCGGCGATGGCGGCTTCGCGATGATGATGGGGGACTTCCTGACGCTGGTGCAGGAGCGGCTGCCGGTGAAGGTCATCATCTTCAACAACAGCGTGCTGGGCTTTGTGGCGCTGGAAATGAAGGCGTCGGGCTTCCTGGAAGAAGGTACGCGGCTGGAAAACCCCGATTTCGCGGCCATGGCGCGGGCCATCGGCGTGCATGCGCAGCGCGTGGATGACCCACTGCTGCTGCCTGATGCCATCGAAGGATTCCTGCGCCACGACGGCCCCGCCCTGCTGGACGTGGTCACCAACACGCAGGAACTGGCCATGCCGCCCTCGATCAAGGCCGAGCAGGTGAAGGGATTCAGCCTGTGGGCGCTCAAGGCCGTGATGAACGGCCGGGGCGACGAACTGCTGGAACTGGCGAAGTCCAACCTGCTGCGCTAGGCCAGTTCCACCAAGGGGATCGATGCCCGATCAGTTGGCGCTGATCCCCTTCGCCTTGACGATGGCGCTCCAGCGGTCATAGTCCTTGTTGAGCCGCGCCTGCATCTGCTTGCCGTCCTGGAACGAGGCGATGGCACCTGCGGTGACCAGCTTCTGCTGCAGTTCCTTGTCGTTGCCGATGATGTCGCGTGTCTCCTTTGCGATACGGTCCACGATGGCCTGCGGCGTATCCAGCGGCGCAATGAGGCCGCCCCACGAATCGAAGTCGAAGCCCGGAAAGCCCTGCTCGGACACCGTCTTCACATTCGCCAGCAGCACCTTGGCGTTCGGCGAACTCAGCGCGATGGCCTTGAGCTTGCCCGCGCGGATATGCGGCAGCGCTGCCACCACGTCCGCAAACATCACCCCCACCTGACCACCCAGCAAGTCGGCCACGGCCGGCGCACTGCCGCGATACGGCACGTGCAGCATGTCGAAATGGCCCAGGTCCTTGAGTTGCTCCATCGCCAGATGGCCAAAGCTGCCGGTGCCCGAGCTGGTGTAGCTCAACGGCGTCTTGCTGGCCTTGGCAAAACGGATCAGGTCGGGCAGCGTCTCCACGCCTGGCACCACCGCCGGGTTGATGACGATGGCCATCGGCAGCACGTAGACAGTTGCCACCGACGTGAAATCCTTCTTCACGTCATAGGCGTTGGTCTTGTACATCAGCGGCGCCAGCAGCGCGGGCATGCCGAACATCGACAGGTTGTAGCCATCGGCCGGGCTCTTGATGAAGCTGGCCGTGCCGATCGACCCCGATGCACCCGGCTTGTTCTCGATGATGACTTGTTGCCCGAGCCGCTCCGACAGCTTCTGCGCGACGATGCGCGCGGCCGTGTCCGTGGGGCCGCCGGCGGGGAACGCCACCACCATCTTGATGAACTTGTCGGGCCACTCGCTCTTGGCAAAGGCGGCGGGCATGACGGCCGCCAGCGCGGCAGCGGCGCCAGCCTTCAGTACGTGGCGGCGGGTGATGGTTTGGCTCATGGTCTTGTCTCCTGCTTCCGAAATCTAAATCGTTGAATGTTGTCTTGATGTTCGATGCCTGGTGTTCAGATCACGCCCTGCGCCTGCAGCGCGGCAATGGTGTCGTCATCGAGCTTCAGCAGATCGGTGAACACCTCGCGGTTGTGCTCGCCCAGGTGCGGGGGCGCACGGCGCACCGGCATGCGCTGGCCGTCGAGTGCATAGGGCGGCGCCAGCACGGCCTGCGAACCGGCTTCGCTGTCTTCGAAGCGATGCAGCAGGCCGGCCTGCGCGGTGCGCTCGGACTCCAGCGCTTCCATCAGGCCCAGCACCTCGCCACAAGGAATCTGCGCGGCGGTCAGCCGCTCCAGCAGTTCGGCACGCGTGAATTGTGCGAGCGCCTGCCGTACCTCGGCCAGCAGGATCTCCCGATTGGCCGAGCGCGCGGTGTTGGTCGCAAAACGCTCGTCCTCGGCCCATTCCGGACGCCCGATTACCTCGCGGCAGAAGCGCACGAACTGGCCGTTGTTGCCGACCGTAATGACCAGTGGACCATCGGCGGCTTCGAACACGCCGTAAGGCACGATCGACGGATGCGCATTGCCGAACTTGGGCGGATCGCCGGCCTTGAGCAGCGCTTCCATGCCGTAGTACGAGGTGATCATCAGCCCGCAGTCATACAGCGCCATCTGCACGTGACGGCCCTGCCCCGTGGACTGGCGCGCGAACAGCGCGGCAAGAATGGCCTGCGCCGAGTACATGCCGGTGAACATATCGACGGCAGCCACGCCGAATTTCAGCGGACCCTGCCCGGCTTCACCGTTCGTCGCCATCACGCCCGATTCGCCCTGCACGACGAGGTCGTAGCCCGGACGCTCGGCTTCCGGCGTGAAACGCGCGTAGCCCGAGATCGAGCAATAGACCAGACGCGGATTGATGGCGCTGAGCTGTTCGTAGCCGAGGCCGAGCTTCTCGGCACCGCCTACCTTGAAGTTCTGGATCACCACATCGCTGATCGCCGCCAGTTCGCGCGCCAGCTTCACGCCGGCCTCGCTCTGCAGATCGAGCGTGATCGCGCGCTTGTTGCGGTTGGCGCTGTTGAAATACGAGGTGTTGCGCGACCCGATGCGCACGCCCCAGTCGCGGGTATCGTCACCGCGCGAGGGGTGCTCCACCTTGATGACATCGGCGCCAAGATCGGCCAGCGCCATGGCGCACATCGGCCCGGCCAATACGCGCGAGAGGTCCAGTACCCGCACGCCTGCCAGCGGCAGCGCTGCGGCTGTGTTCGTTGAAATCATGCTGTGTCTCCCCGGTCCACGCGGATCCTGGGAGTGGTCCGGTTGTTTCTGGTGAAGCACGATTGTGGATATGTTCTCGATGCTTGACAATTGCAACGGAATTTCACCATATCTGCATACCAAAGGTTGACAATGGACCCGAATGTGGACCTGAACGCACTGTCCCTGCTGGTCGACATCATCGACGCGGGCAACCTGAGCCGCGCCGCAGCCCGGCTTGGCATGAGCCGAGCCAACGTCAGCAAGCGGCTCAATCACTTCGAACGGCAACTGGGCGCCGAACTGCTCCGCCGCAGCACGCGGCAACTGGAGCCCACGGAACTGGGCTGGCAACTCTATGAAAACGGCCGCGCCATCCGGCACCAGTTGCTGGCCGCGCAGGAATCCGTGCAAAGCCTGGGAAAGAAACTCAGCGGTACGGTTCGGCTCAGCGTGCCGAGCGGCTTTGGGCAACACACGATGTCCGCATGGTTCATCGAATTCATGCGGCGCTACCCCGACATCACGCTCAACGTGATTTTCGACAACGACCTGGAAGACCTGATCAAGGGCGCGGTGGATTTCTCGGTACGGGTGATGGCGGAGACGCCATCGAACGCGGTGGCCTGCAGCCTTGGCGATGTGGAATACGTGGCCTGCGCCACGCCGGGCCTGCTGGCGGAACTCGGCGAACTTCCGGATACGCTCGCCGGCTTTGCAACGTTGCCACTGGTGACATCGGAACTCACGGGCCAGAAACTGCGCGTCAATCGCCCCCGACTGGTGTCGGCCAATTTCTTCTTCCTGCGCGACACCATCCTGCAGGGCCTCGGCGTGGGGCTGGTGCCGCGCTACATGGTGGATCAGGACATCAAGGCCGGGGCACTGGTCCGCCTGCCTCTACCGCAGCAGGAACTGGCATTCCTGCGCACGACGATGTATCTGCTGTATATGCCAGCGCGGTATCAGACAAAGGCAGTGACGACGTTGATTGCGTTTTTGAGGGAGAAGGCGGGGGCGTTAGTCTGACTGCTGCATTTCTCCCCTCTCCCACTTCGCGGGAGAGGGGAGAAAACCGGGAGCGAATCAAATCAATGCCCAGCCTCCCGCACACCCCCCACCTTGTCATGCGTCCCAAACCTCTCCACCATCGTCACGCTCGCACGATTCAGCCCAAACACTTCAACCTCCACCCCATTGCGGCGGAACTTGTGGACGACCCGGTCCAGCGCGTCGATGGCCGTGATGTCCCAGAAATGCGCATGCGAGAGATCGAGCACCACATGGCGCACCGGCTCCTTGAAATCGAACTCGCTGACCAGCGATTCTGAAGAGGCAAAGAAGACCTGTCCGCGCACGAAGTAGCGGCGCGTATCGGCTGCGGTGGATTCCGACGTCACTTGCAGTACACGGGTCACCTTCGACGCGAAGAACAGCGCGCTGAGCAGCACGCCTACCAGTACGCCTAGTGCCAGGTTGTGGGTCAGCACCACGATGGCCACGGTGGCCAGCATCACCACCGACGAGCTTTTCGGATGGGTGAGCAGGTTCCTCAGCGACTGCCAGCTGAACGTGCTGATCGACACCATGATCATCACGGCCACCAGCGCGGCCATCGGGATCTGCTTGACCCACGGCCCGAGGAACACCACCAGCACCAGCAGCAGCGCGCCGGCCACGAAGCTCGACAACCGGCCCCGCCCGCCCGATTTCACGTTGATGATCGATTGCCCGATCATTGCGCAACCGGGCAGGCCGCCGAGTATCCCCGCCACGATATTGGCAATGCCCTGCCCCCGGCATTCCCGGTTCTTGTCGCTGCCCGTATCGGTGAAGTCATCGATGATGGCGGCCGTCATCAGCGATTCCAGCAGGCCCACGACGGCCACCGCCATCGCATAGGGGAAGATGATGCGCAGGGTTTCCCAGGTCAGCGGCACGTTGGGCAAGGCTGGCACGGGCAGATGCTCGGGGAAGGCGCCCATGTCGCCGACGGTGCGCACCGGCAGGTCCAGGTAGATGGCGATGGCGGTCAGCACGACGATGCAGACCAGCGGCGACGGAATCGCCTTGGTAATCCTCGGGAACAGGTAAAGGATGGCCAGCCCGCCTGCGGTCAACCAGTAGACGGCGGCCGGCGCGTGCGTCAGTTCCGGCAACTGCGCAAGGAAGATCAGGATCGCCAGCGCATTGACGAAGCCCGTCACCACCGAGCGCGACACGAATCGCATCAGCGCGCCCAGCTTCAGCCAGCCCGCGCCGATCTGCAGCACGCCAGCCAGCAGCGCCGTGGCGAACACGTATTGCACGCCATGGTCCTTCACCAGCGAGGTCAGCAGCAGCGCCACCGCCCCGGTGGCCGCCGAGATCATGCCGGGCCGACCGCCCGCAATCGATGTCACCACGGCAATCGAGAACGCGGCATAGAGCGCCACCTGCGGGTCCACACCGGCGATCACGGCGAATGCGAGGGCTTCGGGAATCAGCGCCAGCGCCACGACAAGGCCAGCGAGACAGTCGCCACGGATATTGGACAGCCAGTCCTGGCGAAAGGTGTTGGGGGCGAACAAGGGAAAACTCCAGCGGAAACAGCGACTTAGGCGAGGCGCGGAATGATAGGGGGTTGAGGGGTTTTGAGCAACCTGCGTTGGCTTCCTCACCGCTGGTTTTCTCCCCTCTCCCGCGAAGTGGGAGAGGGGCGGGGGTGAGGGCATGAGGTTCAAATTGCGATTTGTTGGTGATTGCACCGCCGGCCCTCACCCCCAACCCCACTCCCGCCATGCGGGAGAGGGGAGCCAAAACCCGAGAGGATCGCCCAAACCGCATATAGTAAAAAACCCCGTCCCCGCGTTAAGGAGTCTCCCCATGGCAGCATTTCGCACCGCTACCGTTCTTGCTTTCGCCCTCCTCGTCACCCCCCTCGCCCACGCCCAGCTCGGCGATCTCATGAAATCCGCCCCCGGCGGCACTTCTGGGCAGAGCGCCACCGGTGCCCTGGGTACGCTAGGCAGCCTCGCACCGTCGTCGGTCAGCGCGGGCACGGCCGGCAATGCCGCAGGCGTGATCGAGTACTGCGTGAAGAACAACTACCTGAACGCCGATTCCGCCACATCGGCGGTCAAGGACAAGCTGCTCGGATCGACGTCGGGCGGGACCAAGGATGCCGGCTATGGCGAAGGCGCGAAAGGCATGCTGTCCACCAGCAGCGGCAGCAAACTCGATCTGAGCGGCGGCGGGCTCAAGGCCGAAGTGACGAAACAGGTCTGCGAGAAGATCCTGGCGCAGGGCAAGTCGATGTTCTGAACCGCAATCTCTCAGCCACGCGGTTTCTTCTCCGTATTGAGCGCCACGGCCGCCCGGATCAGTGCCGTGAGCGCCTTTTCCACCTTGGCATCGATCTTGTCGCCCTCATGGAAGTCGATGGCGCGACGGGTGTTGCCCTCAAGGCTGGCATTGAACAGGCCGGCCGGATCGGGTAGCGACGCCCCCTTGGCGAACGTCATCTTCACCGCGCTCTTGTAGGTCTCGCCCGTGCAGAGGATGCCGTGATGTGACCAGGTCGGCACGCCGCGCCATTTCAGTTCCTCGATGATCCCAGAATCGGCGGCACGGACGATCTTGCGGACCCGCGCGAGGGTCTCGCCCCGCCAGTCGTCCAGCGAGGCAATCTTCTCGTCGATCTGTGCGGACACATCGGATACATCGGAATCCTTGGTCATCGGGTCTCCTTGTCGTTATCGCGGGGGGCTGCGTGTGCGTGAGGATAGTGCCACGGCATCTATCGGCTGTCCTACCATGACAGCACCCGTCCCCACCTTCAGGCCCCCCATGTCCGAGATCGCCTCTCCTGTTGTGCTGCCCCTGCAAACCACCCTCCGAGGCGGCCGGGCCGTGCTGCTGCGCGAGATCTGCGAGGCTGACCGCGCCGGGGTGATCGAAGCCTTCACGCATCTCTCCGACGCGTCGCGTTATACGCGCTTCATGGGTCTGATGAAGACACTGCCCGATGCCCTGCTTGACGATGCCGTGCACTCGGAGCCGGGCCACGACTTCGCACTCGTGGCCATGGCCGTTCCCGGCGAGGGCCTGATCGGCGGCGCCCGCTATGTGGAAATCCCCGACCGTGGCGCCTGCGAGTTTGCCATCACCCTGCTGGACGCTTGGCAGGGGCAAGGACTGGCGCGGCTCTTGTTGCAGACGCTGATCGGGCATGCCCGAACGACCGACATCCGGACGATGGAAGGCTATGTCCTGGCCACGAACCGCCCGATGCGCGGCCTGGCGCATCGGCTCGGTTTCTCCGATGCGCCGTGTCCGGACGATCCCACCGTGCGCATCGTCACGCTGGCGTTGTAGGCCTTCCCCCGCTCCTGAAGTCTCTGACCTATCTGATCCATCCGTGTGGGCAACCGTACGGAAGCGCACCCGTGCGCGCCCGTACATTGAGTTCCGGACAGGTCCGCGGGCACGCCCTGCGGACCATCCGCATGACGCCAACGACAGACGCCCGTAGACAAGACGCCACACCGACGGCGAAACCGGAGAGGCTCCCATGGCACTGACCACCTCGTCGCCGGCCGCGACAATGCAGACGCGTGTCTGCGTGATCGGGTCCGGACCCGCCGGTATCGCGTGCACGCTCGAACTGGCCAAGCAAGGGATCGACGTCATCCTCGTCGAGGGCGGCGGAGATGCGTTGCAGCCAGACAAGCAAGCCGCGAGCGATGCGGAAATCGTCGATGGTCTGCGCCACGCGCCAATGGCCGATGCCGTGGGACAGGCGCTGGGCGGCACTTCCTGGCTGTGGGGGGGCCGCTGCATCCCGTTCGATCCGGTGGATTTTGCGCCCCGTGACCATGCACCGGGCGCGGCCTGGCCGATTGCCTATGAAGACGTGGCGCCGTGGTATCGCGCAGCGTGCGAGTACGCCAACTGCGGCCAGCCGAGCTTCACGCTCGGCGAGATGGACGCGATGGACGCGGCGACGGCCCGGCAGCCGCTGACCGGCTCCTTCCGCGCTGGCGACGTGATTGCCACCGATCTGGAGCGTTGGGCCGGTGAGCCCGTATTTGCGCGCCGCTACGCCGAAACCCTGCGCGACCATCCCAACGTCCGGCTGCTGCTCGACGCGACGTGCATCGACATTGATCTCGATCCCGATACCGAGGAAGTGCGCAGCGTCGTGGTGGCCCAGGGCGGCGCGGAACATGGGCTGCTGCTGCGCGTCCAGGCTGACCGCTTCGTGCTGGCCTGCGGCGGACTGGGCGTGACCCAACTGCTGCTGGACGCCAATACGCGCTGCGACAACCGGCTCGGGAATCGCAGCGACATGCTGGGCCGACACTACATGGGCCATATTTCCGGCAAGATCGCCAGCGTGCGGTTTCATGCCGACCCCAGGCGCACGGTCTACCACTTCGAGCGCGACCGCGACGGCTTCTATGCGCGGCGCCGACTGACCGTGCCGGCCGAGGTGCAGCATCGCGAGCGGCTGCTCAACACCGCGATGTGGCTCGACAACCATCCACCGGCAGATCCCGCGCACGGAAACGGCGTGCTGTCGCTGGCCTACCTCGCGCTGCGCACGCCCGGGCTGAACCGGATGCTGACGGCGCCGGCTATCGCCAAGGCCGTGACCGCTGCCAGCGCGCGCGGCGGGCTCGGCGCGCACTGGGGCAACGTGCTGCGTGCCCTGCCACAGATCGCGGGTTTCGTGCCGCCCTTCATCTATCGACGCTATCTGGCACGGCCCCGGCTGCCCGGCTTCTTCCTGCGCAGCCCGAACAATGTCTACGCACTGCACTATCACGCCGAGCAGTTACCGCATGCGGACAGCCGCGTGACGCTGGCCGATGCCACGGATCGGCACGGCCTGCGCCGGCTCCGAATCGACCTGCGCTACCAGCAGGCCGATGCCGAATCGGTGGTGCGCACCCATCAACTGCTGGACCGGCACCTGCGCGAAACCGGCGCCGGGCAACTGGATTTCTGGATGCCGGAAGCCGAGCGTGTGGATCACGTCATGGCGCATGCGTCGGATGGCTTTCACCAGATCGGCACCGCGCGCATGGCGTTCGACTGGCGCGGCGGCGTGGTGGATACCAATTGCCGCGTCTTCGGCACGCGCAACCTGCACGTGGCCAGCAGCGCCGTGTTCCCGTCATCGGGGCAGGCCAATCCCACCCTGACCATCCTGGCGCTTTCCGCCCGACTGGCCCACCACCTCGGGGCGCAGTTGCGCGGCGGCGGCACGCTGTACGACATCAACACCCTTGCTGCCACCCCCGCAGTGCCAGAAACGATTGCCGATGTGCCCATGGCTGCGCGCGCAGCCGGAGGAATTGCGACATGACCGCCAAGCCACCCTTGCGATCCGGGCCTGACAACCGTTCACCGAGGAGCCCTGCATGAGCCGGTTGGGATTCGGATGCGGCGCCATGCTCGGTCGGGTTGGCCGCGCGCAAGCACTGCGCGCTCTGGAATTGGCGTTCGACAATGGCATCACCCATTTCGATGTGGCGCGTTCCTACGGATTCGGGGAAGCGGAGATGCTGCTGGGCAGGTTCCTGCGCGGCAAGCACGATGCCGTGACCATCACGACGAAGTTCGGTATCGTGCCGCCTCGCAATGCATCGGGGCTGGGCCTTGCCAAGTCAGCCGCGCGTACCGTGTTGTCGCACCTGCCGGGAGGCCGCCGGCTGGCGCGGGTAGCGGCGCGCAAGATGCTGGCGCATCGCGACTATTCGCCGGCCTATGCCCGCGCATGCCTGGATACGTCATTGCGCGACCTCGGCGTGGAACGCGTCGACAACTATCTCGTCCATGATCCCGCCGAGGTGGACCTGACCGATGAATTGCTGCGATTCCTGGAAGACGCATGCTGCGCGGGCAAGATCGACCGCTGGGGCATCGCCACGGATCATCATCCGGTGCTGTCCAGCCCCGCTGCGGCGCATGCGCAGGCGTTGCTCTACGAAGGTAACCTGAACGTACTCGACGCTCTGTGCAAGGCCCCCGACGCCGCCGGCCGCCCGGTATTCCTGGCGCGGCCGTTCGGCGGCGGAGGCGGCGCCGTCCAAGGGGCGGTCATGCGCCCGCCTATCTATCACGTACTGCAGACACTCGGCCTGACGCCGGTGGATGACAGTACGCTGGCCATGTATTTCGCACTGAGTCACGCCGGGCGAACCGGCATGGTCGTCACATCCATGTTCACCGAGGCGCATCTGCGGCAGAACCTGGCGCTGGTCAGCCAGTTCGAGGCGCTGGGCGAACGCGGCCACTGGATCGCGCCGGCCATCCTCCAGGCCGTATGCCCGCCGGACTGCTCCCGCGACCGCGCCCGCAACGCGCTGGCCACCGCACTGAGCGTGGCGGCCACGGTGCCCGTGACGATGCTGCTCGACTAGATGCTGGCCAACTTCTGCCCGGTCAGCCCTGCCCTTTCAGCACGGCCTGCTGACCGCTCAGCTTCGCACCCATGGCCTCGGCCAGCGCGTGCAGGCCGGACATCGGCCGCACCATCACCTCGAATTCCTCGATCTTCCCGGCATCGTCGAAACGCAGCATGTCGATGCCCTTCAGCGCCTTGCCATCGATGGTGGCACTGAACTCCAGCACAAGGCTTTTGCCGTCCTCAGTAGCAAACATGCGGTGATACGTGAAATCGCGGAACACGGTGTTCACGGTCTTCAGCACCAGCTTGATGGCTTCGCGCCCCGGATAGGCCGTATGCGCCACCGGCGAGCGGAACACGATCCTGTCCGAGAGCAGCGGGTCCAGCTCCTCCATGGCATTGCGCTTGAGCAGGTCATGCCACACGGCAAGCGTGGATTGCGCGGCGGGAATCAGGCCAGGTACATGCATGCGTGTCTCCTTGATATGGGTTTTCTTATCCATTTTTATGCAACTGGTTGCATAAAAATGGATGGTAGCCGGTTCCTGCGAAAACCGCCAGTCGGGCTCGCCCAAACGTGCGCACAGGCAGTGGGTGCGCTATCCAACAGACCCTCCGAAGGCACCGCCAGATACTGCGCTGGTCTGCCCGGGGTCTTTGTTGCCCGGCTGCCTGACGCCTCAAGGAGAGAGCCGACGTGCTGCCCAACGCCAATGCGAACGATGCCGTAGCTGCCCACGTGGTCAGGCCCCGTCTGCCCGCGCATGGGTTGGCATGGGCGTTCCCGGTGGGTTACGTGCTGCTGTGGGTGCTCTATGGTGCCGTGGCCTGGCTGTCCTACGGCTACGACGACGAATTCTCGAACATCCTGCAAGTGGAGCGCCACGGCTTTGGCGTGGTGGCGCTGATGCAGACGCAGGATGTCCATCCGCCCGGCTCGTACTTCATCAACTGGCTGTTCCACAGCGTCACGGGCGATTGGTCGCTGGTGCGGCTGGCCACGGCTTTGCTGACTGTGGCGTCGCTGGTCTACGCCACCGAGGCTATCCGCCAGCGCCACGGCGAGCGCGCGGCGGGGCTGCTCTTCGTGCTGCTGTGCCTGAACCCCGCCATCCTGATGTGGTGCACGGGGTTGCGGTGGTACGCCTACTTCGTACCTGTGCTGATCTGGCTCAGCATCACGCCGCGCCGCGATGGCTGGCGCTACTGGGCCAAGTGCTTCGGCGGACTGGTGGTGCTCGGCTACATCGGCTATGCGGTGTTTGTCGTGGCGCTGCCGGTGTTGCTGCTCTACTGGGCGGGCTCGCAGCAAACGGTGCGACAGAAACTCGCGGGCATCTTCTGGGGCGGGCTGATCGGCGCCCTGCTCTATGCCTACCAGTTCCATGTGTTCCTGACCGTCCATCTGCTGTCGAAGGATTCGCAGGTCACGTCGATGGCCAGCAACTTCATGGGCTTTGCCATCGCACAGGTGTCCAATCAGGGCGTGTTCCCGATATCACTGCCCGCCGTGCTGTCGGCGCTGGGCCTGGCGGGCATGGTGATCTTCGCGGTGCAGGGCAACCCGGCGAACCTGCGCGACCGATACCTGCATGCCTACGGCATCGGCGCGGTAGCGACCATCGCGCTCGGCATCGCCGGCAAATGGCGCAACCTCGTGATCATCTCGCCATGGCAGGCGCTATGGCTGGCCACGCTGGACGTGCCGCAGCGCCGCATGCGCGCGTTCCTGTGGAGTTTTGCGCTGCTGGCCGTGGCCAATCTCTGGGGCGTCTACAACGTGGCGACGCATCAGGACACCACCAAGAACAGTTGGGACCTGCGCATCGGGCCGGTGCTGGCCGATCTGGCGCGCGAACGTGACGCCTGCAATGACGACCTGGTCATCGTGGCGCACGATCCGGCGCTGAGTTGGCATGTGGATCATGCGGGCTTTGTGCAACTGGGACCGTTTTCGCGCCAACACCTGCCTGCAGCCACGCTCGATGCGCCGCACCGCTGCGTGGTGGTGGTGCGCAGTTTTGCGGGGCACCTTGGCGATGACGAATACGCGCGCATGGTCACTCAGCTCGGCACGCTTGGCACCGCCGAAGGCACACCGCGCCAGTATGGCCGCGACGGCTTCTTCCGCATCAAGCAGCGGCTTGACGCGCGCTATCCCGAATACCAGTTCGAGATCACCACGTACCGCAACGTGAACAGCGTGGCGGGCCTCACCGCATGGCAGCCGCTGACACCATGAACGAGACCACCCTGGAACCCAGCGGCGCGCGCATCGCCACCACGTATGCGGTGCTGGCCGCCATCGCTATCGTCGTGAACATCGGTGCGCAGGACGCCTTCCTTCAGGTGTACGACGGCGACTACGCAGCGCTGCTGTCCGTGGCCGTGGGCACTGCCGTGGGGCTGGTGGTCAAGTACGTACTCGACAAGCGCTACATCTTCGATTTCCAGGCCGACAACGCCGCGCACGACGCACGCACATTCGTGCTCTACACCGTCATGGGGCTGGCCACCACTGCCATTTTCTGGGCGTTCGAATTCGGTTTCGACTACGTGTTCGGCACGCTCGCCATGCGCTACCTGGGCGGCGTACTGGGTCTGACGCTGGGCTACTACACCAAGTATCAGCTCGACAAGCGCTACGTGTTCCGGCGCGCCGATACCGAGTCATCTGAACTACCCCTTCGCATGGGAGAAGGACAATGAGCCACGCCGCCGTTCCGCTATGCGTCGATCTCGACGGCACGCTGATCCACGGAGACCTGCTCATGGAGACCTGCGTGGCGCTGCTGCGCAAGAATCCGCTCTACCTCTTCCTGCTGCCGTGGTGGCTGTTCCGGGGCGGCAAGGCACACCTCAAGGCGCAGATTGCCAGTCGTGTGCTGCTCAACCATGCGGTACTGCCTTTTCATCGCGAATTCGTGCAGTGGCTGACCGACGAGAAGCGCGATGGCCGGCAGATCTGGCTGTGCACCGCATCGAACCAGCGTCTGGCCGAGGCCGTGGCAAAGCACCTGCAACTGTTCGATGGCGTGCTCGCCAGTACTGACACGCTGAACCTCTCCGGCAAGCAGAAAGCGGACATGCTCGTGGCCAAGTTCGGCTCGCGCGCCTTCGACTACTGCGGCAACGATCGCGTGGACCTGCACGTCTGGTCCGTCAGCCGGGGCGGCGTGGTGGTCAACGGCCACGGCAATCTGGAAGAACGCGCACGCAAGGTGACCGAGGTCTATCGCACGTTTGGCTCGCCCGGCCACCATGCCCGCGCCGTGTGGAAGCTGCTGCGTCCGCACCAGTGGGCCAAGAACGTGCTGCTGCTGGTGCCACTGCTGGCCGCGCATCGTGGGCTCGATCCCACGGCACTGGGTCACGCGGCGCTCGGTCTGCTGGCGTTCTGCCTGTGTGCGTCGTCGGTCTACGTGCTCAACGACATGCTCGATGTCGAAGCAGACCGCCAGCATCCGCGCAAGGCATTGCGACCATTCGCCAGCGGCGCGCTGCCGCTCAAGGCTGGCTTTGTGCTGATTCCGCTGCTGCTGTTCGCCACGGCGGGCATTGCCATGCTGCTGCCGCTCAAGTTCGGACTCGTGCTCGCCGCGTACTACCTGCTGACGCTCGGCTATACGCTCGGCATCAAGCAGTTGGTGATTGTGGATGTGCTGTGCCTGGCCGGTCTTTACACGATTCGCATCGTGGCCGGTGCCGCCGCCGTGGACGTGCCGCTGTCACTGTGGCTGCTGCTGTTCTCGCTGTTCCTGTTCCTGAGCCTGGCGCTGGTCAAGCGCTTTGCCGAACTGCAGGTGATGAAAGGCGAAGGCAAGCTTGAAGCGGCGGGACGTGGATATCGGCTCGACGATCTGGCGCTGCTGGAGAGCCTGGGCACCGGCGCCGGCTATATGTGCGTACTGGTGCTGGCGCTCTACATCAACAACCCTGTGGTGGAGGTCCTGTATCGCCAGCCGCAGGTGCTGTGGGCGCTGTGTCCGCTGATGCTGTACTGGATCACGCGCGTCTGGGTAGTTTCGCATCGCGGCCAGATGCATGACGATCCGGTGATGTTCGCGCTGCGCGACCGCGCCAGCGTGGTCATTGGCGTGCTGGCAGCGGTGGTGGTCTGGGCCGCGACATGATGCAGCAGACGGTCTATGCCTGGGGACACACGACGCCAAGCGATAGCGAGGTGCGCGCACTGCCCAGCCGCTTCGACACCCTGCCACCCGTGCCCGAAGGCCAGACCATGCTGCCATTCGGCAACGGGCGCAGCTATGGCGACAGTTGCCTGAACCCGGGCGGCACGCTGCTCTCCACGCGCTACCTCGACCATTTCATGGCATTCGATCCGGCGACCGGCGTGCTGCGCTGCGAAGCCGGCGTGTTGCTGGCCGATATCCTGCGCGTAGCCGTGCCGCAGCACTGGTTCCTGCCCGTGACGCCGGGCACGCGGTTCGTCACCGTGGGCGGCGCCATTGCCAACGACGTGCACGGCAAGAACCATCTCAGTCATGGCACCTTCGGTCGCCATGTGCGTGCGCTGCTGCTGCGCCGCTCCGATGGCACGCTGCTGCAATGCTCGCCCACGGAGAATGCCGACTGGTTTGCCGCGACGATTGGCGGCCTTGGTCTGACCGGCCTGGTGCTATGGGCCGAGATCCAGTTGCGCCCCATCGCTTCGCCGTGGGTGGCCGAGACTACCGAGCGCTTCGGCAATCTCGAGGAATTCTTCGCGCTGTGCCGCGACGCCGACGACGAATACACGGTGGCATGGATCGATTGCGCGGGCGGCACACGCCGTGTTGGGCGAGGACTGTTCACGCGCGCGCATCACGCCGAGGCGGGCGCCGAGCCAGCCGGTCAGCATCGCGCGGCGTCGCGCAGCATGCCCTTCACCCCGCCGTTGTCGTTGGTCAATCGGATCAGCGTCACCGCCTTCAACACGATGCATTTCCACCGCGCCAGCCGCACACCGGCCAGCAGGCTGGCGCATTGCGAAACGTTCTTTTATCCGCTCGATCACATCCTGCAGTGGCATCGTATGTATGGACCGAAAGGCTTCTTTCAGTACCAGTGCGTGATTCCGCCAGAGGATGCGCCGCGTGTATTGCAGACACTGCTGACCGAGATCGGACGCAGCCGTGCCGCGTCGTTCCTGGGTGTGCTGAAACAGTTTGGGCCGCTGGTGTCGCCGGGCTTGTTGTCGTTTCCGCGTCCGGGCATCACGCTGGCGTTGGATTTTCCGAATGCAGGGCACGCGGTGCATGCACTGTTCGAACGACTCGACGCCATCGTGATTGGTGCGGGTGGCCGGCTGTATCCGGCCAAGGATGGCCGCATGAGCGGCGCGTGCTTCCGCGCAGGCTTTCCGCAATGGGAAGCCCTCGCACCGTATCTCGATCCGGCGTTTTCGTCGGGCTTCTGGCGACGCGTCACGGATGGGCCATCCCATCGGGAGTTGGAAACATGAAGAAGACCTTGATCATCGGTGCAACGTCGGCCATTGCCGAAGCCACCGCCCGACGCATGGCCCAGCGCGGGGACGCGCTGTTCCTCGTGGGCCGCAGCGCCCCACGCCTCCAGGCCATGGTGGACGACCTGCGCGCCCGTGGTGCCAAGCAAGTGCATATGGCCGTGATGGACGCCAACGACTTCCACGCTCATGACGCGATCCTCCGCGCGGCCGACACGGCCCTGGACGGCATCGACACCGTGCTGATCTCGCACGGCACGTTATCCGATCAAGCCGCGTGCGCGCAGTCGGTTGACCTGACCATGGCCGAGCTGCGCACCAACGCGTTGTCCGTGGTGGCCATGCTGACATTGATCGCCAACCTGTTCGAACGCCGCCGCGCCGGCACCATCGCCGTCATCTCGTCCGTCGCCGGCGAGCGCGGCCGGCAAAGCAATTACGTGTACGGCAGCGCCAAGGCCATGGTCACGGCCTTCATGTCCGGCCTGCGCCAGCGACTCGCCAAGGCAGGCGTGTCCGTGGTCACGATCAAGCCGGGGTTCGTCGATACACCGATGACCAGCGCATTCCGCAAAGGCGCACTCTGGATCAGCCCAGATGCAGCCGCCGGCCACATCGTCAACGCCATCGACAGCGGCGTGGCCGTGGCCTATGTGCCCGGTTTCTGGCGATACATCATGCTGATCATCCGCGCGATCCCCGACGTGGTGTTTCGACGCCTCGCACTTTAAATTTAGTGGGGCTAATGCCTTGTTGTCTGTTAGATCATGCAATGATGCAAAGCCGCAAAATCCCCGCAAACCGTTGGCACGACTAGGCATTCCGCAGGGTAGCTCAATTTCGCCAAACCTGTATAGAAAATGCTAGAAATGCAAAATCAGACAAACTCCTACAGCCGCATGCTGCGACGCACCCTACGATGCATCACAGGACCTTGACCCGTCCTGTATGACAACTCCCCCTGCAGCCCGCCTGACCCTACCGCCAGGCGGGTTCTTTTTTTTGTCCAGGGGAACGTCTTTGGAGATAGGGGCAGGCTTCAACGTGGATGCGCGCCGGGCATGCCCATCTTCGGCATCTTGTCGATGCGCTGCGCCGCACGTTCGTCTGCGTCTCGCTTCGACTGCTCCTTCTGTTCGTCTGTCTCCCCAAACGCGTCGGTGGCGCGCGTCTGAAAATACAGCGTCGAAGACAGGACATGATCGTGCCAACTCGTCAGCATCGTGTCATGCACAAGCATGTCGAATAGCACCATGACTTTCTCGGGTAATGGATTCCGGCCTTCGGCGCCGTCTTTCCATGCCTTGGCTAGCGCCAAAGACCCAGCGTCCATCTGCACCGATTGAACCGTGTTAGCCGCGCTCTCCATCTCTTTCTGATAGTAGAGAGATGTCAGCTCGTTAGCTGCCTTGCGTATGCGAGCTTCCGACTCCTTGAGCCCCTTTTGGAGCGATTCAAGTCGTAGATTTTCTGCGGCTTCTTCGCCAAGCCGGTCCCAAACGCTCATGATCGGGCGCGCCAATCCCGCCATGGCATCATGAAGCGCCTTAAGTTCTGCAGCCTGCGCATCCATCATCCTTGCGTCCGCCTTCCCCAGCGCGGCGAGATCCGTGGGCTTGCGCATGCGTTCCGCGTTATAGGCGGCTTCTGCCTCGCGGGCTTCCTGCTCGCGATCGCGACTCATGTCCTCGAGCACATCGGCGTAGTCGGCCATCGACATGCGGAATGTCGGCGACTGGTAGCGAACAGCCAGCCATCTGAGGAACACCTGCATATGCGATTGAAAATCGAGCCCCTGTTTGCGCGGCACGAGCTCTCGATACGCATCGATTAGATCCCGGATCTTGTAGGTTGCGTTGCCATGGGATAACGGCGCTGCAAGGGTGAATTTCCGAAACGTCGGACCTTTAAAGTTGAACAGACACTCCATTGTGTCGAGCCTCGCCCCTGCCATGAGCCCCTCGTGCAGCATGTCCCGCAACGCCACGCGCTGCAGTTCCGCCCGAAACCCCAACGTCCCCGGAGGCGCTCCGCCGGTAATGTCCTCGCTGGTACCCGGATACAGGTATTGCTCGCCACGCGTTTTTTCCAGGCTGTCTAGCCGCTGATAGAAGCGAAGTTCGTGTGCCGCCGCAAAATGCACGCATCGCCGTACCGCAGCGGGCACGCCCAATTTGCGATCGCCGTGGTGCTGCTTGATGGTGTTCACCAGTGGCACGTAGCTGATCAACTTGTCTTCGGCCATTAGCGAAGACACGGCATCCAGCAGGCCCAGGAAACGAATTTCGATGGGTTCCCCTTTGTCCCTCGGATCGAGACCGATTCGCAGATCCAGATCGGTACGGCGCTTGTACTTGCGAACCAATTCGTTGACAAAGGCTCTCGCAATGACACCACCCCGGTCTGCACCGAATACCGATACTTCGATGCGCTGGAATTTCTCCATCTTTGATTTGGCATCGCGAAAGGCGGCTTCAAATTGTTTCAGGGCCGACTGCAGTCGGTCTTCGACGCCAGTCCCGAACACCATCGACGCGGCCTTGCTGTCCCGCACGGCCGGGATCGTTTCCATTCCGACATCAACTGCGATAGCCATTGCCGTGGCACTGAGTGCCTTGAGCGGGTTCTTCTTGATGTCGTACAGCGCCTCTCGGGCCGCAGCCTTGCCGCGCCCCACCCACTCGTCGCTACTCGCCGACGCCAGCACTCGCCCTACCTTGACGCCCGCAGTCCGCGCATGCCTGACAAGGTCGTCAAAGTTCTTCGCAAACGGGCGCCACGACTTTTCATCGAAGGCTTCGGTCAGTGCTTTTGCCGCCGTTTTGCCGGCGGTCTTGGGGAGATTGAGGAGGTCGGGGACGCCGGTGGATTTCAGGGTGCTGTTTGCGGCGGCTTTGGCGGCTACCTTAGCCGCCGAGGTCGCCGTCATGACGGCCGCCGACACGATCTCGCAGTTCTCTGCGTCCTTATTCAGAGGCGTTCCAAGACCGGAGTAATAGAATCGGTACCAGAACTCGTTCGGCGAATCTTTACAACGACTATCATCATTATCCCGGTGCGCTTCCCAAAGACGACAGATATTCGAATAGCGGGATGTGATTGGATCGTCAATATCGCGGTGGCGACCAAAGCCGTCGAAGAAAAATCCCATCTTGACGATGGCCCCACACGGAAGCGGCTTGTCCCGTTTGCAGGCCGTATGTGACATGATCATGCCGTCGAACACCCGCCCAGGGGTGGAGTCTACGGGGTCGAATGTAGATGCTTCAGTCATAGCTATTTCTCTGTCGCCAGTCGCTTGAATTGGTTGCGCTTCAACTCCTTCACAACTGGCGCAGGCAGATTTTCCATGGCTGCACCGAAAGCACCCGGGCGTCCGTTGGTTTCAGTGATGATCTTCTGAATCACAGGGTGCTCATCGAACCTTGGATTCACCAGCGTGTAGTAGACAAACTGCGCCAGATCCTTGGTATTGCTCAAACGGTATTTGGTCCATCCGCCAGCAGCCAGTCGCGCCGTTTTCCGAAACACGACACCACTCTCTTCATTATTCGGGTTGAGCAGCTTTCCATGGTTTTTGCGCAGCCAATCCCAAATGTCGGCGTAGAAAATCCGCGTACCCCCAAGATCGGTCCGAAACTCGAATTCCACATGATCGTCAGGATAGAAGTGCAAGCCGAGCACCCGTTCGCCGAGTTCGCCCTTGACCTTGGTTGGCGGATAACTCAGCTCGGTGGTTTTATGAATCTCCTTGAGCGGTCCATAGGGATCCTTCAAGAACTCGTCCTGATCAACAAGGGTCCATTTCACAGTGAACTGGGTCCCTTTCAACTGGTAGCAGCAACTGAGTGATCCCCCACCAGAGCCCGGCATCAGATCACCGCCTCCGCCTGCACGGTTACCAAATTTGTCCGTGATAATGAACCGGGTCAGGTTATAAGGCGTGTAATTGAAACCTGCGATACTCAAGCCGCCGTAGGTAGGCTCCGATGAAAACGCATCGCACCCCGTCAACAGCGACGCAGCCATGAGGCACACGCCCGCGAGTCTTGATTTCATATTGCGTCTAGCCATGTCTTCTCTTCTCAGTGCTTGCCGTTTCAACCGAGTGCCTCGTTCCCACGCGATGCGCGGGGAGCCACCATGCGGGCCGCACCTTACGCCCAATACTTCTGACTGAGAATGTTCGATTCGTCGTACTTGCAACGCATTTGCAGAAAAACTGCAAAATCAATTTTTGACGATGGACGCCAGCGACGCGATGCGTCAGCCCCTAATACCCGATGGGCGTGTTGTATGATTCCGCGCTGTCGCTGGTAACGAATGACAGGCACCGCCCCACCCCAGAACCCTATGAACTCCCGCGAAAGATTTCTGTTCCGACAATCTCGGGGCGCACGGGTGCGCCAGCAGATCCTTGCCGTCTTGGGTTTCGTTGGCAAGTTGCTGGGATGGGCACTGTTCTTCTGGTTGATCTGGCTCACCGACGGCGGCGGTGGCAACACATGGTGGCCCACCACCCAACGTGAATGGAAATGGACAGTTATAGCCTTGGTGGGCGTCGTACTTCTTATCGTGGTGCTCTACCAATTGTTTCCGAACGCCATGTCCGTTCCTCCATGAACGTCGACTCTTTGTACGCCACCGCATATTTCCGCCGCGCCGCTTGGTGAACCATCGCTCTTATCCGACCACACCTGCATAGACGGGGGAGAGAGAAGCCATGGGAGACTTGCCCGAACAGCAGCGCCATGCCGGGACCTTCGGGAGTATTCGCGCCCTGCCCGATTCGCCGTGTCCGATCGAGGCATCGTGGATGCGCAGCGGGTCGCCCACCACGCGCTGCAACCTGCATTCGTCCACCGTCGACGGTTTTGCCTGGACCATGGTATGGGACTGCACGCGCAGCTCATTCGAGTGGCACTACGACATCGACGAGATCGTAGTCGTGCTCGAAGGCAGCGTGCGCGTGACTGACAGCCAGGGGGTGACGCACACGCTCGCGGTGGGCGATGTGGGGTATTTCCCGCAAGGTACGTCGTGGTTCTGGGAGGTGGATGACTACGTGCGCAAGGTGGCGTTCTGCCGCAACGAAGTGCCTCGGGGCGTGCGGCTGCCGATGCGGATCGTGCGCCGACTGGTGCGTGAGTTCCACGGCGCCAATCCCATCCGGGCCATTGCACGTATCGCAGGCGAGTGCTGGCGGCGCGTGGTCGGTGTGAGCCGGACCACGGCCACGGTGATGCTGATGGGGATTCCGCTGTAGCCTGAGAAAACTTACCGGGCCGGCGTGGTCTGATCCAGCGCCTGCAAGATCCGATACGCACCCTGGATACGCGCCGGTACGGGCAGATTCCGGTTCGCCAGGATTACTACGCCAATCCGCCGCGCCGGGACGAACGCCACGTAGGTGCCAAACCCGTTTGTCGAACCTGTCTTGTTGAAGAGTGCCGAGGCCGGCTCAGGCTCGGGTGGCGCGATGCGCTGGACGGCGTGCGACTCCAGCACGATGCGCGCGTCGTTGCCGGCCTGCAGGTCCGATAGCGCCACGGGCCAGCCGTATCGCTCCCACCCCAGACCCTGCGTCATGCCACCAAGCCGGAAGTAGCCAGTGTGCGTAGCCACCAGTGCCCGCTGCAGCGTCTCGTCCTTCACCGTGCGGCCGTCGATATTGAGTTCCACAAAGCGGATCATGTCCGTGGCCGTGGTCTTGATGCCATAGGCCTGCGCATCGAACACGCCCGGCGTGACGCGCACCGGCTTGTTGTCCTTGCCGATGCCCCATGCGTAGTCGCCCATTCTCGCCTTGGGAACCTGCAGCCACGTATGGTGCAAACCCATTCCGCCGATGATCCGCTGCGTCATGATCTGGTCGAAAGGTTCGCCCATCGCTTTCGCGGCGAGGTGGCCGAACAGGCCGATGCTGACGTTGGAATAGCGGCGTTGCGTACCGGGCGCGGCCTCGGGTTGCCAGTGGCGCAGCCATTCGGTCATCTGGGCGAGATTGCCAGCTTCGGGCGGTGGCTGCAGCGGCAATCCTCCCGCCGTGTACGTGCCGAGTTCCAGCAGGCTGATGCCGTCGAACGCGCTGCCTGATAGCGCCGGAAGATACTTCACGGCGCTATCGTCGAGCGACAGCGCGCCGCGTGCCTGCACGTACGCGCCGAGTGTGGCCGTGAACGTCTTGCTGACCGAGCCGATCTCGAAAATCGTGGCGCCCGTGACCGGCTGGCCCGACTGACGGGACGCCACGCCGAAGTTGAACACGCGATGCTTGCCATCCACCGTGACCGCTACCGCCATGCCGGGCACCTTGTACTCGGCCAGGATCGGGCGGATGGCGGCGTCCACGGCCTCCCGTACCGGATCGACCGAGGGTGCGGCGACGACACCCGCGCAGGCGATCGACAAGACCAGCGAAGCCAGGATCTGGCGAGACATCGAGCGCGATGGCAGCAGCGGTAGCGAGGGCATGGAACATTCCGATAGCCGCAAAACCCACGGCGGGATGGCATTGTATCTGCCCCCCTGCGCCGTACAATGGCTGCCTCGGCTGACATCCCAGTCGCATCTGGCGGGCTTGCCCGCGCCTGCATCCATGCCAAACGGTGACGCGCTGAACGTAATCGAAATGGGTGGCCTGCTCGTCGGTGGGCTGGCGTTGTTCCTGTACGGGCTCGAATGCATGACTGCCGGGCTCAAGGCGATTGCCGGCTCACGGCTTCAATCGCTGCTCGGCACGTTGACCGCCAGTCGCTGGCGCGGCGTGCTGGCGGGTGCTGGCATCACCGCGCTACTCAATTCCTCCACGATCACCACGGTCCTGCTGGTCGGCTTTGTGTCGGCGGGGCTGCTCTCGCTGGCGCAATCGGTGCCGGTGATCATGGGCGCCAACATCGGCTCCACGCTGACTGCCCAGATCATCGCGTTCAACATCTCGGCCGTGACGCCGTTCCTGCTTGCGGGCGGCTTCGTCATGCAGGCGTTCGCCAGAAAGGAACTACTGCGCCAACTGGGTGGCGTGCTGCTCGGGCTGGGCCTGCTGTTCCTGGGGATCGAGTTCATGGGCGATGCCACGCGGCCGCTGCGCAACTACCAGCCGTTCATCGCCACGATGCAGGACATGCGCAACCCGGCCATCGGCATCCTGATTGGGGCGCTGTTCACGGCGGTCGTGCAAAGCTCGGCTGCCACACTGGCGATTGTCATCGCGCTCGGCAGCCAAGGGCTGATTCCGCTGGAGTCCGGCATCGCGCTGATCCTCGGTGCCAACGTGGGCACTTGCGGCACGGCGCTGCTGGCGGGCATCGGCAAGAATGCGGAAGCCACGCAGGTAGGCATCGTCCACCTGCTGTTCAACGTGCTGGGCGTGTTGTTCTTCGCCTTTCTGATCCCGCAGTTTGCCGATCTGGTGCGCGCCATCTCCCCCAGTGCGCCCGAACTGACCGGCGCCGCGCGGCTGGCCGCCGAGACACCGCGCCAGGCGGCCAATGCCCACACCATCTTCAGCGTGTTTAGTACGGCGATCCTGATCTGGTTCGCGGGTCCGATCGGTCGGCTCGCGCAGCGTCTGGCGCCCGCATCGCCCAGGCCACTGCACGATCCGGGTGTGCCGCGCTACCTGGACGACGCGCTGCTGGCCACCCCGACGCTCGGCATTCCGCGTGTGCAGCTCGAACTTGGCAGCCTTGGCACTCAGGTGCGCGAACTGCTGGAGTGCAGCGCCCAGGTCGCGTTGAACGGCTCGGCACAGGACATCGTCACGCTGGCTGATCGCGACAACTCGGCCGAGGCGCTGAGCACGGCCATCCTGGCCTATATCGGCAGGTTGTCCGACGCAAACGAATCCGAAGACGAAAGTCGGCAACTGCTCGATCTGGCGCGTATCGGCGCCGGACTTGACGCCATCCGCGAGGTGGCTACCACGAGCATGCTCGCACTGAGCCAGCGGCGTATGGCGCTGGGCGCGGATATCGAAGGCATGCGCAATGACCAAACCACGGCGTTCGCGAGGACGGTGCTCGGCTACTTTGATGAGACGCGCGATGCCATCGTGCATCCCGACGCCACGGCGGTGGGCCGCATCGTCGACGCCAAGGCCGAAATCGAAGCACTGGCCGGTGCCGCACGTGAATCGATCGTCGCCGCACTGCCGCTACGCAGCGCCGAGGACGTCAGGAATTTCCGGCTGGCGAACGATATGCTGGAACACATGAACGAGGTGGCACGTTTGTCACGTGCCGTCGCCAAGGCCACCACGAAACTGCGCGATGTGCGGATGGCCGAAGGTGCCGAGGCGACCCCTCCGCCAAATACGGCCCCTACCTTGCAGGAGATGCCATGAAGCCGCGAATCACCGTATTGACATTGGGTGTGACCGATCTCGACCGCGCCGTGGCGTTCTATCGCGATGGACTCGGGCTGCCCACCGAAGGCGTCATCGGACGCGAGTTCGAACACGGCGCCGTGGCGTTCTTCGATCTTCAGCCGGGGCTGAAACTGGGACTCTGGCCGCGCAAGGATCTGGCCTGGGACACGGGGCTGCCTGCATCCGCACCCTGCCCGACCGGTTTCTCGATCGGGCACAACGTCGCGGACAAGGCCGAAGTGGATCTCGTGATGGCGCAGGCAAAGCAGGCCGGCGGCCACATCGTCAAACCGGCGCAGGACACCTTCTACGGCGGCTATGCCGGCTACTTCCAGGACCCTGACGGCAACCTGTGGGAGGTGGTCTGGAATCCGCAGATCCTGCCGGCTGACTGACCGCGCTTATTCCTTCGGCTGCGAGAAGCAGAGCCGGTTGCCGAACGGATCGGTCAGCCGCACCTGCCGCGCCCATTCCACATCCTCCACGCCGGGCTTGGCATGGCGGTAATCCTTGGCGATCAGTTCGCGCTGCAGCGCGTCGGCATCGTCGATAGGGATATAGGCGGCCGAGCCGGGGGTGGCGTCGCCGTAGTGTTCGCTCAGATGCAACGTCAGACCGGAGCGCGACACCTGCATGTACAGCGGGAAGTTCTCGCCGAAGGTGTGCTCCCAATCCACCTTGAAACCCAGGAAATCGATGTAGAACTCGCGCGCCTTCTCGACAGAGAAGATCCGCAGGATGGGGATGGCTGGCGACAGGTTCATGGCGAGGGCGACAAATTCAAGGAAAGTGCGTCGTATTGTGCCTGCACTCCATGCTTTCGCCGATGAGCCCGCCAAAAGTTATTGATGACGCACTAAAATCGGCTTTTACTTCGCTTTATGGAATCCCTATAATTATTGGAATTCAATAATTCACGATAAACCGGACGATGAGCGACATCTACCGCCGCCCTGAACTGGCGCGGCAAATGGCAAAACAGTTGCTGTTTCCGGGCGTGCTTGACGAGGGCCTGCGTTCGGGGCTGTTCCTCTCCGGCCTGCGCCGCATCGGCAAGACCACGTTCGTGATGAACGACCTGATCCCGGCGCTGGAGGAAATGGGCGCGCTGGTCATCTACGTCGATCTCTGGAGCGATACCCAACGCAGCCCTGCCGCCCTGATCCTTGCCGCGGTAAAGAAGGCGCTCGGCGAGCTGGAGTCGCCGACCAGCGCCATCACGCGCCGGCTCAGGCGACTGACCGGTGCGGATGTGGGCGCGCTGGGATTCAAGTTCGGTTTCAAGCTCGATAGCCTGGGCGATCCGGGCGGCGCCACGCTGGCGCAGGCACTGACCGAGGTGGTGGATCAGGCGCGCACGGATGTGGTCCTGATCGTCGACGAGGTGCAGCACGCCATCACCTCGGACGAAGGCAACCAGATGCTGCTGGCCCTGAAGGCGGCGCGCGATGCGATCAATCCCCGGCCCGATACGCCAGGACATTTCCTGTTCGTCGGCACCGGCTCGCACCGGGCACTCGTCGGCGAACTCACTGCGCGGCGCAACCAGGCGTTCAGCGGGGCCACGTCGGTGGCCTATCCCGTCCTCGACAAACGCTATGTCGATCACCTGCTGGAGCGGCTAGCCGCCGAAGGCGCCACCGCCCTGCCCTCGCCCGACGTGGCGATGAAAGCGTTCCAGACGCTGGGGCACCGACCCGAGGAAATGATCCGGGCGTTGCGGCAGTTGCACTTCCACCTGCCGGAAGGCAGCAACCCCGACGAATACCTGCCGGTCATCGCGAACACATTGCGTTCTGCGGCGGCCGATCTGGAGCTCGTCAAGCTGGAGCAACTGGGCGGGCTGGCTACCGCAATCTTTGACCGGATTGCCTCAGCGGAAGGCGATGCGCGCGGCCTGTTCTCCGCCGAAGCGGCGGTGGCGTATTCGAAGGCCATCGGCCGGGAGGTCAAGGTCGAAGAAGCCCAGCCGCTGGTCAATGAACTGATGGCCGGCAACCTCATCATGCGCAAGGGGCACGGGCTGTATGGGGTGACAGATCCGTTTGTGCAGGAGATGTGGAAGGAACGAAAGGCGTTGGAAGGCAAGCTCTGACCGCCTGCCTTCCAGCATTTACGCCCGCATCAGCACTCGCCCTTTTTCGCCTTGCCGGGCGGGCAGAACGATTCGTTTCCGTATCCGTCCACGCGGCAGTTGCCCTTCTTGGCCTGCCCCGGCGGACAGCCGGGACCACCGCCGCCCGGTTGATCGTAAGGCGCTACCACGCACCCGCCAAGCAGCACCGCGCATGCTGCCATCAGCAACGTTAGTTTTTTCATTGTGTTTCTCTTTGTTGTGTGAGGACGCGGCGAGGATAGCTTTAGTGATGGTTTGGGGCTGTAACGAAGTGAAAGGTGCGGGCGTTTGATGTGGTTTGCTCCCCTCTCCCGCAAGGCGGGAGAGGGGTGGGGGAGAGGGCCAGCCGTGAAAATTGCGATGTGGCCGGCAAGCAGAACTTCCAGCCCTCTCCCCCACCCCTCTCCCACTTCGCGGGAGAGGGGAGCAAACCGAGGGAAAGGAAACAGAATAACTACGGGTTTACCTGTGGTTTTGATATAACCAGAAAAGTCTAAACTCCCTCCCCATGCAAACCAGGCCGATCACCCTTACCGAGCGCGTCATCCAGCAGTTGCGCGCCGAAATAGCCGATGGGACGTTTCCCGTGGGCGAGCGGCTGCCTACGGGCAAGCAGCTTTGCGAGCGCTTTGGCGTCAGTGCTGCGGTGATCCGGGAAGTGACGGAGCATTTGCGTTCGCAGGGCATGATCGAGAGCCGGCAGGGGCTGGGAAGCACCGTGCGGTCGCGGGTCAGCGACAGCGGGTTTCGGCTGGCGGGTGGCACCGATACCACCGACCTTGCCGCAATTTTCGAACTACGAATCGATCTGGAGGGATCGGCGGCGGCCATGGCGGCGCGGCATCGTACCGAGCAGGACGTCACCCGCATGGCCGCGTTGCTGGCCGAACTGGGAACGCACCTCAACGACCCCGAGCAGGGCGTGGAGTCCGATATCCAGTTCCATATCGCCGTCGCCACCGCCACCCACAATCCTTACTACCTGCAGTTGCTCCAATACATGAACCTGCAACTGCATCACGCCGTGCAGACCGCGCGCACCAACTCCAGCAAGCAGCCGGGGCTGCCGCGTCAGGTCCACGCAGAGCACCTGTCGATCTTCCAGGCGATCCGCGACCGCGACGTCGATCTGGCACGCCAGCACACCACGCAGCACCTGCGCAACGCCGCCCTTCGCCTGGGCCTGAACATGCGCGACGCCTGATTTCCGCCGACTTTCCCGTTTTCCTTCTTTTCCCTTGCCGATCATGTCCGATACGAATTTCGCCCAGCGCCTGACCGAAGCCCTTGGACCCGACGTGGTGTCCACCGCCGCCGATGCCGTGGCGCCGTGGCTGTCCGACTGGCGCGGTCT
>Ga0209025_1001488_pt1 | contig 30383 bp, 24 predicted proteins | sample AraplaMF_Col_mLB_FD_184256 | JGI IMG/M metagenome (GOLD analysis project Ga0209025, IMG submission 184256) | Arabidopsis root microbial communities from the University of North Carolina, USA - plate scrape MF_Col_mLB (SPAdes) (version 2) | ecosystem: Host-associated > Plants > Roots > Endosphere... | reverse complement strand
GTTGTTCGCCTCCGCCCACTTCTTCGACATGATGTACCAGGTGTCCCACTGCGCGTTCAGGATCGGGTTCGGCGAGGTCAGGACCACGTCGACCGTGTGGTCGTCGACCTTGACGAACTTGGCACTGGTCGGGATGCGGGTGGTGAAGTTCGAGCCCTGGGCGCGCACGCGATCGGCCGAGAAGATCACGTCGTCGGCGGTGAAGTCCGAGCCGTCGTGGAACTTGACGCCCTTGCGCAGGTAGAAGCGCCATTTCAGGCCGTCGTCCGAGATTTCCCACTTCTCGGCGAGGGCCGGCTCGATCTTCAGATCCTTGCCGCGCGCTGTCAGGCCCTCATAGGGGTGGCCGAGATGGGCGTTGGTGGTGGTCTCGTTGACGGTATAGGGGTCGAGGGACTTGAGCTCGCCCTGATTGGCGTATCGCAATGTCTGGGCCTGGGCAGCCCCGCACATCAAGGCCAGGGCCGCAACGGCCGCCAGGCAATGGGTCTTGAACGACATGATGAGACTGCTCCCGGTTGGTTGAAACCACTCCTCCCCAGGAGCGGTGCCGGCCGCCTGCTTGTTTTTGGCGGCGGGCCGACGAAGGCGGCAGATTAATGACGGTTCGAAGCCCGCGTCCAGTGCGGCCGAGCGACTTCGTTCCAGATCGAACTTTGTTGCGAATCTTACTAATGCAGCGCACGAAGCTGCGAAGGGCGAGGCAAAGCCTTGCAACGAAGCATCCCGCCCTTGCACGCTCAGCGGGCCAGTTCCGTGATCAGCGCACGCACGAAGGCGGTGCCGGCATCGAGCTGGGCCACGGTGAGGAACTCGTCCGGCTGGTGCGCCTGGGCGATGTCGCCGGGGCCGCAGACCACGGTCGACCAGCCCGCCGCCTGGAACAGGCCGCCCTCGGTGCCGTAGGCGACGACATGGCTGGCATTGTCGCCGGTGATGCGGCGCGACAACGTCTCGGCCGCCCCCTCCTTCTCCGGCGCCAGCGGCGGCGTCTGCGAGGTGATCTCCATGTTGATGCCGGTCTCGGGCGCGATCGCCTTCATCGGCCCCTCGAGCTCGGCGATCTTGGCCCGATAGCGCGCGACATAATCGGCATTATCGCCGGGCATGACCCGGACCTCATGGCTGAAGGCGGCGTGTTCGGCAGTGATGTTGACCGCTGTGCCGCCCTCGACGACGCCGACATGCAGTGTCGAATAGGGCGGTTCGAACGGGATGCCGGGCTGCACGTTCGCCTTGTTTTCGGCCATCACCTCGTCATGCCAGGCGATCAGCTTGCCGGCGACCATCACGGCCGGTACGCCGATGTCGACGCGGCTGGAATGCACGGCATGGCCGCGCACCGTCGTCTTCATGCGGGTACCGCCCTTGTGGCCGGTGACGACCTGCATCATCGAAGGTTCGCCGACGATCACCGCGGATGGCTTCAAGCCCGCTTCCGCCATCGCATCGATCATGATGCGGGCGCCGATGCAGCCGACCTCCTCGTCATAGGACAGCGCGATGTGGAAGGGCCGCTTCAAGCCCGCTGCCAGCATCTCCGGCACCAGCGCCAGCGCGATCGCATCGAAGCCCTTCATGTCGCAGGAGCCGCGGCCATAGAGCTTGCCGTCGCGCTCGGTCAGCGTCCATGGATCGGAGCTCCAGTCCTGGCCCTCGACCGGCACGACGTCGGTGTGGCCGGAGAGGACGATGCCGCCGGCGACCTGCGGGCCGACCGTCGCGTAGAGATTGGCCTTTTCCCCGTCCGGGCTCGGCACGATCGTGCTCGCGACGCCATGCGCGGCGAGATAGTCGCGGCAGAAATGGATCAGCTCGAGATTGCTGCGCCAGGACTCGGTGTTGAACGACACCAGCTTGGCCAGCATCTCCTTGGGGGAATATCGCACGGGTGAAAATCTCCAGAAAACGGCCGATAGGCATGAACCGTGCCGGCAGGCTACGCTGGCATTGCCTGTCGTCAATCGGTTCTGCGCGCTTGACCGGGCTGCGCCCGGCGCGCTGTTGTGCCGGCCAAGCAAGCTTTCCGTGAGTCCACCATGTCCTTCGACGTCACCCTCGCCGACATCCAGGCCGCCGCCACCCGCATCGCCGGCAAAGTCCGGCGCACGCCGACCTTCATGAGCGCCGGCCTCTCGGCCCGGCTCGGCGTCGAGACCGTGGTCAAGGTCGAGAGCCTGCAGCTCGCCGGCTCCTTCAAGGTCCGCGGCTGCTACAACAAGCTGCTCGGCCTGTCAGAGGCCGAAAGAGTGCGCGGCGTCGTCACCGTCTCCGGCGGCAACCACGCCATCGCCGTCTCACTGGTCGCCAGCATGCTCGGTATCAGGGCGCTGGTGCTGATGCCGAAGAACGTCGCCCCGCTCAACATCCGCCTGACCCAGGAAGCCGGCGGCGAGGTCGAGCTCTGCGAGGACGCGCTCGCCGCCTTCTCCAAGGCCGAGGAATACGAGGGCAAGGGCATGACCCATGTCCATTCCTATGACGACCCGGCGATCATCGCCGGGCACGGCACGGTCGGCCTCGAACTCGCGGCCGATGCCGGCGGGCGGATCGACCACGTCTTCATCTCGATCGGCGGCGGCGGCTTCTCGGCCGGCGTCGGCGCAGCGCTGAAGGGGCTCGACCCGGCCGTGCGCATCCACGGCGTCGAGACCGAGGGCGCCACCACCATGACGCAGGCGCTGGAAGCCGGAAAGCCGGTGCCGATCCGCCCGACCTCGATCGCGCGCACGCTCGGCGCCCCCTTCGCGACGGAGCGGACCATGGCGGCCGCCCGCCAGTTCCTCGAGGAGATCGTCGTCGTGCCTGACGCCGAGGCGGTTCGCGAATTGGTCTGGGTGCTGCAGAACGGGCGCGTCCTGCTCGAGCCGGCCGCGTCCTGCACGGTCGCGGCGGCGATGGCACGCAAGGATCAGTTCAAGCCGGGCGAGCGTATCGCGCTGGTGCTGTGCGGCTCGAACGTCTCGCTCGACGACATCGAGCGCTGGCGGCAGGAATTCGGAATCTGAAACGACATTCGGAATCTGAAACAACAAAGAGGCGCGCCGGTCAGCGGCGCGCCATCGGTTCCGTGCGGCGTTCCTAGGGAATGACGCTGCCGCGAGCCCGCCCGCCGGCGACGCGGCAGGAGCAGCCGGCGCCGAGCTCGGAGGGGTTGATCAGCCGGCAGGTCCGCACCGGCGTCTGGCAGTAATCGCCGACGCCCGAGGAGACCGGGGCGGCGTAATAAGGCCGGCGATAATAATAGGCCGGCTCGTCGTAATAGGGTGCGCCGTAATAATAGGGATAGGCCGCCGCGGCGCCGAGGACGGTGCCGGCCGCCAGAGCTCCGGCGCCCCAGCCCCAGCCTCCGCCATAGTAGCCGCGGCGTCCATAATAGCCGCCGCCATACCAGCGACCCGGCCGGTAGCCCCAGCCGCCACCGCGATAGCCATAGCCCGAATTCAGGCGATAACCGCCACCGAACCCTCCACCGGACAGTACCCGGCTTCCACCGCCCGAGGCACGCAAGCCGCCGCCGGACAGCGCCGGGCCGCCGCCGACGGCTCCACCCGCATTGCCGCCACGAAGCTGGTAGCCGCCCTGCGCCAATGCGTCATTGGCCGCGAAGGTGAAGAGGGGAACAAGCGTAGCGGCGAGAACGACAAGGCGGCGCATGGCAGCCTCCTGCGATACAGGGATGGTCGACCTCAACGCGCGAACGTCGCGGCAGTTCCGTCCGTCGCCGATGGTGCGCCTGCAAGCCGCAGCGCGCCTCAGAAATAGCGCGCCAGGTTCCGCCGGATGCGTTCCAGCGGCGGCACGTCCGCCGGCGGCACGAAGGCCTTGCCGGTGATCGTCTCGAAGGCCCGGATATAGACCTGCGAGGTCTGCTCGATCAGCTCGTCCGGGATCTCGGGGATCGGCTCGTTATAGGGATCGCAGCGGGCCGCGACCCAGTTGCGCACGAAATCCTTGTCGAAGCTTTCGGGCTTCTCTCCCCTGGCGAAGCGCTCGGGATAGCTGCCGGCGATCCAGTAGCGGCTCGAATCGGGGGTGTGGATCTCGTCGGCCAGGATGATCCGGCCTTCGGCGTCGGTGCCGAATTCGTATTTGGTGTCGGCGAGGATGAGGCCGCGCTCGGCGGCGAGCTTCTGGCCGCGGGCGAAGAGCTTCAGCGCATAATCCGACAGCGTCTCCCACTGCGCCTGCGTCAGCAGGCCCTGCTCCAGGATCTGCGCCGGTGAGAGCGGCTCGTCATGGCCGCCGTCGAAGGCCTTGCTGGTCGGGGTGATGATCGCTTGCGGCAGCGCCTCGTTGTCGCGGAGGCCCTCGGGGAAGCTGGCGCCATACATCTGCCGCTGGCCCTGCTTGTACATGGTCAGGATCGAGGTGCCGGTGGTACCGGCGAGATAACCGCGCACCACGATCTCCACGGGGAGGATGTCGAGAAGCCGGCCGACCACGACGTTCGGATCGGGATAATCGAGGACATGGTTGGGGCAGATGTCGGCGGTCTGCTCAAACCAGAAGCGCGCGGTCTGCGTCAGCACCTGCCCCTTATACGGAATGCAGGCGATGGCGCGGTCGAAGGCGGAGAGGCGATCGGTCGCGATGATGATGCGGCGCCCGTCCGGCAAGTCGTAATTCTCGCGGACCTTGCCGCGATAATGGTTCGGCAGCTCCGGGATGGTGACATCGCGGATAGTGTTCGCCTCGGACATGGCAGCACTCGTCAGCTCGGGATCGCCGGAGCGACATCTTCCGGCTGCGTGGCTCTTAACGCTTTCCAGACGATAAGGACAACGGAGCGCGACGCATTCGCCAGCCTCCCACCCCTCATGCCGCAATCGGCTTGGACAGGATGCATGGCTCCGGGCTAGCGTGCGCGCCTGGCAACCCGTTTCCTGTAAAGCCGCGACCCGTCGAGGACACTATGCCCAAATCCGATCTCATCGCCGCGATCGAACCCGAGATCAGCGCGATCCGCCGCGACTTCCACAAGCATCCCGAGCTGCTCTTCGACGTGCAGCGCACCGCCGGCATCGTCGCCGACAAGCTGAAAGAATGGGGCGTCGACGAGGTCGTCACCGGCATTGGGCGCACCGGCGTCGTCGGCGTGATCAGGGGCAAGGGCCAGGATTCGGGCAAGGTCATCGGCCTGCGCGCCGACATGGATGCGCTGCCGATCCATGAGGAGACCAATCTCGAGCACCGCTCGACCGTGCCGGGCAAGATGCACGCCTGCGGCCATGACGGCCACACCGCCATGCTGCTCGGCGCCGCCAAATACCTGGCGCAGACCCGCGATTTCGACGGCACCGCGATCGTGATCTTCCAGCCGGCCGAGGAGGGTGGCGGCGGCGGCCGTGAGATGTGCAAGGACGGCATGATGGAGCGCTTCGGCGTCCAGGAGGTCTATGGCCTGCACAACATGCCCGGCCTGCCGATCGGCCAGTTCGCCATCCGCAAGGGCCCGATGATGGCGGCGGCCGACAAGTTTCTGCTCAAGCTCGAAGGCCGCGGCGGCCATGCCGCCAAGCCGAACGAGACGATCGACCCGCTGGTCGCCGCCTGCCAGATCGTCACCTCGCTGCAGACGATCGCCTCGCGCAATGCCGACCCGCTCGATTCCGTCGTCGTCTCGGTGACGGCGCTGCAGGCCGGCGAGGCCTTCAACGTCATCCCGCAGCATGCCGTGATCAAGGGCACGGTGCGTTCGCTCTCGCCGGAGATGCGCGACCTCGCCGAAAAGCGCTTCCGCGAGATCGTCACCGGCACCTGCCAGGCTTTCGGCCTCAGCGTCGCCATCGAATACGAGCGCGGCTATCCGGTCACCTTCAACCATGCCGGCCAGACCGACTTCGTCACCAGCGCGACGAAGAGCGCCTTCGGCAAGGAAGCGATCGACACCACGGTGCCGCCGACCATGGGCTCCGAGGACTTCTCCTTCATGCTGGAGGAGCGCCCTGGCGCCTACATCTTCATGGGCAATGGCGAGTCCGCCGGGCTGCACCACCCCGCCTATGAGTTCAACGACAAGGCTATTCCCGTGGGCATGACCTATTGGGCGAGCCTGGTCGAGATGGCGATGCCGCAGCGCGCGGCATGAGCGACATCGATTGCCTGGTGATCGGGGCCGGCGTCGTCGGCCTCGCGACGGCGCGCGCGCTTGCGCTCGCCGGCCGCGAGGTCGTGATCGCCGAGGCCGCGGACGGGATCGGCACCCAGACCTCGGCCCGCAACAGCGAGGTCATCCATGCCGGCATCTATTATCCGCCGGGCTCGCTGAAGGCGCGGGTTTGCGTCGAGGGCCGCAAGCGCCTCTACGCCTATCTCAGCGAGCGCGGCCTGCCGCACAAAGCCTGCGGCAAGCTGATCGTCGGCACCCATGCCGGGCAGCGCCCGGCGCTGGAGACGATCGCGGCCCGGGCCGAGGCTTCGGGCGTAAGCTCGGTGCGCTGGCTCGATGGCCCCGAAGCGAAGGCGCTGGAGCCGGAGGTCGCCTGCGAGATCGCCCTGTTCTCGCCCGAGACCGGGACGGTCGACAGCCATGCCCTGATGCTGTCGCTGCTCGGCGAGTGCGAGGCGGCCGGCGGCTCGCTCGCCCTCAACACACCGATCCTGGCCTGGCGACGCGAGGCGGACGGCTTCAGCGTCGATTTCGGCGGCGAGGATCCAGCGACCTATACCGCGAACACCGTGGTCAACGCGGCCGGCCATAACGCGCCGCGCCTGCTCGGCAGGCTCGACGGCTTCCCGACCGAGCTTGTGCCGAAGCAGTATTTCGCCAAGGGCAACTACTTCTCGCTGCTCGGCAAGCAGCCCTTCTCGCACCTGGTCTATCCGGTGCCGGAAGCGGCGGGCCTCGGCATCCACGCCACCATCGACATGGCCGGCCGGGTCAAGTTCGGGCCCGACGTCGAATGGGTCGAGGACGACCAGGACCTCGTCGTCGATCCCGCCCGCGCCGAGAAGTTCTACGCGGCGATCCGAACCTATTGGCCCGGCCTGCCGGATGGCGCGCTCGTCGCCGACTATGCCGGCATCCGGCCGAAGCTGCACGGGCCGACCGAGCCGATCGTGGATTTCCGTGTCGACGGACCGGCAGTGCATGGCGTGCCGGGACTGGTCAACCTGCTCGGCATCGAGAGCCCGGGACTGACGAGCTCGCTGGCGATCGCCGATCTGGTGGTGGAGCGGCTGCGCTAGATCGCCCTCCACTCCGCTGGAGAAGAGCCGGACGGCGAGTTTCGCGCCGTCCGGAGCCGAACGAGATGTATACGGTTCCGGCGTAGTCTGGCTCTGACGTTCTCAGGTCCCGACATCAGTCTATGCCCGACCCTGCCGCCTCGGTCCTCGCTCGGCCCACCCTCGCGCCCGCTTCCCTCGGCAGCCTGATGGCGCTGGCCTGCCTGGTGGCGTTCTGCATCCTGCCGGTGCTGCTCGCCGAGATTCCGGCGATGGTGGACTATCCGAACCACCTCGCCCGCATGTCGATCCTGGCCCGGGCGGGCACTGCTCAGGAACATCCGCTCTACCAGGTCGTCTGGGCGCCCTATGCCAATCTGGCCATGGACGTGATCGTGCCGCCCATCGCGCGCTGGATCGGCGTCGAGGCCGCGACGAAAGCCTTCTATCTCATCTCGCAGATCCTGATTATCGGCGGCACAGCGACCCTCGCCGCAGCGGCCGGCGGCGCCGCGATGGTGGCCGCAACCATCGCCTGCTTGCTGCTCTATGCGATGCCGTTCGCCTTCGGCTTCGTGAACTTCGAATTCGCCCTCGGCCTTGCGCTCTTCGCTTTGGCGATCTGGATATGGCTCGCCGACCGCCCGCTCGCCCTGCGCCTCGCCGTGCATGCCATCGCGGTCGTGGTCCTCTATTTCGCGCACCTGTTCGCGCTCGGCATCTATGGCTTTGCCATCGGCGTGATCGAGCTCTGGCGCCTGAAGCAGCAGGCTCCATCGCTGCACCGAACCGCCATTTTGTTCCTCGGCATGGCCGCGCCGGCGATTGCGGTCGCGGCTCTGGCCGGCGCCGGCGGCGGCGCGATCGGCGGAGCCGGCACGAGCTGGTCCGCGAGCGCCAAGCTGTTCTGGCTGAACATGCTGAACGGCTGGAGCCGCGAATTCTCGCTGGTCCTGACGCTGCTTCTCGCCATCCCGCTCTGCCTCGCCTTCACGCGCGGCTGGCTTCGTCTCGTTGGTCCGGGCCCCTGGCTGGCGGCAGGTTTTGCGCTGCTCTTCCTGGCGTTGCCATTCAGGCTGTTCGACACCGCCTTCGTCGATGGGCGTGTCCTGATCGCAGCGTTGCTGATCCTGCCCGCATTCACCGTTGCGCATGTCCAGTGCGCGCAAACCGCCCGGACCTTCCGCGCGGCGCTCGTTCTGGCCTGCCTGGTCAATGCCGGCTTCGCCATTTTCGTCCAGCTGAGCTACCGCGCCGACTATCGCGCCCTCATCGCGGCTTTCGAGCACATTCCACCCGGATCGCGCCTGCTTCCGGCCGGCCTCGGGAAAGAGGAGGACCCTCCCTCCAATCTCCTGGACTATCCGATGTACCATGCCGCGACGCTCGCCGTTCATACCCGCGATGCGTTCGTGCCGACCCTGTTCACCTCCCCCGGCAAGCAGCCGCTGCGGCCCCATCCTTCGGTCCAGCACCTGAAACTGCTCGAAGGCGCCGCGATACCCTGGAACCTGCTGCAGGCCTATGCGAGCGGTGTCATTCCCCCTGACGATCTCGGCTATGTCAGGAACTGGACGCGCGATTTCGACTACCTGCTGCTGGTCAATCCCAAGGGCGAAACCCTGCACTCGCCGCTGCTGGAGCCGGTGGCATCGGGCTCGCGGTTCGGCCTGTATCGCATCCGGGCCGAAGGCCGCTGAGCACGCCGGGCGCTTCGGCCGCCACCGCCTCCTGACCTCACACCGCCTCCGCTCCCAGCTCCGCGCACCAATGCGCCAGCCGCGCCTTCATGACGCGTTCGCGGCCGGCCTCCAGCGCCTTCTCGTCGATCCGCTCGATCTCTTCGAAGGCGAAAGCCTCTTCGCCATGTGCGTTCCAGGCCGCCTGCAGCGTTCGCCCGCGATGGCTGCCATGACGCAGTGTGAACCAGACGCGGTTCTGGATGGTCGAGAGATCCGGCGCCTGCCCGGCCCAGCGCTCGCCGCTCGCAAGGCAGCGCAGCAGATAGATGCCAGCCACGACCTTGCGCTCCTTATAGGCCGCGACGGCGACCTTCCTGTCCTCGTGACGCATCGCGCCCTCCTTTCAATGAGGCGCCGCAAATATCACCCGGGCAATATTGACTCAAGTATTTTTATCCGGGTATTTTATGGCATCACTCAGGAACCGACCATGTCCGACGCCGACCGCCTTTCCACCGCTTTCGACGGCAACAGCATCCTGGCCCGTGGCCGCCTGGCCGAGGTCGCCCTCGCCGTGCAGCGACGCCTGACCGAGCGCCCAGAAGCGGCGCTGCTGACCTTCGACGATGCGAGCGGGCGGGTGATCGACCTGGATCTGCGCGGCACGCCCGCCGAGATCGTGGCGCGGCTGGGCGACGAGCCACGCGGTCGCGGCCGGCCCAAGCTCGGCGTGGTCGCGCGCGAGGTGACTTTGCTGCCGCGGCATTGGGAATGGCTGGCAGCCCAGCCGGGCGGCGCCTCGCAGGCGCTGCGGCGGCTGATCGACGAGGCGCGGCGCGGTGACCGCGGCGAGACGCAGGGGCGCATCGCGCGCGAGGCGGCCTATCGCTTCATGAGCGCGCTCGCCGGCAACCTGCCGGGCTTCGAGGAAGCGACGCGCGCCCTCTTCGCCAATGACGAGATCGGCTTCTTCCGGCAGGCGGCGGGCTGGCCGGCCGACATCCGCACTTATGCGCAGGAACTGGCCTGGAGCGCAGTGCGGGGCGAGGATTAGCCCCGCAGCTCCGCGACCTTCTCGCGCGCTTCCTTCGACAGCTTCGTCACCTGCGCCCAGTCGCGGTTCTTCACCGCGTCGGCCGGGACGAGCCAGGAGCCGCCGACGCAGATCACTTGCGGCAGCGCGAGGTAGTTGCCGAGATTGGCGAGCGAGACGCCGCCGGTCGGGCAGAACTGCATCTGCGGGAACGGGCCGGAGAGCGCCTTGAGGCCGGCGACGCCGCCGGCCTGCTCGGCCGGGAAGAACTTGCAGGTCAGGCGGCCCGCCGAGACCGCGCGCATGCAGTCGGACGCAGTGGCGACGCCCGGCAGCCAGGGCAGGCCGGTCTTGCGCATGGCCTCGTCGACACTCTCGGTGAAGCCGGGGCTGACCACGGCGAGCGCACCGGCGTTGTGGACCTCGGCGGCCTGCGCCGGCGTCACCACCGTGCCGGCGACGGGCAGGATGCCGGGCACCTTCTTGGCCACAACCTCGAGCGCCGCCATCGCGGCCGGACGGCGCAGGGTGATCTCGATCACGTCGATGCCGCCAGCGAGCAGGGCTTCCGCCAGCGGCACGGCGATCTCGGCCTCGTCGATGACGACGACGGGGACGACGCCGCAAGCCTTGAGGCGGGCGATTTCGGGAGCAATCGACATCGGCAGAATTCCTTTCGCGCCTCGCTTACGCCTTGGCCCAGTAGACGTCGAGCCCCTGCGGGCGCGAGAGCAGCAAACCGACCGGGAAGGCCGCCGGCAATTCGACCGCCGAAGCCAGGACCTCGTCCTTCTCCTGCCCCGAAATCAGCAGGGCGACATGGCCGGCGCCCTGCAGCCGGGCCGGCGAGAGCGAGAGCCTCGGCGGCAGGTCCGGCGGGCTCGCCGCGACGGCATGGACGGAGGCTGGCGCGGTGAGCGCCGCCGCCTGCCCGGGAAAGAGCGAGGCGATGTGCCCGTCCGCCCCCATGCCGCTGACGACGATATCGAGCGGTGGCAGGCCTTTCAGCACGCGATCGAGGCTGGCTGCCGCGGCAGCGAGGTCGTCGCCGGCATTGTGGAAGGAGACGAAAGGTGTCCGCCCCTCGCGCAGCGGCGCGAAGGCCGCACGGATCATGCGCTCGTTCGAGGCCTGGTCGCCAGGGGCGACGAAGCGCTCGTCGGTCGGCATCAGCGTGATGCTCTCCCAGGGCAAATCATGCGCGCCGAGCGCGGCGAGGAAGCGCCCCGGCGTGGTGCCGCCGGGAACGGCGATGAGCGCCCTGCCCTGCGCCACGACGAGCGCGCGCAGCCGAATCGCGACCGCCTCGGCCAAAGCTTCGGAGGCGTCGGCCAGCGTCTCGAAGCGATGGCGAATGAGCGGGCCGGCCGCGCTCATTCCGTGAACTCCGGATCGGCCCAGGAGCGGCCTTCGCGCTCGATCAGGCCGATCGCCTGCGACGGCCCCCAGGAGCCGGCGGCGTAGCGATGCGGCAGCGGATAGTAGTCCTGCCAGCCGGCGAGGATCGGATCGATCCAGCTCCAGGCCTGCTCGACCTCGTCGCGGCGCATGAACAGGGTCTGGTCGCCGCGGATCACGTCGGTGAGCAGGCGCTCATAGGCATCGGGCGTGCGCACGTCGAAGGCGGTCTCGTAGCGCAGATCGAGCTGGCGCGGCACGATCTTGAGCTTGCCGGACCCCGGCACCTTCATCATCAGCTGGAGCTGGACGCCGTCATTCGGCTGGAGCCTGATGATCAGGCGGTTGGCGTAGAGCTCCTCGCAGCCGGGCGCGCGGCCGAAGATCGAATGCGGCACCGGCTTGAAGGTGACGGCGATCTCGGAATAGCGCTGCGCCATGCGCTTGCCGGTGCGCAGGAAGATCGGCACGCCCGCCCAGCGCCAGGTGTCGAGCTCGCAGCGGATCGCGGTGAAGGTCTCGGTGCCGCTGACATGGCCGAGCTCCTCGGCATAACCCTTGACCCGCTGGCCGTCGATCACGCCAGGCCCGTACTGGCCGCGCACGGTCATGCGCTGGACATCGGGGCCGACGATCGGCCGCAGCGCCTTGAGCACCCTCACCTTCTCGTCGCGGACCGCATCGGCCTCGAGCTGGTTCGGCGGCTCGATCGCGAACAGGCAGAGCAGTTGCAGCACATGGTTCTGCACCATGTCGCGCAGATGGCCGGCCTTGTCGTAATAGCCGGCGCGGGATTCGAGCCCGACCGTCTCGGCGACGGTGATCTGGACATTGTCGATGTCGCGGCACGACCAGGAGCGCTCGAACAGCGTGTTGGCGAAGCGCAGCACCAGGAGGTTCTGCACGGTCTCCTTGCCGAGATAATGATCGATCCGGTAGGTCCGGCTCTCCGGCAGGATGCGGGCGACGGCGTCGTTGATCTCGCGCGCCGAGGCAAGATCGCGGCCGAGCGGCTTCTCCAGGATGACGCGCGAGGTCGGCGTCAGGATGCCGGAGTTCGCCAGGTTCTCGCAGATCGGGATGAACAGGTCCGGCGGCGTCGAGAGATAGAAGGAGCGCACGCGCTGGGAATCGCCGAGCGCTTCCTTCAAGGCTCCGTAGGTTTCCGGCTTGACTGCATCGAGCAGCACCATGGTGAGGCGGCGGCGGAAGGCGGCGATGCGGTCCTGCGACAGGCCGGCGGCGGCGAGCTTGCTGGCGATCTCGTTGGGGATGCCCTCGACGTCCTCCTGCCTGCGGACGATGCCGAGGATGCGGCTCTCCTCCGGCAGCACACCCTCCTCGTTGCGCTGGGCCAGCGCCGGAAAGAGCTTGCGCAAAGCGAGGTCGCCACCAGCGCCGAAGATCACCAGGTCGAAGGGCGGGACCGGCGTGCGCTCCGGCGCAGCCTCCGGCTTCAGCAGGCGTTCGGCGATGGCGTCCATGGCGGCATACTCCTGATCGGCCCAGTCGAACCGAATCCTGCGACGACAATGCGACCAAGGGCGCAGCTTGCCAAACGCTTTGGGCGCAGGGATGGCGCGACCTGTCCCCTCTCCCCTTGCGGGAGAGGGCTGGGGTGAGGGGTCTCGCGACGCTGATCGTGAGCAGCCCTCCACGAAGGCAACTGAATTCAGGGGAGCGCGCCCCCTCATCCGGCCCTTCGGGCCACCTTCTCCCGCAAGGGGAGAAGGGAGGTGCGCCCTTACCCCGCCCGCCTGAAGCCCTCACTCGCCGTCAGCAATTGCTGGGCATAGGCCGTCTGCGGGGCGCGGGCGGCGAGCGTCGCCGCCGTCATCTCCTCGACGCCGCGGCCGAACTGCATGACGAGCAGCCGCTCGCACATATGGCCGACCACGGCGAGGTCGTGGCTGACCAGGATATAGGTCAGCTTGCGCTCATGGCGCAGCGCCTGCAGCAGGTTCAGTACCTCGGCCTGGATCGAGACGTCGAGCGCCGAGGTCGGCTCGTCGAGCAGCAGGATCGTCGGCTCCAAGACGAGCGCACGGGCGATGGCGACGCGCTGGCGCTGGCCGCCGGAGAGCTGGTGCGGATAGCGGAAGCGGAAGGAGGTCGGCAGGCCGACATCCTGCATGGCGCGGCTGATCTTGGCCTCGGCGTCGCGGATGCCATGGATGGCGAGCGGTTCGGCCAGGGTGTCGTCGACGGTCTTCTTCGGGTGCAGCGAGCCGTAGGGGTCCTGGAAGACCATCTGGACGGCGCGGTAGAAGGCCTTGTCGCGGATCTTGGGCTGGCGCTTGCCGAGGATGTCGACCTCGCCACTCCAGTCGCGGTTGAGGCCGGCGAGCACGCGCAGCACGGTCGACTTGCCGGAGCCGGATTCGCCGACGATGCCATAGCTCTCACCCGGCTCGACGGCGAAGGAGAGGTCCTTCACGACATGCGAGTCGCCGAAGGAGACGTTGAGCTTGTCGACGTTGATCGCGGAGTTCGTGCTCATGCCAGCCATGCCGGGTCGCGGTTGAGGGTGGCGAGCTTCTCGCGCGGATGATCGAGATCGGGCAGGCAGCCGAGCAGGCCGCGCGTATAGGGATGCTGGGCCCGGTCGAGCTCGCTCGCCGGCAGCGTCTCCATCGCCTTGCCGCCATACATGACGATGACGCGGTCGCAGAACGACTTCACCAGATGCAGGTCGTGGCTGATGAAGATCAGCCCCATGCCGCGGCTGGTGACGAGATCGTCGAGGATCTTCAGCACCTGCAACTGCACGGTGACGTCGAGCGCCGAGGTCGGCTCGTCGGCGATCAGGATCTCTGGCTCGGCGATCAGCATCATCGCGATCATCACGCGCTGGCCCATGCCGCCCGAGACCTCGTGCGGGTAGAGGTCGTAGACGCGGCCGGGCTCGCGGATCTGCACCGCCTCCAGCATCGAGAGGCTGCGTTCCTTGGCCTCGCGCGCGCTCGCCTTATGGTGGACGCGATAGGCCTCGGCGATCTGGTCGCCGACGGTCTGGACCGGGTTCAGCGAGAACTTGGGATCCTGCATCACCATGGAGATGTGGCGGCCGCGCAGTTTGCGGCGGCTCGCCTTGTCCATGGTCGTCAGGTCCTTGCCGCGGAACTCCATCCGCTTCGCGCTGACCACACCGGGATGCGGGATCAGGTCGAGGATGGCGCGGCCGGTCATCGACTTGCCGGAGCCGGATTCGCCGACGATGCCGAGCCTCTCGCGGCCGAGGCTGAACGATAGACCGCGCACCGCATTCACGATGCCGGTCGGGGTATGGAAGTCGACGCGCAGGTCGTCGAGCGTCAGCAGGGCTTGTTCAGAGGTTGCGTTCATCTTGCCGCTCACCTCGCATCCAGCACGTCGCGCAGGCCGTCGCCGAGCAGGTTGAAGCCGAGCGCGACGACGCAGATGGCGATGCCAGGGAAGGTCGCGACCCACCACTGGTCGAAGATCTGCTCGCGGCCGGTCGAGATCATCGCCCCCCATTCCGGGATCGGCGGCTGGGCGCCGAGGCCGAGGAAGCCGAGGCCGGCGGCGATGATGATGATGCCGGCCATGTCGTAGGTGGTGCGCACGATCAGCGAGGGCACGCACATCGGCACGACGTGCTTCAGCACGATCCGCATCTGGCTGGCGCCCTGCAGGCGCATCGCCGAGATGTAGTCGGCATTGCGGATGATCATCGTCTCGGCGCGGGCGACGCGGGCGTAAGGCGGCCACGCCGTGAAGGCGATGGCGATGACCGCGTTCTCCAGGCCCGGCCCCAGCGCCGCGACGAAGGCGAGCGCCAGCACCAAACGCGGGAAGGCGAGGAAGACATCGGTGATGCGCATCAGCACGGTGTCGACCCAGCCGCCGAAATAGCCGGCGGCGCAGCCGATCAAGAGGCCGAGCGGCCCGACCGTGATCACGACGAGCATGACGATCACCAGCGTGACACGGGTGCCGTAGACGATGCGGCTGAAGATGTCGCGGCCGAGCGCGTCGGTGCCAAACCAGTGCTTGGCAGAGGGCGCCAGCAGGCGCTGGTCAAGTGCCTGGGCGAGCGGGTCGTAGTGCGCGATCAGCGGCGCCAACGCCGCCAGCAGCAGCAAAGCGAGCACGATCACCAGGCCAACCACAGCGGCCGGGTTCTTCTTGAAGGCGAGCCATTGCCGATAAAGCTGGCCGAGCTTGGCCTGCCGGCGCGATTCCGGCGAGGTCGTGGTCAGCCAGGCACGCCAGGTGACGTGGGCGGAGGAAGCGTGGTCGCTCATGGCCATCTCCTTCAGCGCGCCCGCGGGTCGGCCAGCCGGCCGAGAATGTCGGAGAACAGGTTGATGGCGATGAAGACAGTGCCGACCACGAGCGTGGCGCCGAGCACCGCGTTCATGTCGGCATTGAGCAGCGCGTTGGTGAGGTAACGACCAAGGCCGGGCCAGGCGAAGATCGTCTCGGTCAGCACCGCGCCCTCGAGCAGATGCATGTAGGACAGCGCGATCACGGTAACGAGCGGCACGAGGGCGTTGCCCAGCGCATGGCCGCAGACAACGCGCCATTCCGACAGGCCCTTCACCCGCGCCGCGACGACATATTGCTGCTGCAGCTCGGTGATCATGAAGCTGCGGGTCATGCGGCTGATATAGGCGACGGAGAGCAGGCCGAGCACGGAGGCGGGCAGGATCAGGTGCCAGAAGGCGTCCACCACCGCTTCCCACTCACCCTGCATGGCGGCGTCGAGCATGACGAGGCCGGTCACGGGCGTGACGAAATCCTGATAGGCGACCGAGAGGCGGCCGGGCCCGGCGACCCAGCCGAGCTTGGCGTAGAACAGCAGCAGCCCCATCAGCCCGAGCCAGAAGACGGGAATGGAATAACCGATCAGGCCGATGACGCGGGCGATCTGGTCGATCCAGCGGCCCTGGTTGACCGCAGCGAGGATGCCGAGCGGGACACCGAGCGCGACGCCGATCAAGGTGCCGAGCGTCGCCAGCTCCAGCGTCGCCGGGAAGACCGTCTTGATGTCGTCGGTGACCTTTTGCGCGGTCAGCACGGACGTGCCGAGATCGCCGGTGAAGACCTTGCCGATATAGGTGGCGAATTGCTGCCAGTAGGGCTTGTCGAGACCGAGCGCGAGCCGCGCCTTGTCGTAGACATCGGCCGGAGCACGGTCGCCGACCACAGCGAGAACCGGGTCGATCGGCATGACGCGCGCGATCAGGAAGGTGACCAGCAGCAGCCCGAAGATGGTGATCGCGACCGTGGTCAATTCGCGGCCGAGGATCTTGGCCCAGCGGGCGGCGCGGCCTTTGGCGCGCGGCGGGGCGGGTGGAGTCGGTGCGCTGATGGCGACCATCGTCGGCTCCGTCCTTTCTTGTTCTTGGGGGCCTCGCCCGCCCGCGTGGGGCGGTAAAGCAAGAACCCGCCGCAGCCTTGTGAAGGGCTACGGCGGGTCCGGCTGGCTAGGCCTCAGTTCTTGGTGATCGGAGCGTAGAAATTGGTGTCGGAGCTCGGTCCGATCACCCAGTTGTCGACGCCCTTGCGTTGGGCCGAAACCTCGATCTGCTGGAACATGATGACGAAGGGCGAGACCTTCTGGTGGTCGCGCTGCAGCGTGCCATAGACGGCGGCGCGCTTGGTCGCATCGCTCTCCAGCACATTGGCCTGGGTGACCTTGGTCATGTCCGGGATGTCCCAGGCATTGCGCCAGGCCAGCGTCTTCGACTTGGCATCCTCGCCATTGTCCTCGTTGATGGCGAAGGTCTCGGCATTGGTGTGCGGGTCGAGATAGTCCGGGCCCCACTGGCCGATATAGATGTCGTGGGTGCGGGCGCGATACTTGGTCAGGGTCTGCTTGCCGTCGCCCGGGATGATCTCGAGCTTGATGCCGGCCTGGCTCCAGGTCGACTGGATCGCCTGGGCGATGTCGGTAATCGGGTTGACCGAGCGGGTGTCGATGGTGACGGTGAAGCCGTTCGGCAGGCCGGCCTTGGCGAGCAGCTCCTTCGCCTTGGCGACGTCGAGCTTGTAGGGCTTGTCGTCGATGGCGCCGAGGAAGCCCTTGGGCAGGAAGGCCTCATGGCCCTTATAGGTGCCCTCGACGATGTTCTTCTCGATCGCGTCGTAGTCGACCAGCCATTTCAGGGCTTCGCGCACTTCAGGCTTGGCGAGGTTCGGGTTCTTCTGGTTCAGGCCGAGATAGAGGATGTAGCCCTTGTCGCCCTGGACGATCTTGACGTTGGCGTTGCCCTTGACCGCGGCGAGCTGGTCCTTGGAGAGGTTGCGGGCGATGTCGATGTCGCCCTTCTCCAGCAGCAGGCGCTGCGAGGCCGGCTCGGCGACATGGCGTACGATGATGCGCTTGGTCTTCGGCGCGCCCTTGTACCAGCTCTCATTGGCGTCGAGCGCGTACTGCTCGTTCGGGCGATAGGCGCGGACCTTGTAGGCGCCCGAGCCGGCCGAGTTCAGCTTGAGCCAGCCATTGCCCCAGTCGCCGTCCTTCTCATTGGCCTTGACCAGCTTGGCATCGACGATGCCGGCGACGCCCGAGGTCAGGCAGTTCAGGAAGAAGCTCGGCGCGAACGGCTTGGAGACGGTCACGGTGACGGTCTGATCGTCGACCGCCTTCACCTTCTCCAGCACCGTATCCTTGTTCAGGCCGAACTGGGTGAGGATGAAGCCCGGCGACTTGTTCAGCGTCACCGCGCGCTGGAAGGAATAGACCACGTCCGCGGCCGTGAGCGGATTGCCGGAGTGGAACTTGACGCCCGGCCGGAGCTTGAAGGTGTAGGTCAGGTTGTCGGGGCTGACGGTCCAGCTCTGGGCGAGCTCGCCGACCAGCGCGTTGTTGTTCTTGAGATCGACGCCGATCAGCTTGTCATAGAGATTGGCGCCGACCTCGACGCCGGAGAATTCGAAGGCCTCGGCCGGATCGAGCGTGATGATGTCGTCGATCTGCTTGGCCATGACGATGGTGTCTTTGGGCGTCTGGGCCTGGGCGGCGCTCGCCAGCAGGGCGGCGAAGGCGGAAGCCGCCATCAGTTTCGCAACATGACGCATGGAAATCCCCATTGTGCTGTCTGCGGGCACTCCCGGGCGCCCGTTGGCGCGCACTCTGTGGCAAGATCGTGGCCGATGTCCAGCCGGAGGCGAACAGCTTCCGTGCAAACCGCGATCCCTTGCACGCTTGTTGCGCAACCGCCTGAATTGGCGGCGCATTCCTGCGCAAGAACCGGCTTGCCCCGCTTGCCCCTGCCGTTATCGTGATGGAAGCGGCCAGCCCGGCCGGTCCATGGCACAGCAGGGTCTCCGCTCTTGGCCATCATCGCCGCACTGCACCACCTCACCCATTACCGCTATGATCGCCCGGTCACGCTCGGCCCGCAGATCATCCGCCTCCGACCAGCCCCGCATTGCCGCTCGGCGGTGAAGAGCTATTCGCTCAAGGTCTCGCCGGCGCAGCATTTCGTGAACTGGCAGCAGGACCCGAACGGCAACTGGCTGGCGCGCTATGTCTTCCCGGAGCCGGTGACCGAGTTCCGTATCGAGGTCGACCTCGTCACCGAGCTCTCGATCATCAATCCGTTCGACTTCTTCGTCGCCGCCGAGGCCGAGGAGTTCCCGTTCGCCTATCCGGACGAGCTCAGCGACGAGCTCGCGCCCTATCTGGTCAAGGAAGAGGCCGGGCCGCTGCTGGCCGCCTTCCTCGCCACGGTGCCGCGCGAAAAAACCAACACGGTCAATTTCATCGTCGACCTCAACGCCCGGCTGCAGCGGCTGATCGCCTATGGCATCCGGATGGAGCCCGGCGTGCAGGAGCCCGAGCAGACGCTGCAGCTCCAGTCCGGGTCCTGCCGCGACACCTCCTGGCTGCTCGTCCAGATACTCCGGCATCTCGGCCTCGCCGCCCGCTTCGTCTCCGGCTACCTGATCCAGATGAAGGCGGATATCGACCCGCTGGAAGGGCCGCGCGGCACCGACAAGGACTTCACCGACCTGCACGCCTGGGCCGAGGTCTATCTTCCCGGCGCCGGCTGGATCGGAATGGATCCGACCTCGGGCCTGCTCACCGGCGAGGGTCATCTGCCGCTGGCGGCGACACCGCATTACCGCTCGGCCGCGCCGGTCAGCGGCCTGGCGAGCTATGCCGAGACGCAGTTCGCCTTCGACATGAGCGTCGCGCGCGTGCACGAGGTGCCACGCATCACCCTGCCCTTCTCGGACGCATCCTGGACCGAGCTCGATGCGCTCGGCGAACAGGTCGAGGCCGATCTCACGGCGCAGGACGTCCGCCTGACCATGGGGGGCGAGCCGACCTTCGTCTCGATCGATGACCAGACCGGCGAGGAATGGAACACCGCCGCCGTCGGCCCGACCAAGCGCGAGCGCGCCGATGTGCTGATCCGGCGCCTGCGCGAACGCTTCGCCCCGGGCGGCATGCTGCATTACGGCCAGGGCAAATGGTATCCGGGCGAGAGCCTGCCGCGCTGGGCCTTCGCGCTCTATTGGCGGCAGGACGGCCAGCCGATCTGGCGCAACGCCGCGCTGATCGCGCGCGAGCCGGGCTCAGCGGCCGAGGCAAAGCGCGACAACGAAGCTGTGCCGACCTCAGACGCCGTCGCAGAGCTTGCGACGGGCGTCGCCAAGCGGCTCGGCATCGCCACCGATCATGTGCTGGCGGCGTATGAGGACCCCGGCCACTGGCTGCTCAAGGAAGGCCAGCTGCCCGACAATGTCGACCCACTGAATTCGAAGATCTCCGATCCGGAGGAGCGCGCCCGCATGGTGCGCGTCTTCGAGCGCGGCCTCGACAAGCCGAGCGGCTATGTCATCCCGGTGCAGCGCTGGCAGGCGGCAGCGAACGACCGGCGCTGGCGTTCGGAGAAGTGGTCGCTCCGGCGCGGCAAGCTCTTCCTGGTGCCGGGCGATTCACCCGTCGGCTTCCGCCTGCCACTCGGCTCGCTGCAGCATGTGCCAGCCGCCGCCTATCCGCATGTCCACCCGCAGGACCCGATGGAGCCACGCGGACCATTGCCTCCCGCTACGGCCGGAACACCAGGAGCGCCGCTCGCCGCCGATCCCCCGCCGATCTTCGATGGTCCTGTCCAGGCGACGCGCCCGGCCGGAAGCGCCACGCCGCAAGCGCCGCGGCAGGACGTCGTCCATCAGGATCTCGGGCCCGGCGCGGTGCGGACCGCGCTCAGCCTCGAAGTCCGCGACGGCGTGCTCTGCGTCTTCCTGCCGCCGGTCGAGCGGCTGGAGGATTATCTCGACCTCATCGCCAGCATCGAGGCGGCGGCCGAAGCCAGCGACCAGCCCGTCCATATCGAGGGCTATGCGCCACCGCACGACCCGCGCCTCAACGTCATCAAGGTCACGCCCGATCCCGGCGTGATCGAGGTGAATATCCATCCGGCGAAGACTTGGGCCGAGGCCGTCGCGATCACCCGCGGCGTCTATGAGGAAGCCCGCCAATCGCGGCTCTGCGCCGAGAAGTTCATGGTCGATGGCCGCCATACCGGCACCGGCGGCGGCAACCATGTCGTGCTCGGCGGCGTCACCCCGGCCGACAGCCCGTTCCTGCGCCGGCCCGACCTCTTGAAGAGCATCGTGCTCTACTGGCAGCGCCACCCTTCCCTGTCCTATCTGTTCTCCGGCCTGTTCATCGGCCCGACCAGCCAGGCGCCGCGCATCGACGAAGCCCGGCACGACCAGCTCTACGAGCTCGAGATCGCGCTGGCGCAGACGCCCGGCCCGCATGACCCGGCGGTGCCGCTCTGGCTGGTCGACCGGCTCTACCGCAACCTGCTGATCGACGTCTCCGGCAACACCCATCGCACCGAGATCTGCATCGACAAGCTCTATTCGCCGGACGGGCCGACAGGCCGGCTCGGGCTGATCGAGTTCCGCTCCTTCGAGATGCCGCCGGATGCGCGGATGTCGCTGGCGCAGCAGCTCCTGATCCGGGCGCTGATCGCCTGGTTCTGGCGCGAGCCGCAGGCCGGCAAGCTCGTGCGTTGGGGCACCAGCCTGCATGACCGCTTCATGCTGCCGGAAATCGTCTGGCAGGACTTCCGCGACGTGCTCGCCGATCTGGAGCGGGCCGGCTATCGCTTCGACCCGGCCTGGTTTTCGGCGCAGCACGAGTTCCGCTTCCCCTTCTTCGGCAGGGTCAACCAGGGCGGCGTCGAGCTGGAATTGCGCCAGGCATTGGAGCCCTGGCATGTGATGGGCGAGGAAGGCGCGATCGGCGGCACCGTCCGCTATGTCGATTCCTCGGTCGAGCGGCTGCAGGTCAAGGCGAGCGGACTGACGCCCGGCAGGCATGTCATCACCTGCAATGGCCGGGCGCTGCCGATGACCGAGATCGCCGCCGGAACCAGCATCGCCGGCCTGCGCTTCAAGGCCTGGCAGCCGGCTTCCGGCCTGCATCCGACGATTCCGGTGCATGCGCCGCTGACCTTCGACATCGTCGACAGCTGGGCGGGCCGCTCGCTCGGCGGTTGCGTCTATCATGTGGCGCATCCCGGCGGGCGCAATTACGAGACACCGCCTGTGAATTCCTACGAGGCGGAGGCCCGAAGGCTGGCCCGTTTCGAGGCGATCGGCCATAGTCCCGGCTCGCTGGCGATTCCCGCGGAAGAGCGTAGTCCGGAGTTCCCGATGACCCTCGACCTGCGCCGCCCGCCCGGGGTTTGAGGTCAAGCATGGCTCTGCAGCGCCGATCGAGTTCGACGCGGGCGCGCAGTGAGCGCCGCAATGCCCTGCTCGCGGGCTATCGGCCGCTGCCGGGGGCTTATGACGAGCTGATGGCGCCGGACGGTTCGATCCGGCCGCATTGGGAGCCGTTCCTGGCGGAATGGTCGGCGCTTTCGCACGACGAATTGCAGCGCCGCTTCGGCCTCGCCGACCGGCATGTCCGCGACACCGGCGTCTCCTATCGCGTCCACGGCGATCTCGACGAGAGCGACCCGCTCGCCGGCGAGCGCTCCTGGCCGCTGAACCACGCGCCGCTCGTGCTAACCGGGCAGGAATGGCAGGCGATCGCCGCCGGCGTCGCCCAGCGTGCGCAACTGCTCGACGCCGTGCTCGGCGACATCTACGGGCCCGGCAAGCTGGTCGCGGAGGGCGCGCTGCCGGCCGCCGCCATCACCGGCAGTCCCGACTATCTCAGGCCTGTGCAAGGCACGACGGGTGCCGGCCAGCTCCAGATCTACGCGGCCGATCTCGGCCGTGGGCCCGATGGCCGCTGGTGGGTGCTGAACGACCGCACCCAGGCGCCGTCAGGCGCCGGCTATGCGCTGGAGAACCGGCTCGCTCTCGGCCGCGCCTTCCCGGACCTGTTCCGGACGATGAATGTCGAGCGGCTCGCCGGCTTCTTCCAGGGTTTCCGCGCCGGGCTGGTCGCGCGCGCCCGGCGGGTCGAGCCGCGCATCTGCCTGCTGACGCCGGGCCAGATGCACGAGAGCTATTTCGAGCAGGCCTATCTCGCCCGCTATCTCGGCTTCCTGCTCGTCGAGGGCGGCGACCTGATCATGCGCGACGGGCTGGTGCATGTGCGCACCATCGCCGGCTTCAAGCGCGCCGACATCATCTGGCGGCGCATCGACGGCGACTTCGCCGACCCGCTCGAACTCAATGCCGCTTCGGCGCTCGGGGTGCCCGGCCTGGTCGAGGCGGTGCGCGGCGAGAATGTCGTCGTCGCCAACGGGCTCGGTTCCGGCGTTGTCGAGGCGCGGGCGCTGATGGGCTTCATGCCGCGGCTGGCGCGGGAGGTCCTCGGCGAGGAACTGATCCTGCCGAACATCGCGACCTGGTGGTGCGGCCAGCCGCGCGAGCGCGGGATCGTGCTCGACCGTCTCGACGAGATGAGCGTCTCCGCCGCCTTCCGCGCGCCCGGCGACGGGCTCGACGGCGGCACGGTGCTGGTCGCCGATCTCGGCAAGAACGAGCGCGAGGCGCTGCGCACCCGCATCGCCGAGCGCGGGCTCGACTATGTCGGGCAGGAGGTGGTCAGCCTCTCGACCATGCCGGTGATGCAGGGCGGGCGGCTCGAGCCCCGGCCGATGACGCTGCGCGTCTTCGCCGCCGCGACCCCCGATGGCTGGCAGGTGATGCCCGGCGGTTTCTGCCGCATCTCCGAGGAATGTGATGCCCGCGCCGTGACGATGCGCTCGGGCGTGCGCTCCAGCGATGTCTGGATCACCTCCGACCAGCCGGTCGAGCAGGTGACGCTGCTGCCGAGCCCGGACCGGATCGGCATCCGCCGCATCGTCGGCATCCTGCCGAGCCGCGCCGCCGACAACCTGTTCTGGCTCGGGCGCTATCTGGAACGCAGCGAGGCGACGCTCCGGCTGGTGCGCGCCTTGCTCGGCCGCCTGATCAATGCCGACGACCAGGCGCCGGGCCACGCCGAGACGATCAAGCGGCTCGCCAATCTGCTCGTCGCCTGGGGCGCGGCGCCTGCAGGCAGCAAGGGCCGGTCTGTCGCGGCGCAGGCGCGCTCGGCCCTGCACGACCTCGACCAATACGGCTCTGCCGCGGCTTCCGTGCGCGAGGCCAGGCGCACCGCTTCGGTCATCCGCGAACGGCTCTCGGTCGATGCCTGGCGGCTGTTCGGCGACCTGCAGCGCCAGCTCGCCGATCCCGGCAAGCCGACCAGCGCCGGCGAAGCCTTCGAGATCGCCGATACCGGGCTGAAATCGCTCGCAGCCTTCTCGGGCCTCTCGCAGGAGAACATGGTGCGCGGCGCCGGCTGGCGCTTCCTCGACATCGGCCGGCGGATCGAGCGCGGCGTCACCACCTGCCGCTTCGCCCGCCATTTCGTCGAGAACGACGCGCCCGGCAACAGCCTCGACGCGCTGCTCGACCTGACGGACTCGCAGATCACCTATCGCTCGCGCTACATGCTCGGCCCCTCGCTGCAGCCGGTTCTCGATCTTGTCATGCTCGATCCCTACAATCCGCGCTCGGTCGCCTTCCAGATCGAGCAGCTCGATGCCGAAATCGCCGCTTTGCCCTGCCTCCATGACGACGGCATGCTGGAGGAACCGCGCCGGCTCGCGCTCAAGCTCGCCGCCGAAAGCCGCACCGCCGAGGCGAGCCGGCTCGACAAGCACGGCATCCTGGTCTTCGAGCAGTCGCTGATGGGCCTCTCCAACGCGGTGGCCGAACGCTACTTCCTGCAGAACGCCAGACCGGAACGGTCGCGGATGACGCGTCTGGCTTAGGGAACAGCGCGTGATCTACGATATTCGCCATCTCACGGCTTATGCCTATAGCCGGCCGGTGCCGTTCGCGCGGTGCCTCCTGCGGGTGCTGCCACGCGATGGCGTTGGCCAGCGCATCCTGACCAGCCAGCTTTCGGTGACGCCGCGCGGCGCCGAGCGGCGGGACGGCATCTGCTTCTTCGGCAACCGCACGACGACGCTGACCATTTCCAGACCGCACCGCGAACTCAGGATCGAGATGACCTCGCGGGTCGAGGTGACACGGGCGGCGGCGCCCTTCCCGGCCCTGACCCGGGGCTGGGAGGAGGTCGCCGAGCTCGCGCTGCAAGCGCAGAGCCTGGCTGCGGATTCGCCGGCCCAATACCTCTACGCCAGCCGGCTCGCGCCGACCGTTTCGGAGATCACCGACTACGCCCGCAGGAGCTTTGCGGCGAAGCGGCCGGTGTTCGAGGCCGCGAGCGAATTGATGGGTCGCATCCGCAAGGAGTTCACCTACGATCCCGAGGCGACCGAGGTCTCGACTCCGATCCGCGAGGCCTTCGCTGCCCGCCATGGCGTCTGCCAGGACTTCGCCCACATCATGATCGCCGGCCTCAGAGGGCTCGGCCTGCCCGCCGCCTATGTCAGCGGCTATCTGCGCACCATCCCGCCGGCGGGCCAGCCGCGGCTCGAAGGGGCCGATGCGACCCATGCCTGGATCATGCTGTGGTGCGGGCCGGAGACCGGCTGGATCGGCCTCGACCCGACCAATGACCTCGTCGTCGCCGACGACCACATCGTCACCGCGACGGGGCGCGATTATGCCGACGTCTCGCCGCTCGACGGCGTGCTGGTCGGCCCCGGCAGCCAGAAACTCGACGTCAAGGTCGACGTCATCCCCGTCACATGATTGCCAGTGACGTCATGACCCGACCGACCATCCGTGGCATCCTGTTCGACAAGGACGGCACGCTGATCGACTACCAGGCGAGTTGGGCGCCGACCAATCTCAGGGCCGGCCAGCTCGCAGCCCTGGGCGACGTCGAGCTGGCGGCGCGATTGCTGACCGTCGCCGGCGTCGACCCTGCGACCGGCTACGCCACCTCGGACGGGCTGCTCGCCTCGGGCAATACCGAGGACGTGGCGCAGGCCTGGGCCGAAGCCGGCGCGCCCTTTGGCGCGTCGGAGCTGACCGATCGGCTCGACACCCTGTTCCAGTCCGCCGTCGTCGCGGCGGTGCCGGTCTGCGATCTCGCTGCCCTGTTCGCCAGCCTGGTCGGTCGCGGGCTCGTGCTCGGCATCGCCTCCAGCGACAGCGAAGCGGCCGTGGCCGCGACCGCCGAGCGCTTCGGCCTCGAACCGCATCTGGCTTTCCGGTGCGGCTATGATTCCGGCCATGGCCCCAAGCCGGAGCGCGGCATGGTCGACGGCTTCTGCGCCGCGACCGGCCTGCCAGCGGAGGCAGTCGCCGTCGTCGGCGACTCCACCCATGACATGCACATGGCCGCAGCCGCCGGCGCCGGCTATCGCGTCGCCGTGCTGACCGGCGCCGGCAGCGCCGAAACCTTACGCCCGCTCAGCCATCTGCTGCTGCCGAGCATCGCTACGCTGGAACAGGCACTGTTCGATTGAACCGATAGCCAAGCCGATAAGAAAAGGGCCGCGCTTGCGGCGCGGCCCGATACTCCCGGATGACGTCCCGGCTCAGGCGAGCGTGTAGGAGGTCTTCACGGTGGTGTAGAACTCGCGGGCATAGGCGCCCTGCTCGCGCGGGCCGTAGCTCGAGCCCTTCCGGCCGCCGAACGGCACATGGTAGTCGACGCCCGCGGTGGCGAGGTTGACCATCACCATGCCCGCCTCGGCATTGCGCTTGAAATGCGTCGCATGCTTCAGCGAGGTCGTGCAGATGCCCGAGGACAGGCCGAACTCGGTGTCGTTGGCAACGGCGAGCGCCTCCTCGTAATCCTTGACGCGGATGACGTTGGCGACCGGGCCGAAGACCTCCTCGCGCGAGATGCGCATGGCGTTGGTCGTCTCGGTGAACAGCGCCGGCTGCAGATAGAAGCCGGGGGTCTCGCGGTTGAGCAGTTCGCCGCCCCAGGCGAGCTTGCCGCCTTCGTCGCGGGCGATCTGGATGTATTTCAGGTCCTGGTCGAGCTGGCTCTGGTCGACGACCGGGCCGATCGTGGTGCCGGCCTTCAGCGCGTCGTCGACGGTGACGCCCTTCAGCCGCTCGATCGCCGCCTCGACGAAGCGGTCATGGATGCCGGCCTGGACGATCAGGCGCGAGGAGGCCGTGCAGCGCTGGCCGGTCGAGAAGAAGGCGCCCTGGACTGCGGCCTCGACCGCAACCTTGAGATCCGCGTCGTCGAGCACGACGAGCGGGTTCTTGCCGCCCATTTCGAGCTGGACCTTCTTCATCGGGTTGCCGGCGATGCAGGCAGCCGCCACCTTGCGGCCGGTCGAGACCGAGCCGGTGAAGCTGATCGCGTGCACATCCTTGTGCTCGAGCAGCGCCTGGCCGACCACCGAACCGCGGCCCATCACCAGGTTGAGCACGCCCTTGGGCAGGCCGGCGCGCTGGATGATGTCGACCAGCGCCCAGGCCGAGCCGGGGACGAGGTCGGCCGGCTTGATCACGACGCAGTTGCCGTAGGCGAGCGCCGGGGCGATCTTCCAGGCCGGGATCGCGATCGGGAAGTTCCAGGGCGTGATCATGCCGACGATGCCGACCGGCTCGCGGCTGATCTCGACGCCGACGCCCGGGCGCACCGAGGGCAGGCTCTCGCCGCCCAGGCGCAACGCCTCACCGGCGAAGAAGGCGAAGATCTGGCCGGCGCGGGTGGCCTCGCCGATGCCTTCCGGCAGGGTCTTGCCCTCTTCACGCGACAGCAGGCGGCCGAGCTCGTCCTTGCGGGCGAGGATCTCGTCGGAGGCCTTCTTCAGGACCTCGTAGCGCTCCTGCGGGGTGGTGCGGCTCCAGGCCGGGAAGGCGGCCTTGGCGGCGGCGACGGCGTTGTTCAGGTCCTCGACCGACCCTTGCGAATACTCGCCGACGACGTCGTTGGTGTTGGAGGGGTTGATGTTGCGCGAAGCGTTCTGCGAGCCGGCCCATTCGCCGGCGATCAGGTTCTTGAAGGGAGCATTCATGCGCAGGGCCTCCGAGGTTCATCGCAACAATGGAGGCCGTGTTAGCGCCTTTGCACGGCAAGCGCCATGCGCCAGCGACGCATCGGTATGCAGAATATGAGATTTCAGGCTGGCGGGCCTCAGAACTCCGCGTCGAGTTCCTCCAGCTCCTCCGGTTCCAGCTTCGCAGCCTCGATCCAGCGCCGCAGCGCCGGCCAAGCCATGACGGTCTGGCAATAGCCCTCGCTGACCGGATCGAGCACCACGTCATAGGTCAGGAAGCGCAGGCAGACCGGTGCGTACATCGCATCGGCCATGGTCAGCTCTTCGCCGAACAAGTACGGCCCGCCATAGCGGCCGAGACAGTCGCGCCAGATCTCGGTGACGCGGTCGATATCGGCCTGTGCACCGGTCCAGACCTTGAAGCCGGGATAGTGCGCCTTGACGTTCATCGGCAGGGCCGAGCGCAGGTTGGCGAAGCCGGAATGCATCTCGCCCGAAATGGAACGGCAATGGGCGCGGGCCGTCACCTCCTGCGGCAGCAAGCCGGCCTTGGGCTTCAATTCGTCGAGATAGCCCGCGATGGCGAGCGTGTCCCAAACCTCGGCCCCTTCATGGCGCAGGCAGGGGACCAGGAAGGATGGCGAGAGCAGCAGCAATTCCGCGCGGGCCGAAGGATCGTCCACCGACAGCAGGATCTCCTCCACCTCGAGCCCGGCCAGTTGACAGAGCAGCCAGCCACGCAGCGACCAGGAGGAATAATTCTTGCTGCTGATCGTCAAGGTGGCGGCCATCGAGGGCATCCTCCGCATGCTCAAGCAAGGTTCGTAGCAAAACATGTTCCAGACAATGCGACATGGAAAAGATGCTTGCGGACCGGGATTGCTGCGTCGCAACATAGTCGCACGCACGTGCGGCAGGCTCGATCAGGGTGGCTGAGACAATGCTCTATCTCGCCTATCAGGCCCAATCGGACCTCATCAATCCGGCCCGTACCCTCGCCCAGGCCGCGATCGTCGCCCTCGGCAGCCGAGCCATGCTCGGGCAGCCCTTGAGCGCGCGCGCCGCCGCAGCGGGCTACGAACTGGTGACGCGCGCCGGGCTGACGCATCAACGGCCGCCTTACGGCATCGACAAGGTCACGAGCGGCAATCGCGAGGTGCCGGTCAGCGAAGTGGCGGCCCTGACCCTGCCTTTCGGCACGCTGCTGCATTTCAAGAAGGATACCGACCTGCAGCAGTCGAAGGTCCTGGTGGTGGCTCCCCTATCCGGCCACTTTGCCACGCTGCTGCGCAACACCGTGGCGACCCTGCTGCAAGACCACGACGTCTACATCACCGATTGGCACAATGCGCGCGAGGTGCCGCTCTCAGCCGGCGTGTTCGGCTATGACGACTATGTCGACTACCTCATCCGCTTCGTCGAGACCCTCGGCCCGGAGACCCATCTCGTCGCCGTCTGCCAACCTTGTGTGCAAGTGCTCACCGCAGCGGCAGTCATGGCGCAGGCGGGTCACCAGACACAGCCGCGCAGCATGACGTTGATGGCGGGGCCAGTGGATACGCGGATCAACCCGACGACGGTCAACAAGCTCGCCACGGACAAGCCGATCGGCTGGTTCGAGAAGAACCTGATCGCGCGCGTGCCCGCCCGCCATCCCGGCGCCGGCCGCCGGGTCTATCCCGGCTTCATTCAGCTTGGCGCCTTCATGGCGATGAACATGAGCCGCCATATCAACGCGCATATCGATCTGTTCACCCATCTCGCCACCGGCGAGATGGAGAAGGCGGAGGCGATCAAGACATTCTACGATGAGTATTTCGCGGTACTCGACCTGCCCGCCGAGTTCTACCTCGAGACCGTGCAGTGGATCTTCCAGGAAGCGCGGCTGGCGGCGGGAACGCTGACCTATCGCGGCGAGAGGGTCGACTGCCGCGCCATCCGCCGCACGGCGCTGATGACCGTCGAAGGCGAACGCGACGACATCTGCTCGCTCGGGCAAACGGCCGCCGCCCACGATCTGTGCTCCGGGCTCAAGCCCTTCCGCAAGCGCCATCACATGCAGGCCGGCGTCGGGCACTACGGCGTGTTCTCGGGCCGCAAATGGGACGGGCAGATCTATCCGATCGTGCGCAACATGATCCTGGCGAACAGCTGAGCGCTCACGTCTCGTTGATCGACAGGCCGTTCTTGCCGACCGGGACCTCGACGCCCTCGGCCTGCTTCCTCCCGCAGTCGCCCGGTTCCGACTGGTCTCAGCCAGCAGCGGACTTGCCATGTACCACCGCGGCCTGCGCGAGATCGGCCTCCGACCGGGCCGCGAGACGACCGATCAGGAAGGTGGCGAGGCTCGACCAGGCGACGCCGAGGCACCAGCCGCCGAGCACGTCGCTCGGCCAGTGCACGCCGAGATAGATCCGGCTGAGGCCGATCGCGATCATCAGGATCCAGGCGACCCATAGGCAGAGCCGGGCGATGTCGGCACGGCGCGAGGCGATGCCGACGAAGCTCGCAATGCTTAGCAGGACCACGGCCGAGAGAAAGGCGTGCCCGCTCGGGAAGCTGGCTGTGAAGGTCAGGGCGGCGTGCTCGACGATGTCGGGGCGCTCGCGGCCGATCGCGGTCTTCAGGAAGGTACTCGCCGCCACCGCCGCCAGCACATTGCCCACCAGGCCGAGCGCCAGCGCGCGATGGCCGCAGAGCCGCAACGTCAGCATCGCGATCACGGTCGCGGTTCCCAGCCCGATGAAGCTGCCGAGCGCGGTGAGGTCG